>Ga0302252_1000243_pt1 | contig 58727 bp, 53 predicted proteins | sample AAG_RA_Leu_MG_FD_193511 | JGI IMG/M metagenome (GOLD analysis project Ga0302252, IMG submission 193511) | Enriched activated sludge microbial communities from anaerobic digester in WTTP, New Holstein, Wisconsin, United States - AAG_RA_Leu | ecosystem: Engineered > Bioreactor > Anaerobic >... | reverse complement strand
TTTGCCTCCGGCTTCCTTCAGATTCCACCTCGCGATGGACACCCTTGCCTTTGGCTAACGCTTCCTGCTACCGAGCGCGTAGTGGACTTTCACCACCAAGTTATCGCCCATGCCGGGCGCACAAACAGAAAAAGAATCCGGAGAATTTAATTCCCCAGGATTCTTTTTTGCGGTTTCGAAAAATCATATGTATGAGTAGGCGCACTTGAAAATTTGTTTGCAACTTATATCATGATATGGATATTACGATGGTAATTGCGATTTTTGAGCCTAGTGAACAGTCATAGGATCGATTTCTACTTTAATTCCGCCAATTTTGTAAGTTGTATACCCAAACTCAACCTTATATCCCTCTTCTGCAGCCTTGTCAGCTGCTTTCTCTGCTATACGGTTGGTCTTTTCAACGAGCTTGTCAATTATTTTGTCAATCTTCTCCGCATCTGATCCTTCAGCTTTCTCCTGAGCATCAACAACGCAAGTCAATATTTTTGCGTTCGCATCGTTGATCATGTCGACAACCTCTTCAGATGACATCTGAGCAAACGACATAGGTGTAGACATGGATACAAAAATCACAAATGCAAGTAAAGCGTTCATAAATCTCTTCATTAGAAAAAGCCCCCTTATAATATTATATAATTTATTATTGCCCACCCAAGGTTTTGTCCTCCTCGAGCGCCTTCTCAAGTGCACATACTACATCCTCATCATAATGCTTTCCAACAAGGGTCTTGAGCTCGGCTATAGCCTGAGCGCTTGAAAGACCCTTCTTGTACGGCCTGTCAGTAGTCATGGCGTCGAAAGTGTCCGCCACGGCTATTATCCTGCTCTCGAGCATTATGTCATCGCCCTTTGCTCCGCGCGGGTACCCCGAACCGTCGAGCCTTTCATGGTGCTGAATGATGAATATTCCTACATGCTCGAGGAAAGTCCCCTCCACAAGCTGCTTGCCGTAAACCGGATGCAGCTTTATCTGCTCCATCTCCTCGTCTGTGAGCCTGCCGGGCTTGTTCAGCACCTCGTCTGGTATGTAAATCTTGCCAATGTCGTGGAAAATGGCCGCATCAAGCAGTGCCTCCACCCTGTCCTTTGCAAGGCCCAGCTTTTTGGCTATGGCAATCGAGTACTCCTGGACCCGCTTCCCATGGTTGTGGGTGTAGACGTCCTTGTCCTCGACGCGCTTTAGTATGTCCATGAACTCGCTTATCTTCCTGGTCTCAAGCTTGAACGAAGGCTGGGTGCAGACGCATATGTGCTCCACTTCGGTGAGTGTTTTCAGATGGGCTATTTCCCTGAGTCCGTACGTGTATATAAAGTCGCCCTCGTTTATGACGCAATCGCCGTCTTCGCTCTCCCACAGCAGCGAGCCCTTGAGTATGTAGAAAAACTCAAATGTGCCCTTTTCTCCCGGAGATATGCTCACTATCCTGTCAGGGGCGATTTTCTGGTGCATCACCTCTGTCCCTCCCACCCGGGCGAGCAGGCTGAGCTCGGTCAGATCGCGCTTTATCTGCTCTACGTATTCGCCTTTTTTCTTGACATGGAATCCTTCCACTTAGCACCTCCTGTTTCGTAACCAATAGGATATCTATTGCTGCGTATTTTTCGACATATCCTATATATTACAGCACAACTAGGCTTCTATGCTATAGTGCAAGTGTACTAAAGAGCCCTCCAGTGCCTCGCTCTTTCGAAGGCTCAGCTTGGCGTTGCTCCTGAGATCCAGTTCCTCGAAAAGCCTCGGATTCCGTTTCATGGCCAGCCACGGCTGTACCACAAGGCTGATCTCATCCACAAGACCATGCTCGAGCAGGGCTCCGTTTAGAGTCGGGCCTGTGTCTGTCAGCACAGTTTCAACCTCAAAGCGCCTGTTTAGCTCCTCGAGAGCCTGCGCATAGTCGACCCGCTTTTCGCCCGCAACGATATAGTCGTAGTTTCTGCTGTGGAGGTAGTCTATGTAGTTGTCCGATGTCGTCCTCGATATCATCACAATCACATCGCGGCAATGCTCGAATTTCCTGAACACATGCAAAAGGCCGTGCAGCTTGCCCAGACTGTCGGATATCACAAAGTAAGGCAGCCCCTTTTCAAAAGCCTTGGCAGGCTTCTTGTGGTCTTCAGCCTCCTCCCTTGGCACATCGCTCATGTAGGTCTCGATTCCCGTCTTGGCCGTTATCCAGCCTATCAGGTGGGCATCAGGCCTGTATGTCGCGGCAACGGCGTAGTGCGCCGCTATGTCTATGTCAAATCCCTTCACGCTGCCGTCAATGCTCACCGAGTTGTGCATAATAACCCTAGGTTTCATAATTGCATCCAGCTCCTTCCGGTTCACGAAAACTGTAGTTTTTTTATGCATTCTTACACTTTCAAAGGTTATCTACCCATTGTTTTGTTACAAAACCTTTACATTGTTGGGCGGCAGTGAAAATAAGCTTGCAGTCCCATGAAAAAAGAAGGTCTTTAGAATCACAAGGCCTTCTTGAATCAACATGTCTGCTATGAGAGCCAGCATCCGCCTGCCGCCCTGACGCTTCCTACTTTGCAATTGAGCTGAGCAGCTCCCAAATGCGGGGCGCCTTCTTCCTGACGTTTACAACCCTGAAATCGCTGTCGACGAAGGGATGCACAGTCCTGCCCCTTGCGGCTATGTCGCCGCTTTCCTTCTTAATGATGACGTAGCTGAACACAGCCTTAGCTCCGCTTAGCTCCTCGAGCCTGGTTATAAGAGTGAAAGCCTCCTCATATACGAGCCCCTTGACGTAGCTGCAGCTACTCTCGATTAACGGCAGCATTATGCCTTCCTTCTCCATCTGGGAATAGCTCATGCCGCATTTTTTGATCAACTCGGTCCTTCCAACCTCGAACCATACGTAGTACACCGAGTGGTGGGCAACGCCCATCATGTCGGTCTCGGCGTAGCGCACTGACATGTCTATGCTGTCTGTGAACATTGTCAAATCTCCCTTCTTACTATGTATCCTATATGCTGATTTGCTGCAATCTATTTTGTCATGTAGATGTACTCGGCGTTCCTCTTCCTGACTTCGCCCATAGTCGACGAATCCCCATGGCCGGGATATATGACCGTCGTGTCAGGCCATTTTGACGCCTTGTTCATGAGACTCCTTTTCATCGAGTCCTCACTGCCGCCCTCAAGGTCCATCCTGCCTATGTCGTCACTGAATATAGTGTCGCCTGTGAATATGATATCCTCACCGACCACCTTGAGGCAAATTCCTCCCGGAGTATGGCCCGGAGTGTGTATAACATGAAGCGCAAAGCCTTCGACGGCGATAGCGTCTCCGTCGGCGAGGGCAAAATCTACTGAAATTGAAATAGGCTTTCCGTTGCTATAGGCCGAGTGGTTTATCTCCGGATCCGCAAGGCACCTGACCTCCTTCTTGTGGGCATATATTGGAACCTCGTACTTCTGCTTGATTCCGTTGGCCGCACCTATGTGGTCGTAATGGCAGTGCGTGAGCACAATGCCCTTTAACTTCAGAAAATTTCTGTCGATAAAATCGGTCATCTTCCTCATCTCGCAGCCCGGATCAATGACTAGCGCCTCGTGGCTTGTCTCATCGTACACTATGTATGCGTTGGTCTCAAGCATGCCAACGACAAATCTTTTGATTTTCATAACTACCTCTTTCCCGTCAATTTTATTTTTCAAAAGAAAAAAGAGCCTAAGCTCTTTTTCTATTATTATATATCAATTTCTTAGTTACTTCACTGCTTTTAGTATGGCTAATTCTTGCCGCCGCGCTTTTTAAAGTCCTCGTCTATGCGCTCTTTCCAGTTTTTCGGTATGGCGCGGTTGGTTCGCAGATTACTTACCACGTCGCTGATTACCGCGTAGTTGAGTCTAGTCCCCATCCCGTCGGCATGATAATTCGCAGCTCTGTCTTCGTTTATTCCAAACCGTTCAGCAGTTTCAGCGGCATCAATGTTTGCGCCAAGAAATATGAACTCCCAGCCGTATTTGCTCTTTTCATGCTCTATCATCTGACGCACCTTTTCGTAGCTGTATTCCCGGCTGGCATTCTCCATGCCGTCTGTGATTATGACGAACATTACGTGCTCGGCCTGCTCATCTTCGGCAGTATGCCTTTGTATGTTTACAATCTTGTTTATGGTTTTGCCTATCGCATCCAGCAGCGCTGTGGTTCCCTGGACATAATACTCCTTGTCGGTTATGGGCGATACTCCTTTTATATTTATCCTGTCGTGAAGCAACTCATACCTGTCGTCAAACAGCACAGTGGTTACTATGGCCTCGCCGGGTTCCTTCCTCTGCTTTTCCAGCATTGCGTTGTAGCCGCCTATGGTGTCGCTTTCCAGCCCGCCCATCGAGCCGCTCCTGTCGAGAATGAATACAAGCTCGGTAAGATCCTTTTTCATTATATATCCCTCCAATCACTTTTATATATCTTCTTTGTGATTTTAGGATACCATTTACTCTATTCATAAAGGTCGCTTGTCAGGCGACAAATTCGAGCGACTCGAAAATCTACATTCCCAGCAGCTTCTGGTCAAAGGCGAACAGGGCCTCGTTTATTTCAAAAATGTTGTAATTGCCCTCCTCAATAAAATATTGAATAATTATGTCGAACTTGCTGCTGCTCGAAAGAGCGAAGCCGGCCTTCAGGAGCAGATCCCTGGTTTCGTCGAGATTAAGCCCGAGGGCTATGGCAAATGCCACTGCAGTAACCTTGCTAGGGCTGTAGTGCACATCGTTCCTGATCTTGGAAAACAGCTTCCTGTCTATGTTGGCTCTTTTGTAGGCCTGAGAATCGCTCATGCCCCTCTCGTCTATCATGCGCAGCAGCATCTGAGAGAAGGTTTCGTCCAGATGATTCACCACGTCGTCGAGGCTTCTTTTGGGCCTTTTGGCAGGAGCAGGCGCCTCCATTAGAGGCAGCTGAGCTTCTTCAAGGTAGCTTTCTCTGAGCAAATTTCCCACTTCTAGTCTGTTGTTGCGATCCGAGGGATGCTCCTCTATATACCGATCGTCGATGTACTGCTTTATGGATGAAAACAGCTTCTCAGACAGCATGAATGCCGCCTTGTCATAGACTACAATATAAACCGTCATATCGTTATTCATGAGAAAATCGCCAATGACCGATATCGCCACTTTAAGCGCCTCGTCCTTGGGGTAGCCGAACGCCCCCGCTGATATGAGTGGGAAGGCGATGCTCTCAAGGTCGTATTCCTTAGCCAGCGCAAGGGAATTTCTGTAGCAGTCGGCCAGCAGCTTTTCCTCGTTGTTTTTTCCTCCGTGCCAGACCGGGCCCACTGTGTGTATGACGTATCTGGCTGGAAGATTATAGCCCTTAGTTATTTTCGCCTGGCCAGTCTTGCAGCCCCCGAGTGTGCGGCACTCTGCAAGCAACTCAGGACCCGCCGCGCGGTGTATTGCGCCGTCCACTCCCCCGCCGCCAAGCAATGACGAATTTGCCGCATTTACAATGGCGTCGGCATGGACCTTGGTTATGTCGTTTCGGATTATTTCGAGTGGCATAAGTTCATCTCCTTTTTCTTTGTTGGTAAATATTAAATACCCAAACAGCATGAGTCAACACCTAATCATCCAGCATTCCGAAACCTTAGTCCACTAAGAAATAAGGAAGGGGGTAATAAAGTGCCTGTAATTAAGAAGAGCATATTTATTGACGCCCCTATGGAAAGGGCTTATCACTTCTCTAAGAATGTCAAGTATTGGGAAGGAAACTGAACTGAGGTGACCTTTGAAATTGATCTAAATCTCCCTGAAATGGTCGACGAAAATCCTATCAACAATGAATATTTATTTTTAAAAACTCGGGAGAATCTGCTTGCATGTGCACTGGAAAACTTAAGGGATTTTGTTGAATTCCATTACAGCCCCAAGAGCTAAGAATTGACCTTAAACCCCAGCAGTTTATCTTAAAGCTAAGTACTGCTGGGTTTTAATTTGAAGTCACTTAAGTATCTTCCAGAAAGAATCTTTGCGGACAATCTTTCCTTCTGCGAACTCGAGCAGATCAACCCCTCGCACCTCGATCCGCTTTGCTAGTCCTGCTCTAACCTCTCTCTTTCCCCACATATCGATCGCCTTGTGGCATTATGAAGAAAGGAGCTGTCTCAAAATGATTTTTATAATCATTGACGAGACGGCTCCTTTTTATTGTATCAAAACTCATTTTCATATTTCTTGAAAAATTCATAGTATTCACGCACATTTTCCAATTCCGTCCATCTTTTCACGCCAACTGGACTTTCATCGAGATCATATATTTTTGCTCCGCGCAATGCAAGCATAAACGGCGAATGTGTTGATATAATGAATTGACACCCTGAAAATCGTGCTGAGTCCTCAATAAATTCCGTTAATTCCATCTGACGCTTTGGAGAAAGACTGTTTTCAGGCTCATCCAATATATATAATCCATTTTCACCGATTTTTTCAATGAAATAACGAAATGCACTTTCCCCATTTGAATATTCTCGCACATTAGCCATCAATTCATTTCTGACAAATTTAGACTGCGTTTTACTTCTAGCAGAATTCACTCTTTTTAGTTGGTCATAGTCTGCCATTGATTTAATCTGGAAATGAGAATATTTGGCATCCAAATATTCCTCAAACAGTTTTTCACGTCTTTGGTCTATTCCTTCATTGAGATTACGGACATTCAACATATAGTCAAAAACATCATCACTGGTAATAATTCTGCTGTTTTGGGGAATGTCTTCTTCAATCTGCAGCGTGCACATGTTGACATAATCAGGATAGAAACTGGATTTATTATATATGGAATCACGAGAGATTCCAGTTTTTTCTGCTATCACATTCAATGCAGTTGATTTTCCCGAACCATTTCCGCCGTATAATATCGTAATTGTGTCAAAATCAATTCTTTCAAAGCCCTGCCTTGACAATATCTTAAATGGATAAATCGAATCAAAACATGTTCTTTTTTCATTGCTAAAAAAGTCAAATTCCATATCACCATCTGGAAATGTAAAAACACTCAAATAAACCATTGTCATTTTCCTCATCTTAATATTATGTAAATAACATTGCCCATATTCCTGTTGGAGTTTATATCCCTGTCAGTATGGCTTCCGTATTCTTGCAAGCCCATTCTCTAACCGACAAGTTTTTAAAATCTTCGCTGACTCTACTATAATTTGTAAAGATAGTTTGTGCAAGAAATATTTCCTGGTATCTGAAGACTTCTTAGTCTGTTGGCTTGTCATCCTGTCCCCGCAAACCAAAAAACTACAGACACGGGTCTGCAGTTTTTTGGAAAATCTATTTTCTATTTTTCTTTAATCAAGCCTTTCTCAACAAGGAAACCTTCAGCAACCTCATCAACATTTTTTCCTTCAACATCAACAGCCGCATTGAGCGCCATCATTGTTTCATTATCAAGCAAAGCACTGAGTTTATTTACAAGCTCAGGCAGCTCTGGATATGCATCTATGATTTCTTTTCTGAATACTGGAGTTGCATTGTATACAGGGAATGCATTTTTGTCGTCTTCAAGAATTTCAAAACCAGAAGCAGCAATCATGCCGTCAGTTGTAAATCCTACAGTCAGCTCACCTTCTTTGTTTTTCAGTGCAGTATAGAACAATCCCAGGTCAAGCAGTATCCTGTCTTTTTCTGGCAATTTGAATCCGTATACATTTTCCACCTGAGGCATGCCGTCAGCTCTTTCGAAATATTCAGGGTTCGATATGAATCTGAGTTTTTCTCCATCGTTGATGCTGTTTGCCATGTCAGATATTGTTTTGATATTATATTTCTCCATTACTTCTTTTGTAGTCACTATGCAGTATGTGTTGTTTACAGGAGCGTAATCCAGCCATATAATGCCGTTATTTTCTTCGTCCCATTTCTTCACTATGTTGTAGCTTTCTTCTGAGTCAAATGAAGGGTCATGCTTCATAAAGCCCATGAGCGCTGTTCCAGTATACTCCCAATATGCATCCACTTCTCCTGATGTAAGGGCTGTTCTGATTAATCCCGACGCGCCAAGACCTGTTTCGTCCTTCACTGGATATCCATTGCTTTCGAGGTATTTTATGAGCATTTTTCCCATGAGTATATTTTCCGTAAAATCCTTTGAACCGATTTTGATTTCAGTTGCCTTTTGTCCCTCTTCTGCTTTACCACTCGAGCATCCAACCATTGCAGCCATTGTTGTCATGATCAAAGCAAACGCAATTATTGCCTTTTGAATTTTTTTCATACTTTCTTCTCCTCTTACTATGTATTTTTTCTATCTGCATGCCATTTTGGCATACTTGCTTTCAATATAACCAATCATCCTGTCCATGGTAATTGCAAGTATTGCACCCAGGGCAGCGCCGATTATTATGTATTCCTTCAAAAACAAATTTAGTCCTTTTGATATAAGCACTCCCAGTCCGCCTGCGCCGATAAATCCGGCAAGCGTGGCTGTGCTTACGACAAATACTGTGGCAGTCCTTATTCCATTTAAAATCACCGGAGCAGCTAGGGGCATCTCAATTTCAATCAATACCTGCCCCGCAGGCATCCCCATTCCTCTTGCCGCTTCCTTTAGTCCAGCATCCACCTCCATGAGTCCTACTATTGTGCTTCTGGCAATTGGAAGCAGGCTTTGGAGCGTCAATACAACAATGGCGGGCTTGTACCCAATGCCCAAAATGGGCATGGCTGCTGCTATAAATGCAAAAGCTGGTATGGTCAAAAATACATTCAATATGTTCAATGTGAAATTTGCATACTTTTTGTAACCGGTCCTTGTCAATAGTATTCCTGCCGGCACAGCTGCAAGTGCTGCTATTGTTATTGTTATAAGAACTAGCACCATATGTTCTATTATATGTGTCGGCGCTTCTTCTAAAAGCACCTTTACAATGCGCGAGGTGTCCATTTACTCACCTGCCCGCTGGTTGATGTATCTTCGAATTTCATTAAATGATATTATTCCCGCCTCTTCTCCTTGCCCAATTACACCTATGTATTCGGCGTCTTTTTCAAGCATCAGGGACATAGCATCCTGTATGGAAGCTGTGCTTTCGATGAAGTGTTCTATGTTTTGAGCGGCATCTTCCGCATGAGCGCTTGCCGGCTTTGCAATCTCCCCTGCAGATATGAGCTTCAATCTTTTGCTCATCCTGTCTGAGCCTATGAAATCTTTGACGAAATTATTGGCAGGCTTTGTCAATATATTGTGCGGCGTATCGTATTGTATAAGCTTGCCTTGATTGAATATTGCAATTTTATCGCCCATTTTAATGGCTTCGTCGATGTCGTGAGTCACAAAACAGATCGTTTTTTTGATTTTCTTCTGCAGCCTTAGGAATTCATCCTGCAGACGTGTTCTTGCAATGGGGTCGACTGCTCCGAAAGGCTCGTCCATAAGCATTATTTTGGGATCTACCGCCATGGCCCTGGCAACGCCCACTCTCTGCATCTGACCTCCGCTAAGCTGCGATGGATACTTGTCCGTTTCAACTTCCGGATCCAGTCCCACCACCTCAAGCAGCTCCTTTACCCTTTGTTCAATCCTGTCTTTTGACCATCCATACAATCTCGGAACAATTGCGATGTTTTGTCCCACTGTTTTGTGCGGCAAAAGACCTATCTGCTGAATCACATACCCAATGCCCATTCTGAGCTTGTCAGGATTGCAGCACGCAATATTTTCTCCATCTATTTTGATGTTGCCGCTTGAAGGCTCAATCATCCTGTTTATCATCCGCAGCGTTGTACTCTTGCCGCAGCCCGATGGCCCTATGAACACGCAAATTTCCCCATCCTCGATCCTCATGCTGAGATTGTCTACCGCAGGTTTTTCCTGTCCTTCGTATCGCTTTGATACGCCTTCAATTTCAATCAAATTATCTTTCTCCCTTCTTCGCAGAGATAATTTAATCTCTTGCCCTTTCCAGCCTAAGTCCCTTAGGCACAACCTTTGCTCCTGCCAGTTCCAACAAGCTGTCGAGTATCACTGCAATGATTGAAATCAGTAAAGCTCCTAAAACGATCATCTCCATGTTCTGCCTTTGAAGCCCATGGCTTATCAATCTGCCCAGATTCCTCTCGCCAATGTAGGTTGCTATGGTGGATATCCCTGTAATCATGACTACCGTCACTCGAAACCCTGAAAAAATCACAGGTGAGGCAAGGGGCAATTCAATTTCAAACAGAATTCTCCTGGAGCTCATCCCCATCCCCTTTGCCGCTTCAATCACAGCCTGGTTCACTCCTTTAATCCCTTGGTATACACTTCTAACCAGAGGCATCATTGAATACAAAACCAGGGCTGTCAAGGCAGATTTCCTGCTTATCCCAAGGGCTGGGACTGTAATTAATATTGTAAAAAGAGCCAGACTCGGTATGCAAAAAATCACATTTGCAGTTCCCATAACAGCTGCCGCCCATTTTTGATTCTTGGAAATAATTATCCCCACAGGAATCCAAATCAATAGAGACAGCAGTGTAGCCCATAAAACGAGCACGAATGTGTTATTCAGGTACTCTAGAATCATGGGCAAATTTTCATCTATGAATTTGACAAGTTTCACATACGCCCCCTTACTCACATTTAATCTATGCATCTACCTTTATTCTTTATTGTCCAATTTCGCAACTCCTATTGAAGAGCCGTAATAGTTGTCTCCCAGGACAGCGCCAAGCTTCACGCCACTTGCAACAGCCCTTTCAATCATTTCTTCCTTTTTGTAGTCTGGTTCAGCTGCATTCATAGTCGCAAGTACGCCACCCGCTACTTGCACGAACTTGTTGTATGGCATAGCCACCCCCAGCTCTCCGTCTTTCCACTTACACGAAAACCTCGTGTTGGAGCACAGCAGCGAAACATTCAAATCATCCGTTTCATATGGTCTAGCCGTAAGTTCAGAGCAAAGCCCTTGATTTCCTCCAAACCTGATATTTTTAGCCATTGAATAAGCATATGTGTACCCCTGTATAATTCTCATTGCGTTGTATGGGCTCGATATCATTATTACAATGTCCGGCTCAGTTTTGAATTCCTCAAGCGGCTGGGCTATAAGTCCGTATAATTTTTTATTAAGGTATGCAACCTCATCATGCACCTTTTTTGCCGTTTCCAGACTTCTGTACATGTTGTAGGAATAATACTCCTGCCCAGAATCCACATGGCTGCTAGATTCTATGATTCCTAGAACCCTTGCTGAAGATTTGCATTTGAAATTTTCTGCTCTTACCTTTACAGCCTTTCCTGAGCTTGCTATCTTGACCATCATGCAGTATGACAGCTTGCTTTTGGACTGCTCTATCATTGAATTCTCATATTCCTGTTTTGTATGTAAAAACTTAATCCCAACGAAACTTTTGTCCAATCCGAGCGAAATATGGAGTTTTTCTATTTCCTGCCTAAGCCTCATAAGCAGCTCCCCTCAAATCCAGTTTTCAATCTTATTTCAACAATTAACAATCGCGCAGTTTTTTTAATCACGATTTATAGGATAACAGGTATCCTGGTGTTTGTAAAATTGATAAATTCTATTTCACAACGTCGTTCCATTATTAATATTGATACTGGCTTTCTGAATTTGAAATTGCATATGTATAATGTTATAGTTATATAATATTTGCTTAGAAAGGTACTGATTGTATGATTATGGATAGAATGACTTCCTCAGAAAGAATGGAAGCCCTGATAAAAGGCAATCGGCCAGACAGGGTGCCCTTTATTTCATTGGCAACTATGTATGCGGGCAATATTTCGGGTATGACCTCTCAAGAGTTTTTTCTCAATCCAAGAGCCTCATATGATGCGCAACAGCTCAGCGCAGAGCTGCACGTATGCGATGGCAGCCCTGGATTCGACTTGCCGGGCTGGACGGGGTGGGATTTTGGAGCCCAGGTGGCATTTTCAGACAGCATAGGTATTAAAATGCCCGAGTTTATCAAAAGGCCTGTGGAAAGCATTGATGATGCGATGTACATTCAGATGCCGGATTTCAACAAAGCATGCGGTTTTTTGAAAAGACTTGAATTTTACAGGATTTCCAGGAGCAACAATCTTCCAGCATCAATTCCGGCTGGATCTCCTCTTGAAGTAGTCGCTCACTTGGTGGACCCGCCCCTTCTGTTGCGCTGGCTGCGCAAGAGTCCTGAAACAGTCCACCATTTGCTGCGAATAGCAACCGACTATATTCTTAGTATTGCCGATTATTATATAAATGAGTTTGGAGCAGAAAACTGTTCAGCTTTTTCAGCTTATCCAATTGAGTCAAATACTGTTATGTCCTCAAAAATGTTCGAAGAGTTCAGTCTGCCCTATATTCTGAAAATACATGGGCACTTAAAAGCAAGCGGCATTGCAAGCTTTGGCATACATTTGTGCGGAGACCACAAAAACAACTTGGGCTATTTCCTGGATCTTGCTCTACCCGAAAGAAGCCTTATTAGCGTCAGTGAAGAAATGGACATCGCATATGTGGCAAAGGCCTTTGGCGATAATTACATCATTGGAGGAAACGTGCCCACGCCACTGCTTTTATCCGGCAATAGCAGCATGATTTTTAAGGCTTCAAGGGAAATTATCGAAATGATGAAATACCACAGGGGCGGCTTTATTTTAATGCCTTCCTGTGATCTCCCACCTGGAACGCCTCCTGTGAATTTATATGCCATGCTCAAGGCAGCAAGAAAGTTTGGAAGCTATATTTAAGCTTGATAATGATACACGTTTAAGAGAAAATTATTTTTCACATCTACCCAATTGATATATTTGATAAGGCAAAGACTGTATTTGTTTCATGCTTTTTATTGACTTGCCCAAAATCGGGTGTATAACGCACTAAGGGATAGATGCTTGTTTTAAGCCCCTATCCCTTAACTTTTGCAATCAAAACTGCACCAGTTTTTAAAAATTATACAAAATCCAAAACATACCCGGTTTTGATATTCAGTCTTTGCATAGCTTACCTTCTCACCCTATATCTTCTGCTCGTATTTATGTCTGCGTTGCTTGATATACAGCTTCCCGACCAGAATCTGCCGCGTTCGTCCTCTTCTATCATATCTACTGCTAATAGCGAAGTCGAAACCTTTGGGCATAGATATATCATTGTATTACTTTCAGAATTTATTTTATCCAAAACTCTTACAAATGACGGACCAGCAACTTTCTTATAAAGTCTTGTCCCTAATATATCTAACGTTCCTGTGGGGTCTGCATAAGACAACAAATCCACATCTAATTCTAGCAATTTATCGATATATCTGGTCAGAAACCCTTCCACGATATTGAAAAGCTTTTCCATATTCTCTGCGGATTTTGCCATCCCCCTGTACACCTCTTCTGCAGGCAGGATAGATGTGGCCAGTGTGACAGGACCCACCACATTGACTGCTGCCGGTATGCCCCTGACCTTGAGGTATTTGACTGCCTCTGAAATTATGTCGATTTTTCCGCTGTTTATTTTATCTATAGAAATTTCATCTATATCCTCTAGTTTGTTTACAGGGTATTCAATAATTCTATTGCCGTTTACATAGTCCAGGCTTACCTTGGTTCCAAAGCACTGCCCTTCCATGGTATGGCAAAACGGTACGCTTGCCCATTTGGACTTGGATTCCAAATGGACCATTTCAGCCAGTTCTCCCATTTTCACGCCGTCAGCGTTAGATAGTTCATAGTCTATATTATGTTTTTCAACAACCCCTGGAATATGGGACATTTCCTTTGATTTACATACATAAATGTTTAATTTACTCATATGCTACCACCCATCAAGCTAAAATTGGACACTAAATCTAGACGATTCAATAAACAGTCTTTCGTAGCCTTCAGATACGCTCAGCTCCATATAGTCCATCTGCCTCGATATGTCGTCCATTTCCTTCCTGGAATCCAAGGACATCAAGTATAGGTAGGCTCCGGTTTTAGATGAGTTCCCGATATATCTAATTTTACCTTCTACATCTTTAGGCAATATGCCTGTACCCACAAGGCTTTCTACAGGCAGGTGGGCGCCGAATTGCCCGGCTATTATTACCTCATCTATATCCGACAGCTCAAGTCCCACATAATTGACTAGTGCCACAAAGCCTGATAGTATGGCACTTTTTGCCAATTGCACATGTCTTATGTCTCCCTGAGTAATCCTAATATCCTTAGTTATTTTTATGAACCTTTTATTGTTCTCTGCGACAATATACTTTTGTCGATAGTCGTCCGGAGCTAGTGAATCCGGCTTAATAATATTGCCCCTTTCATTCACTAAACCGCAGGCCAGCATCTCCCTTACAGCCGCTAAAATACCGCTGCCACACAGGCCCCTTGGTTTTGAATTCCCAATGACTCGAAGACTTATCTCTTCTTCCCCAATCTTCATTTCCTCAATGGCACCGTCTGAAGCTCTCATGCCTGAGCTAATATTCATCCCCTCCAATGCGGGACCTGCCGCACAAGAACAGGCTACCAGCTTCCCCTTATCAGAAAATACTATTTCACCGTTAGTTCCAATGTCAATGAACAAGACTCTTTTGTCGGTATTGTGCAAATCAGCCACATAAACGCCTGCCACAATGTCTGAACCGATATATGAGGATACGGATGGCAGCGTTCTAAGTCTTGCGAAAGAGGACATGGAATTCAGCCCGATTTCAACAGCTTTTATATTCTTGGAACTCGAAAATATCTGTGCATAAGGGGATTTGCCCAGCGAAATGGATTCTATGCCCAGCAGCATGTGCAGCATAGTGCTATTTCCCGCTATGGAAATCTCGTATATTCTATCATTATTTAAATTATGCCTTTTGCAAATTCTGTTTATCATTTTATTTAATGAATCTACTATTGCTCTCTGCAATTCAACGGTTCCCTGCTCCCCATTCTCCACTGCATAGGTGATTCTAGTTAACACATCCTGTCCAAAGTTCTTTTGTGAATTTATTTCAGCTTCAGTGCCTATTTCTTCGCCTGTTTTCAAATCTATAAGCGAAGCCACTACAGTAGTTGTCCCTATATCTACTGCAACCCCATAAATATCCCCGGTAGTATCGCCATACTCTAAACCTATGAGCTTATCCTCACCGTAAACGGCTGTAAATAGGCCTGTTTGCTTTTTCAAACCCCTTAGTGTATTCCAGTCCAATTCCACCAAACCCAACTCCCTTGCAAATAACTCTTCATAAGGCGTTGGATTTTCTAGCGTAGGTCCAGCAATACTGATGGTTTTTTTCCATATAGACGGTTTTATGTTGAAATCAGGTATAAACCCCTCTGTAAGCACTTTATGATTTTTCTCTTGATCAATAATATCTATTTGTATATCCGATTTAGGGGTTATTAGACAGGCAAGTCTGATCCCAGCCTTAATTTCCTCTTCAGAAAGCAATCTCTGCTCGTCTTCAGAAATTGCAGGCAGCTCTCCCGATATATGCTTTATCTTGCATCTGCCGCAGCTGCCTCTTCCTGCGCATGGTCCTTCTATAAATTCATCATTCTCTATTAATATGTTAAATAGATTCTTACCTGCTTCAGCAGCTATTGTCTTGTTTTTTCTAGGCATATTGATTTTAATCATGGCTGTCTTCCTCAATTGTTTCTAATATTGCTTGTATATTTTCAAGCGGAGATTGGAGTCCTAAACCGCAGGCCGGTGAAACTATGTTGACACCGCTATTTAACACATTCCTGGTGATCGATTGAATTTTATTCTTGTCCGAAAATTCTAAAGCATATGTACTAACATTACCCATTATAACTCTATTTGGCATTTGTTCTTTTACTTCCTTCATATTCACTATGGCATCGAAGCTGAGTGCATCTGCCTTGATTTTATCTAGTTCTCCATAAACTTTGTGCATTTGACCGCATATGTGTACTATTACAGGTATTCCCTTGTATTCCTCCTGAAGCCCCTCTATTAATTTATTCAAATATTTAACCGCGAACTCATCAAAATACTTGGGTCCTAATATTTCACCCGTCCCGCTCGGGTCGGATATAGCAATGACGTCAGCTCCCGCTCTTATTTGAGCTTTACCAAAGGCTATTATCTGATCTGTTACGAAATCCATATACCTGTGGGCATCTTCCTTCTTTTTCCTCAGCTCTCTATAGAATATGACTGGCTCCATTAAAGAGGAAGCAACGCTTATAGGTCCCGACAGGTTCCCTATTATGGGTACGCGCTTATCCTTGGATTTCAGTATGGAAATTACTTCTGTGCAAACCTTCGCCCTTCCCTCATTTACAGCAAAGCTCTTTAGATTTTTATAATCAGACACAGTATCGAGTATATAGCTTATTACATGGGGTTCGATTTTTGTGTTGCCTAAATCTACTTCTGCCCCCATCCCCTCAACCTCTATTGTCATACAGAATGGAACACCATAATTTTCAAACATTCCATATTCGTATACTGCTTCAGCCAATTTCTCCATCTTCTCTACATCAGCGTGCGCGTCAGGCCACATAATTCCTGTCTTTTGCATTAATTCAGCAATAATCATATTCATCATTCCGCCTGGGCATATACAAGGTACCCTATCCAGTTTAGCTCCTTGCAATGCTCCCAGCAATCTATCTCTAGGATTCATACCTGCCTCCCTTAAGCATCCAACCCTACCAGGGCCTTTGCTAGCTTTACGGCATCAGTTGCATTTGCTGAATAGCCGTGAGCTCCTATTTTATCACAATATGCTTGAGATACAGGACCTCCTCCTATCATGACCTTGACGTCCTTGTGCAATTTTTCTTCCTTTAGCATTTCTACTACATCCTTCATGCCAGGCATTGTAGTCGTCATCAATGTTGATAGACAAATCAGGTCAGCGTCTACTTCTTTAGCTTTGTCTACGAAGTTTCTAAGAGGTACATCACGTCCCAGGTCATGCACTTCAAAGCCAGCAGTTTCTAGCATTATTTTGACAAGATTTTTTCCTATGTCATGGGTGTCACCTTCTACTACGCCTATAACGCATTTATGTGTCTTTTTCTCTTCATCTGCATTTTGAGATACGTGGGGCTTTAATATTTCCAAACCATTATACATAGCATCTGAACAAATCAATAGGTCTGTTACAAAATACTCCTCTTCCTCATACATTTTTCCTGCTCTATTCATACCGTCTGCCAATCCCTCTAAAATTCCATCTAGAGGATCATGGCTGGCATCTATATATTCCTGAGCTACAGATCCAATCTCTTCATCCTCCATTTCAAATACATAGTCTGATAGCATTTGTAATAATTCTGCTTTTGATCTTGCCATTTTAAACCTCCCAAGTTTATAATCATTCGGAGTCAGCCCTTCCGTACTATTTAAAGAGATTCCTTATTTTCTCCTCGTCAAGCCCCCTGCCTATTATGCAAAGTTTTGCAGTTTCAGGAGAACACTGGTATCGGCGCCCAAGCATCTCATATCTGCCGTTGACATAGCTAAACTCAATCATGCCGCTGCCGCTCGATATTAAACCCTTACCACGCACGACTTCGCCAAGCCCGCCAGCCTTCATAATCTCCAGCTTTCTTGTAAGCTCTGTTTCGCAGCATGGTGCTGTTGGAAATATCGAAATCGATGCGAAACCGTCCGTCGAAAGTCTGCCGCCTCTTTTCGAATCGCCACCGTGCATGCTGCAAGAACACCCTCCAGTCTCATCATGCGCTTCATGGCCGCAGTCACAGTGGCTCGCTGACTCCTGAGGGAAAACCTGAAACATCTTTCCGAAAACTCTTCCGAATCTACCCTCGGCTATAAGCCTTGCGTCATTCTCGCTAAGACAGTCCCAGTCATCTTCTACAACCGGGGCCAACAGGTTAAATTCTTTTATCTTCTGCGCACATTTTCTTGCCATGGCAGGGTCACTTTGCTGTACCTTGCTTAGCACCACGGCATCAGCATTGGCAATCTGGTCTGTAAAGAACTCCCCGAACACCTCGAGCTGCTCTTCAAAATCCACTGCGTCCACTATCGTAGCTGCGCCCTGCAGGGTGAGAATTCCGTCAAACTTTGGCTTTGAAAGTATGCCTTTTATCTCGCTGAGCAATCCTATTCCCGTTGGCTCTATTATTATCCTCTCAGGCTTCATGTCGCTTGCAATTCTTACTATGGCATCCTCGAAGTCGAGCTTCATGCTGCAGCATATGCAACCGCTTGCAAGCTCGACAACTTCGTAGCCGTCGCCCCTTATTATGTCCCCGTCTATTCCAATCTCACCGAATTCATTCTCGAGTATTGCTATCTTCTCGCCCTTGTAAGCCTTAATAAGCCTTTTTATGAATGTCGTCTTCCCGGAACCCAGAAATCCCGAGATAATGTTCACTTTTATCATGTTTCTACCTCTCAAGCAATCTATTCATTCCTCTATAAATCAGGATATTTCCCTTTCTTCCTCCGATTCAGGCAGGTCATATGCACAATGTTTCTTGCACCTTAAAAGACCTGCCGCCACCGCCGTAATGGGTACAGTAAATATAAGCCCTATGCTCCCGGCAAGCGACCTTACTATTTCTGCAGCAACATTATCTAGCGATATTATCTGCAGAAAAGACATTCCGTAGCTTGAGAACATAAGCATTATGTTCAGGCCGCTTCCGACATATGCCAGTATGAGCGTGTCCGCCATAGTCCCCATGACGTCCCGCCCCACGTTCATTCCGGCGTCTATGAGCTCTTGTGTTCCTATTCTCGGGTTTGCATGTTCAATCTCGTTCATGGCGGATGCAATTGACATCCCCACATCCATCACTGCTCCCATTGCCCCTATTATTATTCCTGCAAACAGCAGCCCCTTGAAATCTATCTCCTTGGAATACAGCATAAGATGTATCGATTCGTCGTTGCTAAGGCCGTTAAGATTGGCCATGTTCCCTATTATGAATGCTGTTATACCTGCAATTATTACTCCTCCGCTTGTTCCGATGACCGCCGCCATTGTTTTTCTGTTGCACCCGCCTATCACTATCAAGGCGAATATGATGTTTACTATGCATATACCAATTGCAACGGCAAGCGGGTCATACCCTCCCAGTATCAGTGGTATTAGCACCTTCACCACAGCCACTATGGTAAACATCAGCATAGCTACAGACTTGAGCCCCTTCTCCCCTCCTATTATCAAGAGCCCGCCTATGAATATTGCCGCTAGATATATAAGGGGGATTTTTTCAGCAAACAGAGGCTCTTTAATTGACAGCTTCGCAATTTCTCCAAGCAGCAGCATTATAGCTAAAAGCAAAATCCAAGGAAACAGGCTCTTGTATCTCATTATGTTCTTGGTTTTAAAAAATCCCATAAATTCACCTATTCTACACGAGCCGCGGCTGCCATTTTTTCAACCCTGCTGTAATCAATTGGGTAACCTATCTCCCTTACGGCATCCATCATTGCCGTTATGTTTTCAAAAGGCGTTTCAATTGGCAGGCTGCAGCCCGACATTACGACATACCCTTTCGGGCTGTCTGCCGCGTCAAGCACACATCTTGCAACGGCACTTCTCACATCCAAGGGCGTTCCAGAGTACATGATTGTTGTGGGATCTACATGCCCGAGTATCTTGACTCGGTCTCCAACTCTCTCCTTGCAGTCTTTAAGATCCACCACGTTGTCTATGCTAAAGCCGGCCACTCCCAGGCCTACAACATCCTCCCATATCTTGTCCGTCTTGCCGCATATGTGCATCGTCACAGGCTTTCCCTTTGAGGCTATGTGATTTACAAGCCTTCCCAAGTACGGAACAGCAAACTCCCTGAAGTGCCTCGGGTTCACAACTGTGCACGAGGACATCGGCTCGGATATTGTCGGCGTAAGGCCCGCCTCTATTATGGCATCTGCATACCTAATGCACGTTTCAAGCGAAACCTCGCACAGCTTGTGTACAGCCTCAGGGTTTTTGAAAAAAAGCCTGAGCATTTTTTCTATTCCAATTAGGAAAAATGCATTTGTAAACGGCCCGACCAGGCCACCTGCGCATCCAACCTCCCCGCCCAGTTCTTCAACCAGGTATTTCATGGCGTCTATGTGCACGGGCAGCCTTCCATCCTTGTAGGGGTTTGCAGGCTGCAGCGAGTCTATCTGCGACACGTCTGATATGGCCGGTTCTTCAAGGTCTGCCGTATTGTCCTCAGGGAAAATCACCTTGGCCCCCATTGCCTCTGCCCACGGGAACAAATCCGTGAATATCCTCACGCCGTCATACCCGAATTTTTTGTATGATGCTATCTGTGCGTTTGCCATTGTCTTGGCGCAAGTATTAAATTCTGATATCTTGCAGCCATACACCCTGGCAACTCCGTTTGCCACGTTGGGGTTGCACGGCAGCCTGTCCACCTCTTGACCCCTTGCTATTGCGGCACCCCTTTCAAGAGGCGTCATTTTGTCTTTAAACATTTTTAAATCCTCCCTCTCATAAAAGCAAAGCAAGTCTTAGCGCGCCTCGCATGGATTGAGACACTCTAAGACTGGTTATTTGAATTTAGCTCTTCCATATCAGAAGACGTTTTTCTATTTTGTCAAAGAAGTATGTGATTCCCGTAACTACTATTCCTATGAATATTATGCCTGTGACAACTTTCGGGTAGTCCGCAAAATCAGAGAAATACTTCACATACCATCCAAGGCCTGATGATGCGCCTATCATTTCAGCTGCGGTAAGCAGAATGAACGACAGTACAAGCCCTATTGTCGCTCCGCTTATTATGGATGGCATTATGGCCGGCAGTATTATGCGAAAGAGCATCGTATTCTCGTTCACATTGAGCACCTTGGCAGTGTCAATATATTTTCTGTCGACATTGAAGGTACCGTTTAGCGTGTTTATGAATATCGGCCAAAAGGCCCCTATGAATATTATAAATATGGATGCGCTCGTAAAATTAGGCAGCAGCGCTATCGCATACGGAATGTATACTATAGGCGGTATCGGCCCCAGGACCTTTGTAAGAGGGTTTACTGCCCTGAAAAGCCTGGTCCTCCAGCCTATTAAAAGCGCAAGCGGCACTGCCAAAGCAAGCGCAAGCACATAACCTACAGAAAGCAGCTTAATGGAGCTCACAAGCCCCTCAATGAAAGCTGGAATTTCAGCTATGAATGTAGCCACTATCTGTCCTGGCATCGGGAATAGCATGTTCTCCATAATGTCCAGCTTTGCAGTGATAACGTCCCAGAAAACTATGAAGCCGAAAACTATCGCCGCTATATCAGCCATTGATTGTTTTCTGACTTTATCTTTGCATAGCATGCTGTTTACCAAGAATACGACATAGGTGAATATTACAATCCCCGCAGTATATATCTGCACATCCTGCGAACCTGTTCTCTTGCCAGGAATCAGCGAGATTGCAAGAACTGCGGCAAACATTATGTTGGTGATACTAAATAATCGTTTCAACACTTCCCCTCCTTAAACTGCACTTTCAACTTCATCCATTGTATCTATATCGTCAAACAGCGACTGTACAAGCGAATTCCTCAAATTTATGTATTTTGGACACTTTGAAAGTGTACATCTGTGCCTTGGTCTTTCAAAATCAACAGCGACCTCTTCCCTTACATTTTTTGTCGCAGCCGACATTACTATTATCCTATCTGAAAGCAGTATCGCCTCATCCACATCGTGGGTTACGAATACGACTGTTTTTTTCTTTTCTCCTCCGTCCCAAAGCTCAAGCAAAAGCTCCTGGAGCGTGCTCCTGTTCTTTGCATCCACAGCGCTGAAAGGTTCATCCATAAGCAACATTTCCGAGTCCATTGCAAATGCCCTTGCTATTGCGACTCTTTGCTGCATCCCTCCCGAAAGCTGGGATGGGTACTTTTTATCTACATTTCCAAGTCCGACAAGCTCAAGATACTTGTCTGTCACTGCTTCGAGCTCTTTGTGACTTCTGCCATCCTTTAGCTGCTCCAATCCGAAAATTATATTTTTCCTTGCACTCATCCATGGAAAAAGTGAATAATGCTGGAATACCACACCTCTTTCCAGGCCAGGACCTTCCAAAATCTTATCTCCGAGCACTATTCTGCCGTCGCTTGGAAAGTTAAGACCTGAAAGCAGACTCAGCAGGGTGCTCTTTCCGCATCCGCTTGGCCCTATTATGCTTACGAATTCTCCCTCGTTTATTGTAAGTGTCACATCATCAAGCACTTGAACTAGGCTGTCTTGCTGATTATACGAAAATGAAACCCTTTCCAGATGTAATTTCGACATCAATTCCACTCCTTTCACATAAATATTATGAGTTCAGGGTAAATCAAATGACTCCAGATTTACCCTGAACTTGTGTACTATTATATTAGATTATTTGTTGTTTTTCTCGAAATCGGCTTGGAGCTCTTTGTAGTTTGCGTTGTCAGGATTTTCGCCCGCAACCCTGTCTAGTGCTTTTTTGTAAACGTCTGTATTTATGTGCTTGTCTATGTCTTCCTCAGACTCTATGAAGCCAGTTTGCTTCATTATGTTCCAGAATTTTATAGTTGAATTTCTAAGCGGATCTGGACTGCAAACCATTGTTGCATCTGCAGCGTATGTTTCCTTCTCAAGGTACTTCTTGTCCACCTTAACGTATTTAGATGTTATTTCCACAGTTTCTTCAGGATTTGATTTATAGAAGTCATAAGCCTTTATAAGTGCCGCCATGAAATGCTCCCAAAGCTCAGGGTCTGCCTCAAGCTTGTCTCTTAGAACCGCCTGACGGCAACAAACGTTGTTTTCAAAAAGATCTGTTATATACATGGCAACCTTTACGCCTTGGTCTTCAGCCATGGCTACGTAAGGAGTCCAAACAAGAGCTGCATCAACTGCGCCTTTTTTTACTGCCTCCATTGTTGCAGCAGGAGATTCCATCTCTATTATCTCCATATCGCCTTTTCTGTAGTCTATTCCTGCGTCAAGAAGAGCTCCTCTGAATATTACGTCTGCAGTTGACATTCTAACAGTAGCAAGCTTCTTGCCTTTGTAGTTCTTTAGGTCCTTCATCTCATCGTATCTTTCAGGAAGTGTTACAAGTGCACATGCACCTGAGTTCTGTCCGCCTATTACGACCATGTCTGCTCCTTTTGCAGTGAATACAAGGGGCGCTGACACACCAAAGCTTCCAACGTCAACTTTCTTAGCGATTGTCGCATTGAGTCCTTCTGCTGAATTTGTAAAAAGGAAAAGCTCTGCATCTATTCCCTCTTCCTCAAAGAATCCCTTTTCTTTAGCCACAAAATACAAAAGGTGTTCAGGGGAAGCCAAATATCCTACGTTAAGTTTCTTAAGCTCTTTTTTCTCACTAGTAACTTGCGCCTTTGCCGCATCTCCTGCTTTTCCTGCATTGCTGCAGCCAGTTGCCAAAATACCCGCCATTAGTGCTATAACAGTCAGTAATGCTACTATCCTTCTTTTCATTAAACAACCTCCATCAATCCATATAATATAAGCCGTTGGGAAATATTCGTAAAATTATTTTTTAATATGATGCATTTTTACGATATGTCATGTTGCCCCTCTATAAAAAAATAACTTTCCATAAAATTGTTTTTTTCATTTTTTTACATTCTATGCCGGCTTTAATAGTTTATATCATACCCTCTTGATTTGTCTAATTGAGAAAATTAATGCATGCACTTCATTCAATAAACCTAAATTATTCATAACAACGACAATTATCTATAATTCGCACGCTTGTCAAGACAGAATAGCAAAAAAAAAATCAGCCTCGAAAGACTGAGTCTATAATAACTTGTGAACTTGGTGGTTGGCTCCTATCGTTGTTGCCCCTTTGGGGATACAGTTTCGTGACTTCAAAAATTTTTTTAACGTTTTCCAAAGGTGTTCCCTCTATTACTGAACAGCCTGTGCTCATTACGAAATTTTTATAATTTATACACTCTTCATTAATTCGGGCTACTTCCTCAGCCACTTCGGCAACAGTGCCTTCTTTTAATAGAATTGGACTAACATTCCCCATAATGACAGTATTTTCATCCACCATGCGTAAACATCCTCCAATATCCGTCACATAATCAATACTCAAAACTTCGGCACCAGTTTTTTTCATGTATTTTGTGTGATGTAAGGTTTCTCCACATACGTGTAAAAAGCCTGGTATTTTAACAGAAGCAAAAATTTTTTCCAAATATACTCCTGAAATATCCCAAAACTCACTTGGACAAATTAATGATGCTACAGGTTCTGCAATCCAAAAAAAATCAGCGCCCGCTTTTTCTTCCATTTGAGCCAATTCAATCATATATCCTGTAACATATCCAACAAACTTCTTTATGAGCTTTGGCTTTTTTCTGGCAAGCTTTAACATTCTTTCAGCACCAAGAATATTTGAAACTACAGTTAGGGGGCCAAAGCATCCACCACCATAAAGTACATTTATATCTTTTTCTTTGCTTCTTAGTTTTTCAATTTCTTTGATGAAAATTGAATAATTGAAATTAAGTTCACTAAACCAATTATCCAGGTCTTCTTCTGTAGCAATTTTACTTTCTTTGACTAAACGCAGAACTGGTGTAGCTTGATATGTTTCAAAGCCTAATGCCTCTGAAATCTCTAAATATCCCAAACATAAAAAATCAAAAACCTTTTCTCCACCCCATATAGGACTAACTAGCCGTTCCTCATATTTATTTAAGTAATCAATTATATGTCTCATAGTTCTCCTCTTTTATTTCATCTTTCTATATATCCAATTGCCTATACTTTGAATACCCTGAACCATAACAACTAAAATTATAGCCGTTAAATACATAACTTCATTATTAAAACTTTGATAACCATATGTGATTGCAACAGAACCTATTCCACCTGCTCCCATAGTTCCAGCCATAGCTGTTGAACCTAAAATTGCAATCGTAGCCACAACAATTCCTGATATAATTGCCGGAACAGCCTCCGATAAAATAACATTAAATATAATCTGGGAATCAGAGATTCCAAATGACTTCATCGCCTCAATCAATTCCGGGTCTACTTCTTTCATTGCATTTTCAATCAAACGCGCAATAAAAGCAGTTGCTGAAACTGTTAAAGGAATCAATGCAGCCTTAACACCAAATGATGTTCCAGTAATAGATTTGGTGAAAGGCAGTAAAAATACCATTAATATAACAAACGGAAAGGACCTAACTACATTAACAATAAATGAGATGACTTGATAAATTGCTTCATTTGGATGCACCCCCTCTTTATTTGTAACAAGAAGTATAACTGCTATAAAAAATGCAAACACAGTTGCCGCAATAGTTGTAATCAAAACCATTTTTATTGTTGAAGCAAATGCAGGAATCATGATATTTTCCCAAAATCTCTTTTGATAATCCGTTAAAAAATAAAACATTTTTTTCTCCTTGACTGATTTTATTCAACTGAATGCCATACTATTTTTTTATCCGATAAATATTCCTTTACTTTGAAAATGTCACTCTTTCGGAAATTAATTGTAAGCGATCCAAGGTGCTTGTCTCTATACCGCTCCACTTTTCCGCTCAGAATTGAAAACTCAACATCTAAATCCCTTGCCATTCGGCTAAGAATCTGTTTTGAATCGTCATTTTCAAGTAGCATAATCTGCAAATTGACACCATCCAATGAATGAAACATCTCTTCCGTCCCAAGAAACCTTTGTAGCTCCTTAGAGCCTTTGAGAAATATCTCATCAACTCTTCCACAGGTTACGATATGACCATTTTCAAGCAATGAAATTTTTTGACATACCTCACGAATCACTTCCATTTGATGAGAAACAACAATAATTGTAATTCCAAACTTTTCGTTAATCTCACGCAATAACTGTAGTATTGATGCTGTTGTCTTGGGATCTAATGCTGATGTTGCTTCATCACTTAATAAAATTTTAGGATTCATAGATATAGCTCTGGCTATGGCAACTCGCTGTTTTTGTCCTCCAGATAATGTGCTTGGCTTCTGATATAATTTATCTGAAATTCCTACAATTGAAGCCAATTCTTTCACCCTTTTATCAATTGTTTTTTTATCATATTTCCAGCATTTCATAGGAAATGCAATATTGTCGTAAACAGTTTTGCGTCCAAGCATAGGGAAGTGTTGAAAAATCATGGACACATCTTTACGAAGATTCCTGAGATTACTCTTATCTAAGGATCCTAATTCAACTCCATTTATTTTTATGCTTCCAGACGAATATGAGTCTAATCCGTTTATGCAGCGCAGTAGCGTTGATTTTCCAGCTCCACTTTTACCCACTAGTCCGTATATTTCTCCATCCTGGATAGTAATATTTATATCTTTCAATACTTCGTTATTGCCAAATGCTTTATATAAATTATTTATTTCAATCATATTTTTTCTCCATAATTTTTAATAAAAAAATGCAATAAGAAATCTCATTGCATTTTTTTATCTTATTTAACTATTTTCCGGCATATTCAAATCCTGAAGAAGCTGGTACATTAGCAATAGCTTCATCTGATGTATATGCAGTCATCATATCCGTTACCCACTTAGCATCTTTATTTCCTGATAGTACGCAAATGCCTTGTGTCAAATCGTTATCAACAAATTTTTTGAGAATATTCTTAGTTGGGTCAACACCGGCTTCAGCCATTGTATTTGATGTACCTATAACAATTGTGTAGTCATTCATATTTTTATATTTTGTGTGGTCTGATTCTACAAAATTGTAGTTATGAGGATTAGCTACTATATCTGCAACTGTATAAAATTCTCCAGCAGCAGGTTTGTCTGACAATGTAATTATTCCAGCTTCCTGCAATTGTTTCAACTGTTCACTTATGTTTGCAGCATCTCGGGCAATACCGACTGCTCCGCCATCTGGCAAATTCTCAATGCTATCTGCTTTAACAGAATACAATCCGGTGAAATAGTTGTACAATTTGGGTTGCAACATTACTATATCAGCATTACGCGAATTATTGTAATTAATCATATATGGTTCGTGTTGATAGAAATTTGCATCCAGCGTTCCTTCGACCAAAGCATCATTAGGCAATACATAATCATCAAAAACTGTAATTTCAACTTTGTAACCCATTGCTTCAAGTGCTTCTTTTCCTGATTCAGCTAAATCTTTTGATACTGTGCTTGTCCCGATTTTAATTGTCGTTTTTTTGCCAGAACCATCTTTCTCACTTGAATTCGAACTAGAACATCCAACTGCAAAAGACCCAATCATCAAAACACATAATAATAAGCCTATAATTTTCTTATTCATATTGTTGCCACCTTTTCATTTTATTATTTATAAAGCTAGTATATCTTTAGATAGTATTATTTGTCCAATTGATAACTGTAATAACAAGATGTCGGATCATTCTATTCTTTAATTGCAAATGCGACGTCAAGATTGTAGAGCAGTATCTCCCATAGCCTGCTTTATGTGACGGTTGCCGCAGTTTCAGGGCTGCTGCTTTCCGCCTTTTTTCATGGGTATAATTAAAGCAACACATCATTAATCCCTCTGTGCAGCGTCTTGTCTGTTCGCATCCTTGCGCAGGACTGTTTTTTAATGGAGGTGGTTTTTCATGGATAAAGGAAAAAGACCAGTAGGTAGGAAAAAAAAAATCGGCTCAGGCAGTGCTAGGATCGAAAAGCAGGGCGAGGGTCTCGGGGGCAGGACCGAAGGCCCGGTAGGCATGCCCGGCGGATATTCAGATAGACCCTCTGGCTTTCCGGGAGGCCAAAGAGAAGACGAAAGCCAATCAGGCGGCTACCCCGGCTCAGGTAGGGCTTACGCCCCCTCCGGCGGAGGCGGCCTCAAAAAGCTCGTAATGCTGGTGATATTAGCCGCCATAGCCTACTACCTTTTCAGCAATTCAGGCGGCGACAGCCCCGACCTTGGAATAACGCCAGGGGGAGGCGGCGGTAGCGAGGAGGTCTTCTACGACCAAGGAGCCTATCCTGTTGACACCACTGTGTCCCCTCTGGCCCGTGACAAGCGCACCAGCCTTGTTGGGGGTGGCGAGGACGTGGCCACCATAATGGTCTACATGTGCGGCACAGACCTTGAGGCCAACAACGGCATGGCCACGGCCGACCTGCAGGAGATGCTCAACTCCCAGATCTCCGACAAGGTGAACATAATAGTTGAGACCGGAGGAGCATCCTCCTGGAAAAACAACGTAATAAGCAACAGGACAAACCAGCGCTACCAGGTGACGTCCGAGGGCCTTCGGCTCCTAGAGCGTGATCTTGGCAAAAAATCAATGGTCAAGCCTGAGACTCTTTCAGACTTCATAAGATACTCTAAGAGCAATTTCCCCGCTGACCGCTACGCCCTTATTTTCTGGGACCACGGCGCAGGATCTCTCAGCGGCTACGGCTACGACCAGAACTATCCGGGCGACAGCATGACGCTGGACGAGATAGGCAGGGCCCTAAGAAGCGGCGGCTGCCAATTCGACTTCGTGGGCTTTGACGCCTGCCTCATGGCAACACTTGAGACCGCCATGGTGCTTGAGCCCTACGCGGACTACATGATAGCCTCTGAGGAGGTGGAGCCGGGCATAGGCTGGTACTACACAGGCTGGATAAGTGCCCTTTCGGAAAACTCCTCCATGCCTACCACGTCCCTGGGCAAGAAGCTTATTGACGACTACGTAACTCAGGTGAAAAAAGATACGCCAAGGAGCCAGGCCACACTTTCCCTTATAGACCTGGCGGAGCTCAAGGGCACAGTGCCATCGTCCTTTGCGGAGTTTGCATCGTCAACAGGGGAGCTCATAGACAAGAACGACTACCAGGCTGTTTCAAACGCAAGGGCCGGCACCAAGGAGTTCGCAAGCTCCTCACAGATAAACCAGATAGACCTGATAGACTTCGCCGATAAGTTGGGCACTAAGGAGGCAAAGGATTTTGCAGACGTGCTCAGGAGCTGCATAAAGTACAACCGCCTCTCCTCCAACATAACCAACGCCAACGGAGTGTCCATTTACTTCCCCTACGGCAGGCTCTCGACTCTTGACCCTATGCTTGCCACCTACGACGAGATAGGCATAGACAAGAGCTACAGTGACTGCATAAGGAGCTTCGCCAGCGTAACTGCCGGCGGCCAGATAACCTCCGGCGGAGCCGGAAACCTGCTTGAGACCCTTCTCCAGGGACTCTCCAGCGCCCAGCAGCCGTCACAGAGCCAGCAGATGACAGGATCCGACGCTGTGGAAATGCTCCTGAACGCCTTCCTTGAAAAAGGAGACTTCAGCAGCATAACAGGCGGCAAAGCAGCTCCAGCGTGGCTTGATATCAACCGCATGAAGTCGTCCCTCGAGTACTACAAGGACAATAGGCTTGATGCCTCTAAGCTTGTAGTAACAGAAAAGAACGGCCAGAGGGTTCTTTCGCTTACTGAGGAGCAGTGGGGTCTTATCCAGACTATGGAGCAGAACGTGTTCATTGACGACGGCGAGGGCTTTATAGACCTGGGGCTTGACAACGTCTTTGAATACAACGACGACGGAGACCTTGTAATGGAGTACGACGGCACCTGGCTGACGCTCAACGGCAATGTAGTAAGCTACTACATGATGAGCGACGACCGCTACGGCGACACCTACTCCACAAAGGGCCGGGTGCCCGCCATGCTCAACGGCCAGCTGGTGGACATTATAGTGGTATTCGACAACGACTATCCTGACGGCAGAGTTCTTGGAGCCCAGAAGAAATACGACCCCGCCACAGAGACTGAAACAGTGGCTAAGGGTCTTATCGACATAGTCAGGGGCGACAAAATAGACTTCCTCTGCGACTACTACACCTATGATGGCGAGTACAGCGACACCTACTACCTAGGCAAGCAGTATATTGCCACAGGAGAGTGGACCGTGGAGAACCTGGCGCTTACTAACAGGGACTACCAGATGACCTACCGCATTACCGACATATACAACAACAAGTACTGGACGCCTTCAGTCACCAATCGATAGTAATAGCCTTATGTATCAGCAAAGCCGGCCAAGGTGAATTTCACCCTGACCGGCTTTGCTGATACATAATATTTCCTACTCGTTCATTATCCCCTTCATCGCCTTTAGCGCTTCCTTGGCCGCCTTCATATGGGCTTGGAAATCCTCAAGCGGTGTTATCTCTATTTCGAAGATATCCACTCCCGGCATTGCCTGTATGGACTCGTCAAGCTCCTGCCTGGATTCCACATCCATTATGAGCACGGATGCTATCTGCTCGGCCACTTTTCCGCTGAATACTATTTTTCCCTGCTGCTGCAGAGCCACTATCATGTCCATCTGTTCTACTATAGTTCCGTAAAGCTCCTGGAGCCTTGGCATGTACTTGTCCTTCACCTTCGTTTTTACTAGAAACAGCATGTTACACCTCCTGAAAACATTTGGGCACTCGGTGCCCAAAATCAATTTACTCTCATTCATTTATACCCATTATTCATCCATCGTATACTGGGTATATCTGGCCAGCTGTTCTATCTTCCTCTTGTAGTCGGGCACTATGCTCCCCACCAGCCTCCAGAAGGATCTGTCGTGGTTCATGTGCTCAATGTGGCATAGCTCGTGGACCACCACGTAGTCTATGAGCTCCAGGGGGACCATTGCAAGGGCGTAGTTAAACTTGAGACATCTGTTTGAGTCGCAACTTCCCCACTTTGTTCTGGAGTCCATTATTTCGATGCTTTTGGGGTTCACCCGCAGCTGTTTTTTATAAAACTTAACCCTCTCGTCTATCACTTTTTTACACTGCTTGATGTAGAATTTTTTGAGGATCAGCTTCATCTCTTCTACGCCCAGTCCGTCTGTTTCAATTAGCGTCCCGAGAGGACATACTTTCCCAAGCAGCAGGACCTTGACGGCGTCGAGCTCAATTTTCGTGTTTTCTGTTTTCGTATTCATATGCTCTCTCTTCTTAAAATATTAAGTTTGTAATACCGCCGCATTTTTTCCATAGCTGCTATAATATGCTGCCATGCTGTCGGCCTATATATCCATTATAACGCATAGTTGATTTTTGAAAAGTAGGCGAATCCTCCGCCCAGCTTTGTTGTGTTGTACCACAAGGCAAGGTCTATTCTGCTGACAGCGCCTACATCGAGTATGTCAACGAACGCACACTCTCCATCCTCTTCATGCTCAAGCGAAATTACTGTGACCCAGTGCCATACATCCAGATTTTTTTCCTCGCCGTTGCACAAGTTGAGAAAAGCTACCGGTACGTCCTTGGCCAGTGCTGAATCTATGAACTTTATTACTTCAGACAATCCAGGGCGTTTGGATTTATCTTGAGGCAGATCGCAGAAATGATATTCGACCTCCATGCCCTTTGCCTTTGCATATGCTAGCAGGTCCTCGCAGAACAATTCTGCGCTGGGTATGCCCTTTTCCGCCGGAGTTACATACATCCACATTTCCTCCATGAGAGACAGGCAAGTTTCCCTGCTGTTGCAGCACCGCTTAGGCCATGTATCCCCTTTGGAATCATATAAGTACAGCATCAAGTTGCTGGCTACAGAAGGACCGCAACCTGCAAAACGCTGTCGCTGCGTATTATACCAATTCTGGTCGCAACCATAGTATGCTTTTCTCTCACTCTCGTCTAGTATCTTCAATTTGTCCGGATTTGATATTGAAATGGAAACCATGTCTGACCACCTGCACTTTCACTTTCGGACTTTTTTTAATTATACCCGCAATTTTTGCATTTCCCGCAAAATCCGTGTATTCAGCGCCATAAAATTCCGGCGCAGTCTTCTGCCGAAAGCGCATATGCGTAGTCAATATGTTTCGGTCTGGGCACCGGGTGCCCAGGCAGGTCCTATTTTGCCCCTACAGGAACAGCTTTGTTATCTTCCAGCTACATGTCCTTATCGTGTACTTGATTTCGAATTCGAAGCTCCGCTCGCATATGTGGCTTGTGCAGGAGTAAGAAGGGGACAGGTTCGCTTCCGCATCTAAACACCACGACCACGTCCGTATCCAGCGGCTTCACCTCACGCCTCCGGGCATGCTCAAGTTGATGTTATACCTTTTCTTGAAGGAGTCTATCTTGCCCTGGCTTGTATCTGCAAGAGCCCCTCTTTTTATTATGTCGTCCCCGTATGCCGCTCTCAGCTTGTCTATGACTGCGTCCAGCATGGCATTGCCGGCCGGCTGCTCGTCCCACAAAGTAAGCTGCCTTTCGCTCTCGTCCTCAAGATGAGTCACTCTCACGCCAAGCAGCCTAAGAGGCTCTCTTTTCCAGAGTTCGTCGAAAAGCCTTCTGGCGTGCTCGTATATTTCAAGGTCGGCCTCTATGGGCGCAGCCAGCACCGACTGTTTCTGAGACTGCGTAAAATCACTGTATCTTATCGATACGCCGACGCAGTACGCTCTAAAGCCTTTTCTTCTTAGTCTCTCGCCCACTATCTCGGAGAGAGCCAGCAGGTATTCGTGCGCCGTTTCGGCGTCCTCGACGTCGCTTGGAGTGGTCGTAGAGTTGCCTATGCTCTTTATTTCGTCGCTGGTCTCCACAGGGCTCTCGTCTATGCCGTTGGCGTGATTATAGAGAACTTCGCCGTAGCTTTTGAACGTTGCCCGCAGGTACACGGGGTCCATGGCGGCCAGCTCGCCTATTGTCTGAATTCCTATCCTGTTCAGTTTCATCTCTGTCCTCCTGCCCACACCGAACATCTCTCTCACGGGAAGCGGCCAGTACTTATCACTTATCTCGCCTGGGTACATGGTGTGAGTCCTGTTTGGCTTTTGCAGCTCCGATGCGGCCTTGGCCAGCAGCTTGTTGCAGGAGACTCCGATGTTGACAGTAAAGCCAAGCTCGCGGCCTATCCGCTCCCTTAGCTGGTTTGCAAACTCTAAAGGCTCCATATGGAGACTCTTTATAACCTCAGTTACGTCCATGAAAGCCTCGTCTATGCTGTAGGGCTGCACCCTGTCCGTGTATGAGGAGAGCAGCTCCATGAGCGCGCCCGAGCAGCGGCTGTAGAGGCCGAAGGTGGGCGGCACAGCAACCAGGCCGGGGCACTTTCGCATGGCGCTCATTAGGGGCTCTCCCGTTTCTATGCCGTATTTTTTCGCGGGCACGGACTTTGCCAGCACCACCCCGGTGCGCTTTTTGGGGTCTCCCGCAACGACGCTGGGTATGTCCCTAAGGTCTTTCTCCTCGCCATTTAGTTTCCTGTATGCCGCCTCCCAGCTCAGAAACGCCGAGTTGACGTCTATGTGAAGTATGGTCTTCATGCAAATTCCTCCGAACAAACGTTCTATTGTTTTATTTTACTCTCCCCTTGCCTGCATGTCAATGAGGCAATTGCCGCTAAAAGATGTTATAATATACTTTGGAATCGACATACAAATTGGAAAGAGGCGATATTTTGGATATCTTGGAAAACAACATAGATCCGGCAATAGAAGAAAAAAGCGAAGGCGTAGCGGGAAGCGGCTGCGAGGTCCTGGTTCCCTTCAATGAGCGCCTTCCTCTGCGGGAGATAGAGCGCAGCATAATAAAGAAATACCGCAAAAACATATGGTCCAACTTCATAAAGGCCATAAAGGAATATGAATTGATAAAGGACGGCGACAGGGTAGCCGTTGCGATATCCGGCGGAAAGGACAGCCTGCTCATGGCCAAGCTATTCCAGGAACTAAAGCGCCATGGCCAGATAAAATTCGAGGCCGAATACGTTGCCATGGACCCTGGCTACCACAAGAACATAAGGGAGCTCCTCATCGACAACTGCGACTATCTGGGCATTCCCCTTCACATTTTCGACTCGGGCATATTCGACATAATAGACGACATAGCCAAGGACTATCCTTGCTACATGTGCGCGAAGATGCGCCGCGGGGCCCTCTACTCGAAGGCCAAGGAGCTGGGCTGCAACAAGCTGGCGCTTGGACACCACTACAACGACGTTATCGAGACGACGCTCATCAATATGCTCTACGCCGGCAGCTTCAAGACCATGCTCCCCAAGCTGAGATCCACCAACTACGAGAAGATGGAGCTCATACGCCCCCTCTACTACGTGCGCGAGAAGGACATAGAACGCTTCATACAGGGCAGCGGCATATGGCCGCTAAACTGTGCCTGCATGGTAGCCGCGAAAAAGACCTCCAGCAAGAGGCACGAGATTAAGCAGCTTGTAAAGACGCTCAAGGAGAACTACAGCGAAGTCGACAAGTCAATATTCAGGGCGGCCTGCAACGTCAACATGGACGCAATACTGGGCTGGGAAAAGGACGGAGAAAGACACTCCTACCTGGACTTCTATTAAAATAAACAATATTAAGCAAAAAAGATTTGGGCACCCGATGCCCAAATCTTTTTTATTTTATCTTTTTTTACTCCATTTAATTTTAATTGCCGTGGTTTTTTATAATATTAGCAATCTTTCCTTGCAGCTCCTTTGGAATTCTCATCATTACATATTCGCTCTCTTCGCCCTCGAGCACAGCTCTTATCTGCTCCCGGTTCATGCCTGATTTAAGAGCTCCTGTCCTCTTGTAGTCGAGCCTGTCTATGTAGTTCGCGAGCATCCAGCTTTGCGTCGCCTCGTCAAAGAGCGCCAGCTTTATCCCCGATTTAATCGTAAGGAGATTTTCGTCTATCATGTCCTTGAAGTCCTTTATGAGGCCGTTGAGCTTGTAGTAGTTCTCGACCTGCCTGCCCTTGAGCCCGTAGTCCTGGCAGACTATGTCCCGTTTCCTTCTTCTGCGCTCCGAGGCATCGCTTTCTATTATTGCATATTTTTTGAGTATCGATTTGGCCTTCTCCATGGGCGAAAGTTCCCTTTGCACCCAGTTGGTGTCTATTATTATCTCCTGGGCCTGCTCCGGGCTTATCTCGTCCCTGCCCTTTATGAACGCGGGGATCTTTAGATACTTTGAATCCGCTGTCTGCTCGTATATCCTCCTGTACGCCTCCAGGCGGTTGTGGCCCGAAAGGACCGTGTAGGACTCGGCTCCCGTGCCTTCCCAGACTATAAGTGGGTTGAGGAGGCCGTTTTCCATTATTGACATTATAAGCTGCTCCATCTTGTTGTCGCCAAGGGGCCTGTAAAAATTCCATTCAGCGGGCGCCGCCTTGAGCCTATTTACATCCAGCTCGTGTATGTTGAGGTCGCCTTCTATCTGCCTTATCCTTATGCTCTCGTTGCCCAGCACGGACGCCGAAGCGTTGGATATGGATATGAAGTCGTTGACCATGCTCTTGTTTATCACCTTTTTACTTGACAATTCTGATTACCTCCTCTGCAAAACTCTTGAACTGCTTTGTTGCCCTGGAGTTTCTGTTGAAAAGGTCAAGCGGCTGCCTGTCCCACTGGGCCTTTTTAATGTTGGTGTCCACCGAGATGTAGCTTTTGAATACTATCTCGCCGAAGGTCTGCTCTAGTACATCCTGGGCGTCGTCTGTTATGCTCTCCCTCTTGTCCACCTTGTTCATGAGCACCCCTGCGAGCTCGAGATTCCTGTTGAAGGTTCTTATCTCGTTGATGTAGTTCTTTATGGTGTTGAGGCCTATTATGCCAAAGCTTGAAAGCTCCACCGGTATTATTACGTAGTCCGAAGCGTTGAGTATGTTGAAGTTGAGTATGCCCAGCGTAGGGTTAGTGTCAAAGAGTATGAAGTCGTATATGCCCGCCTCGACTACCGGCTCTAGTATCTTCCTCATAACGCTCTCCCTCATGACCTTCGTGAACAGCTTCATCTCTATCAGGGCCATGTCGAAGTCGGAGACTATTATGTCCATGTTCTCATATGGCGTGCTCTGTATGTAGCCCAGGAGGCTGTTCTCATTTATTATCGCGTGGTTGAGGCTGTTTTCGGGCGAAAGGTTCATCCCCAGAGAGTAAGACAGGTTGAACTGCGCGTCGCCGTCTATGAAGAGTATCTTATAGCCCTTTTCAGCAAGCGCGTAGCCAAGACCCGCCACTACCGAGGTCTTGCCTGAACCGCCCTTGTTGTTGGCAATCGACACCACCTTAGTCTCCCTGTAATCGTCTATGTATATCTCGTCTATATCTATTCCGAGCGCATTGCTTATCTTTTCTATGTTTTCCCTGCCCGACTCGCTTCTTCCCGTCTCTATAGCCTTTATAAGGCTCAGGCTAAGTCCGCTCGTGTTTGCCAGGTCCTGCTGCGTGAATTCCACTTCAAGCCTTCTGTTTCTTATGTTCTCAAACAAAACCTTTCCCTTCACCGCAAAATCCCTCCCTGTTTTTTCATAGTAAAATCAGTATACCATAGCCATGACCTTTCGCGCCATAGTTATAACCTTTTTCAATAAAAAAGTTATAACTAAAAAAGCGCGTTGAAGCTTGTTGAGCAGTGTTATATTGTGCTATATTATATTCATACGGTAAAAGTTATAACCAAGCCATTTACAATCTCTTTCAAGAGGAGAGTGACATATGAACAGCAATGAGATAGTTTTTCTAAACCTTATAGAGATGCTCCGCAAGGAGGAGTATGAGCCTATTACATATTTTGTTAGCGAAAACTTCCCCCACAAGAAAAGCGAACAGGTATACGACGAGATTTCAGCGAAGCTTTCACTGAGGGGCCTGGATTCCAGCGAGGAGAGCAGCTCACGAAGAGATGACGTCCTAAGGCTCGTGCATTCGTGCATATACCTTATAGAGGAAATCCTTCCCGAGGTTGAAAAACCCACCTACAAGAAGTCAAAGGAACTCAATCTGCTCAGCAAGAAGATAAAGACGTACAAGAAGAAATGGGCTTCATCGGTTGAGGACTATTTCAAGAAGAACAACGCGAAAAAATACATCATAAAGGAATACCTTTCAAAAAAGCCCGAGCTTTCGCTGACAGAGTTCAACGAGATGAGGATGCAGCACATAAACGACTGGCTTAAAGGCAAAAGCCTCTACCTTTCGTCGTTCTTCTACGTGGACGAGCTTGTAAAGTCGCAAAAGAACCTGGTTTTCCAGACCGAGCTGACATACATACTCCTCAAGGAAATGGTCAAAAACGGCCTCGACATAAAGCTGGACAACTCAGCCGCCGTTGAGGATTCGACTCTCAGCATCAAGGAGAACGAGGCCGGACAGATTCCCAACTGGCTGCTGCTCGACGGACTCTTTCGCGTAAGCCCCATAGAGGTGTTCAAGCATGAGAACATAGTGGAACTCGAAGACGGCAAAACAATGCTCGTATTCGACAAAAATCTCAAAAACAGCCTCTCGATAACAGTGCCGAATCAGTCCGAAAACGAGTTTCTCAACGCCAACTTCGACTCGTCAAAGGACCCCATATCACTTGGACGCTTCGAGCTTGCAACGCTCATAGGGGTGCTCCAAATCGGCCGGGAGCAGCTTAAGTCCTCAAACAAGATAGCCTTCTCGTTCAACCAGCTGCTTAGCCTCTGGAACTCGAGCAACTCCGGCAAGCTATACAACAAAATAAAGAAGGCGCTTTTCTACCTTTCAATGAACATGTACACAGTGCAGCTTGCAAACAACATCACCAGAAATTTCTACATCATAAATGCCATAGAGAAACCCACGTTCAACTCCTCGGGTGAGCAGGAGTGGATAGTAGAGATTGACAGCAGGCTCAGAGAACAGATACTCGAGAAAAACTACACGGAGCTCTATTCCGAGGAGATATCCTCGCTCAAGTTCGAGCTTTCTCCTATACTCTACAAGACACTTGTAATCGACCTTGTCGAGATAATGTCTAACAACCAGAAGAAGAAGCAGACTGTAATCGCCGTAGAAAAGGAGTACACCCTCAGGGAGCTATCCACAAGGACTTTCCTCGAAGGCAAGCCCAACATAAGGAAAAAGAAAATAGAAAACTCTCTCGAGGACATACTCGAGAAGAAGGACAGCATACTAAAGGGCTATGAGATCAAGGATAACGGCAACATATACAAGATGTACTTCAACCAATTCCCTCTGAGAAAGGAAATAGACACCAAATAGAAAATCAAAACATCATCGGCAGGGCCTCTGAATTGCATGAGACTATTTCAGAAGCTCTGCCTTTTTGAAATGTAGCGATATAGCGCAAAATATGGTGTAAATGTTACTCTAGTATGGGTATAATGTTATATTATGACTTGTTCAGGAAGGGAGGCATTTGTTTGGACATCAGAAAAATCCTGCTGCCCGTGGACGGCTCGGAGTGCAGAATAAATTTTTTGAAAGTAGTGGAGGAGATAGCTCTCAAATTCAAGGCTGAAATAACTGTGCTCAACGTCCAGCACAAATACCCCCAGCCTATTCACAGCGCGGCTACGCTTGAGAAGTACGGTCTCAGCAAGACTGTGCTTGACCAGGATGAGAGAAACAAGAGAAGCTTTGGAATTGTAAACCAGATGCGAAATCTGCTTTCTCAAAAGGGCATAAGGGCCCAGACACGCGTCGAAACCGGGAATCCTCCAGAGAGGATAATAGAGATAGCGGAGAGTGAGAATTTCGACCTTATCATAATGTGCTCCCACGGAATAGAAGCAAACAAGCGCTTCCTCATGGGCAGCACCACAAACAAGGTCCTCCACTATTCCAAAAAGCCCGTGCTGGTTGTAAAGCACGAATTCTGCAAGATCATAGACTTTGAATCAATGCGCAAAAGGTAGGCGATAACCACATGGAAAGAAAAGGCTACATCACCGCAAGCGATCTGTTCTCCATGATTGCATCGCGAGACAGTATGGTCATACTTGATACAAGGCAGCTCTCAGACTATGAAGATTATCATGTAAGCGGAGCAGTCCGCGTCGAAGCTGAAGACATACTGGATTATCTTGAGAGTTCCGCCGCGTCCGCAAAGGTTCCTGTGATTGTAATATCCGAACTGGAATATCCATCTGATGATTTGTCCCGCGGGCTTTATGAAAAAGGCTACAACGCCTTCTACCTTAAAGGCGGGATGAAGGACGGCTGGTTCCGCCTTGTCAGGCACATAAGAATACATGAGCAAAAATGAGGCTAGATTGCCTTCAGTCTGAAGGCTGCCAATTTTTTACTACGCTGCATTTCCAACAGGGATGCGGCTTTTTTTGTTGTATTTGTGTGCATTTTCAGAATCTTATAATGTATTTTTTTACTGTGGCACTTGCATATTTATGTCCATAGTGTATAATTTTGTATAATATAGTCTTAAGGACCTATGCATCCATGATTTGTCAGGCCTGATTTTGAAAATTGGGAGGGTTGATGATATGAACAAGACTTCAGAATTTAACCTTTATTCCGCTTTGCCGCTTATGATTGCAGCTTATGTGGCCTCATACCTTGGCTGGCTGCTTTTAACGTCAGGAAAAGTGAGCCTTATAGTCGGGGACTTGTTTTCTCTCGCAGGCGACATGGGCGCACTCGCCCTTCTTGTATACACGTGCAGGCATGTAAAGCACAATAGGCCCTACTGGCTCATGATGCTCGCAAGCGTGTTCTTCTTCTTTATGGGGGACGCGGTCTGGACATACCACGAAATACTGCTCAACCAGGACATACCTGCATTGAGCTCAAGCTACTTGTTTTACACTCTGAACAGCCTTTTTCTCATGCTGAGCACTTTAGCTCTGGCTTCCCAGGAAAAGGGCAGGTGGGACTCGCTCCAGCTGCTTATAGATTCAATTACCATAGTATGCATATTTACATATCTGGCATGGCTGCTGTTTTTCAGGGACATTCTTCCATCGCTTGGCATAATGTCGCTGACAGAGTGGGCGGCTGTAATATGCATAGTACTTAACTTGATAGCTCTCATAGGTTTTCTGATTTTGACGGTATCCCGCTCCGACAGCATATTTCCAAAGAGAGTTTACCTTCCACTGCTAAGCGGCATAGCAATATTCTGCACGGCGGACACGGCATACTACCACCAGGTCCTGCAAGACAGCTACATATCGAGCAATCTTGTAGACCTGTTCTGGTACATAGGGCTGCTTCTAATCGGAGCCTCCGGTTACTACATGCAGCATTTGGAAAAAGGACATGTTCATCATGCTCACCTGGCAGAAGCTCATGAGACTGATATAAAGGATCATACCTGGATTATGATAATTCCGCTTGGCGTCATATTCATAACAAGCTATCGCGATTTTAGGACCATAGCATTTTTCTCAGCGCTTGTGCTGCTCCATCACTTTATAACCCGTCACATTAAGATATCGGCTCAAAACGCTCTGCTCCTGGCGCATCAAAAAGAGCTCAATAATTCGCTCCGGATTAGAATGGAGGAGACCAAAAATCTGAATAAGGAGCTCATCGAAAAGATAAAGGAGATACACCATCTCAATGAAAATCTAGAAAAGCTCATAGCTGAGAGAACATATGAGCTCCAGGCAAAAAACGCCAAGCTCGATATTCTTGCAAACTGCGATCCTCTCACATGCCTTCCCAACAGGAGGAACTTTCTGAGCAGCCTTGATTCTTATCTGCATCGGGCGAAGGAGGCAAGCGGACGTTTCGCACTTCTTTTTATAGATATTGACCGCTTCAAGGAGATAAATGACACCTACGGGCACAATGTAGGAGATGAAGTGCTTGTCCAGGCAGCAAAACGGATGAGCATGAGTCTTAGAAACGGCGACTTCATAGCAAGACACGGCGGAGACGAGTTCGTCGCCATAATAGACAGGCTTTCCGACCGGGGTGACATATTGCCTGTCATAAACAGAATAAGAGAGTCCTTCGAGCTCCCGCTGAAAATAGATGACCACAGGATAAAAATAGGCCTGAGTGTTGGTTCCGCCGTATATCCCTACGATGGTTCGGACAAGGTTTCCCTTTTAAAGTGTGCTGACAGCAACATGTATCTGGACAAGGTGACAACAGTAGACGATATACAGCCTGGGTTGCAGCCTTTCACTGGAGGATTGTTCAATTAATTGATAAAACTAAATTCCATATTCTATTCACTTTGCTAGCCGGGTTTCTAATCTATAGAAGCCTGGTTTTTTTTGTTTCATGTGGAACATGCGATTGCATTGATAAATATCAAGAATTAATAAAAAACAAATATTAATATAAAAACAATCATTTATATGGGGGGTGGAATTGCATGAGCCGCAATAGGTCTGGGCTCATCTAAAAAAAATATAAGGACAGGGAGGGGGAGTTTTAAAAATTACGGGAATTCTGAGCGGTATTTTAAAAACTAAAAACAAATTCTGAATATTTTTAAAAACTACAGGACATCACAAAAAAGAGTCGGAGCTTTTGTGTGGATAAAGATGCGCATTATCAACAGGTTATCCACATGATATGAACATACTTATGAACAGCTAGGAATAAAAAAAAGCCCTTTAGGGGCGATGTTGCAGAAAAGGCAAAAAAAAAGACACACCAAAAAGGCATCCCTAGAGTAGCAGTTTTTTGTATGCGGCATGCTTTTGGAGTATCCTGGCTATGTAAGCCGAAGGATGGTTTATTTCATTGTTGTGGAGCCTTGTAAATACGCTGTCGACTACAAGCTCAACCTTTGGGCGGCTCAGGTATCTTAGGGCTTCAACAAGTGCATATATTACATTGTCGTTGGCTCTTGATCTGGCCGGCTGCTCGAGCCTGTCGCGCAGACCAGCTATGTACGAATAAAGCTCCTTATGCCTTGAAACAAGGTTTTCAAGCCTGTCCCGGGCGCTTATGCGGCTGTCCTTTATGGAAAGCTTTAGCCTTTCAAGCGGTTTGAGTATGAAAAGGAACCTGTTTTTATTTTTTACGCTTCTGTGGGCATACTGCTTCTGCTCAAGCTTTTTAAGCAGGCTGCTCTCGTCCAGAAGCCTGGATATAAGCGATTTTATGTAGTATATGTTGTCGGTGTTGAGGAAGGATGTCCATTCAGGATTTTCTTTCTTCAGGTTTATTATGAAGCTGTTTTTGGATTTGAAGCCCTTTGTGCTCATAAGTATGCTACAGTAGTATACTATTTTCTTGAGGGTCACGTTCATATCGTAGAACTCCCTGGAGAAGAAGAGTTTTCTAAGCTCCATGTATCCGCCCGAGGAGGCCTCGGAGTCGGACCTGTTGAACGCATTTTCCATGCCGATTATCTCCCAGCCAAGGTATGACGGGTTGTAGCGTATGAGACCCATGTCTACAAGCTCGGTTATGCACTTGGTCACTGTGCTCCTGTGCATGTAGCAGGCTTCCTCTATTATCATTTTTGAAAGGCAGCACATGGAAGGGTTGGCTGTCCTTACTATGAAAATGTATTCATTGGATGTGTCTATTTCGCCTGAGAGAGCTTCGATGTACCAGTCGCGTCTTGTCTGGATTGACATGCTGCAAACGGCGTTGAATACGTCTATTAGCTTATGGTGTTTTTTGCTGTGGAGCACTGAAAGAGCGTGCGATATGGAAACCTTGTTGGCCATGTTCCTTCCTCCTTTCGCTTAAAAAATATACACTTATCCACAATACTGACGCTATTTTTTTATTATAGAAAACAAAAGCAAAAAAGAAAAATCAATTACATATATTGTAAAAGGAATTTTTGGTTCGTAATCGGAATTTCCGGGTCGTGACCGGAATTTTTGGGTCGTGATCAAAAAAATCATAAGCAGACCGCTTGCCACAAAAAAACTCAGTTTTATCAACATATAATCGAGATCAGGCGTTAAATTTGAAGTTGCTTCGTGAGGGCATTTTTGGGTCGTAACCAAACTTTGATCAAAAAAATACAGATTTTAACCGAAAACGGCATTTTTGGGTCGCTATCAAACTTGGAAATTTTGAATGCCCAAATTCCAGGATATCCACAGCTTGAGCTATCACATAAAAGCAGATTTGCAAGCAAAAAAAAACGGCATTTTTGGGTCGTGACCAAACTGCCCTCAAAAAAAACGGCATTTTTGGGTCGTGATCGGAATTTTCGGGTCGACACCGGAACTTTCGGGTCGTAACCGGCATTTTTGGGTCGTGACCGGAATTTCCGGGTCGTAATCGGCATTTTTGGGTCGTGACCGAATTTTTTGGGTCGCGACCAAACTTTTTGATTGAAAAACAACTGCTTCTATATAGCTATATTCATTTGATACGCAATTTTGGCACTCGGATTTTAAATTTTATAAAAAAAAGTCCTCTCGAGGCCTTGCGGCTTTCAGAGGACTTTGAATAGTAGTATTAAGTTTAGCAGCTCTTGTGCGGAGCTATGTTTTCAGTTATATTGTAGCCGTGCTTTTCGAAGGCGGCCTTTATCATTTCCACATGAGCCCTTCCGTTGGTTTCAACCGTTGCTTCGAGTGTTACCTGCATAAGTTTGTCGTATGACTTGAACTTGTTGTGCTCTAGCTGTATTATGTTGGCTCTCTCGCTGGCTAGTATCTCTGATATCTTGAGAAGTTCACCCGGTTTGTCGAAGAGATCAAGAGAGAAGCAGAATATCCTTGATCTGCTCACAAGGCCTCTGTTTATCATTGAGGATGCGGCCATGACGTCTATGTTGCCCCCTGAGATTACGCAAACCACCTTTTTATCTTTGACATTTAGCTTCTTGAGTGCGGCGAGAGGAAGTATTCCCGAGTTTTCAGCTACAAGCTTGTGCTTTTCAAGCAGCAGCAGGAAGCTTTCCATGAGGTCGAAATCTGAAACTGTTATTATGTCGTCCACAAGGTGCTTGCACACAGAGTATGTAAGCTCGCCGGGAGTCTTAACTGCCACGCCGTCGGCTATTGTGCTTACGCTATCGAGCGTTGCGACGCTGCCTTTCTCAAGAGACGCCTTCATTGACGCTGCGCCTTCAGGCTCCACTCCTATCACCTTGACTGAAGGGTTTATAAGCTTTGCGCCAAGCGCCACGCCGCTTACGAGGCCGCCGCCGCCCACCGGCACAAGTATTATGTCTGCGTCCTTTAGCTCGTCCATTATTTCAAGGCCTATTGTGCCCTGGCCTATGATTATGTCCCAGTCGTCAAAGGGATGTATGAATTTGTAGCCTTGCTCGGCTTCGAGTCTTCTGGCTTCCTTGTAGGAATCGTCATAGCAGTCCCCGTATAGTACTATGTTTGCTCCGAAGTTCCTTGTGGACTCCACCTTTATAAGGGGAGTCGCGGTAGGCATTACTATTGTAGATTTGACTCCCAGCAGGCTTGAAGCCAGGGCAACGCCCTGTGCATGGTTTCCAGCCGATGAGGCCACAAGGCCCATGCTCTTTTCCTTGTCGGAAAGCTGGGCTATTGCATTGTATGCGCCTCTTAGTTTGAAGGCGCCGGTCTTTTGGAGATTCTCAGGCTTTATGAACACGCGGTTTCCGCATTCGCTGCTGAATATGGGACTTTCTATGAGCCTTGTGTCCGAAAGAATTGAAGCGAGACGCTCCTGAGCCTGTCTCATATGTTCGAGGCTGATGTCAACGCCATTGTTTAGGTTTTTGAAAAAAGTTTTAACTGTCATTTATAAATACCTCCCGGCTTTTATTTTAGTATGTATACTGCAGTGTAATATGTAACAGGAATAATGTTTTATTGTATGAGAATATAATAACATACAGATGGATTGTATTCAATTCACAAACAAAAAAAGCCCGCCCTCAAAAACTAAGGGCGAGCTGCATGCTCTAGTATATCTTTGTTATTCTGTAGCCGTGCTTTTCAAGGGCGGCCGTTATCATGTCCACGTGCATCTTTCCGTTGGTTTCGACTGTCACCTCGAGATTGACCTGCATAAGTCTGTCGAAGGACTTGAACTGGTTGTGCTCAAGCTGTATTACATTTGCCCTTTCGCTGGCCAGTATCTCTGATATCTTGAGGAGCTCTCCAGGCCTGTCGAACAGCTCTACTGAGAAGCAGAATATCCTTGATCTGCTTACAAGGCCTCTGTTTATCATTGAGGATACAGTCACGACATCTATGTTCCCCCCAGAGACGACACATACGACCTTCTTGTCTTTTACATTCAGTTTCTTGAGTGCGGCAAGAGGAAGTATTCCCGAGTTTTCAGCCACTATCTTGTGCTTTTCAAGCAGCAGCAGGAAGCTTTCCATGAGTTCGAAGTCGGATACGGTTATTATGTCGTCCACAAGGTGCTTGCACACTGAGTATGTCAGATCTCCGGGAGTCTTAACGGCCACGCCGTCGGCTATTGTGCTTACGCTATCGAGCGTTGCGACACTTCCCTTTTCAAGAGACGCCTTCATTGACGCTGCGCCTTCAGGCTCCACTCCTATCACCTTGACTGAAGGGTTCAGGAGCTTTGCGCCAAGCGCCACGCCGCTTACGAGGCCGCCGCCGCCCACCGGCACAAGTATTATGTCTGCGTCCTTTAGCTCGTCCATTATTTCAAGGCCTATTGTACCCTGTCCTATCATTATGTCCCAATCGTCAAAGGGATGTATGAATTTGTAGCCGTGCTCGGCCTCAAGTCTCCTGGCCTCGTTGTACGAATCGTCATAGCAATTGCCGTAGAGGGCTATGTTAGCGCCGTAATCCCTTGTGGACTCTACCTTTATAAGGGGAGTCGTGGTAGGCATTACTATTGTAGATTTGACTCCCAGCAGGCTTGAAGCCAGGGCAACGCCCTGTGCATGGTTTCCAGCCGATGAGGCCACAAGGCCCATGCTCTTTTCCTTGTCGGAAAGCTGGGCTATCTTGTTGTAGGCCCCCCTTATCTTGAAGGCGCCGGTCTTTTGGAGATTCTCAGGCTTTATGAACACGCGGTTTCCGCATTCCTTGCTGAATATGGGACTTTCTATTAGTCTTGTGTCTTCAAGCACAGGAGCTATGCGTTCCTGGGCTTTTCTCATCTGCTCGAGGCTGACGTCGACGCCGTTGTTTAGGTTTTTGAAAAAAGTTTTCACTGTCATTATTAAAATACCCCCTGAAATTTCTTGTTTTATTTTTAACTGCCGCTTATATGTATGTTGTGTTGGACATGTCGCTAGTCAAAGCGACAAATCCGGCAGCAGCTTGATAAGCTGAAAACAAAAAAGCCCGCCCTCAAAAATTCAAGGGCGAGCTGTATACTCGCGGTACCACCTTAATTGGCAAAAAAAGCCGTCTCGTTTGTAGGTTCAATCAAACCCTAGGCTTTGTATCGGGGCCAGCCGGCAATTCTTACTTAATTCGGAATGCTGCTCTGGAGTGATTTGCAATTCAAACGCACTGTCAGTTTTCACCACCCACTGACTCTCTGCAAGCACCGTCTTGAAAAGCCTGTCTCCATCTACGCATTTTAATATTTAACTTTAACTAATTAAATCTTTAATATTTAAAATTTTAATGCTGCGAAGACAAAATGTCAATATATTTTAAAAAAAATTAGAATATTCCAAAAATTAATCATGATTCTTTTTTGGTCAAGCCGGAAATTCGATGATTTAGTGCATACTGTCAGGGAAATGGGTATAAAGTAAGAAGCAGTTGTGCCGGAAGTCTCGTCGGTATAAAAGACACAATCGAAGGAGGTTCGTATGGTAAAAATTGCAAATCCTTCAAAATGGCTTGCTGCAAAGCTAGTTGAGATCTATGGTGAAGATTCGCAGGTTGTCGCGAAAAAAATGAAGTATCTTTTGTTTATCAACGTAATGAATATTTCAATATGCCTGCTTTTTGCGTACATAAGGATGGCCGAGAACCCAAGCATATATGGTATAAAGGGGATTGTGTCGGCGAATGCAAGCGCCGCGGCTGTAATAGCCGCAAGCGCAATTTCTATAAAACATATATTTCAGTCAAGGGCTAAAGAGGCCTCCAACATGCTAATAGCAATAATGGCATGCACAGTATTCGACATGTTTATAATAGACATGTCGGGCATAAGGCTTGCGGAGAGCTCTAGAGTATACGAGCCGATGTTCATAATGACAGTATATCTTATAATGGTTTCGATATTTGGGACTGGCAAAGGACAGATAGCCCTAGCTGCGGCAGTAGGACTTTTGGGCATAGAGTATGAATATTTTTCAAGGTTTTCAATCCAGAGTCAAGCGGCGGATTTGCCGGGGATGGTAATACGGGGAATTCAGTTCCTGGCTGTGAGTATATTTGCATATATTTCGTTTGACATATTCCACGGCTCAGTCAAGAAGATAGTACAGGCTGGAGAGGTGTCGGGCTACAAGTACAGATCGCTCTTTAGCAACATGTCTGACGGGTTTGCATACTGCCAGACACTGTTTGATGAATACGGCAAGCCTCAGGATGCTCTGATACTCGAGGCCAACAGAGCGTTCAAGACGATAACAGGCTGCAGCCTTGCTGAAAAGGAAAGTCTCTCGGAGATATTCAAGGAATTCTCGCTTGGAGGCAGGAATTGGCAGAAAAAATATGCAGATGTGGCGCTGCATGATATAGAGATAAATGATGAAATTTATGTAGCTGATGCTGACAAATGGATTTCAGTACACCTTTTCAGCCCGCTGAGAGGATACTTCGTGCTTCTGCTAAGGGACATAGATGAGGTTGTGAAGACAAGAGAGAGGATAAGGGAATCGGAGGCTCTTCACAGAGGTCTTGTGGAATGCTCTCCTGATGCTATAGTAGTTACAAACATCAGGGGAAGAATACAGATGGTTTCGCCTGCGGTCTCCAAGATTTTCGGGTATGAAACAGGCGAGCTCATAGGAAAGGACATGGAGGTGCTTGTGGACTCGCCGGACAGGGCGATGCTTTCGAGAAACATAGAGTCGGCCTTGAGGGGCAGCAGGAACTCGATAATGGAATACAGGGGGGTCAAAAAAAGCGGCGAGAAGCTGGACATAGAGGTCAACTACGAGATAATAAGCGGAGTTGCAAAGGAAAACACGAGGATACTGCTCATAAACCGGGATGCGACTTCAAGGAAGAATGCCGAGGAGATGTTCAAGAACATATTCCACTCCCATAGCTCGATAATGTTCCTCATGGACATAGACAGCAAAACTATAGTCGATGCCAACAAGACTGCGCTTGAGTTCTACGGTTATCCTCTTGTGGGAATGAACATAGGCGACATAAGCACTCTTGAGCGTCGCGACATAGAGAGGAATTTCGAGTACATAAAGCTCAATGGAAGCATGAGATTTGACGAGAGCCACAGGGTCTACAGCAGCGAAATAAGGGAAATGAATGTCAACATATCGATAACCAGCCTTGGGGAGAAGCGGTACGCGTTTGCAATATTAAACGACGTGACGGAGGAGAAACGGGCCAAGAACCTGCTTGAGAGGCTTTCGGTCACTGACGCTCTTACAGGCATCTACAACAGGCTCCATTTCAACAGGGAGCTGGAAAATGAGATTGTGCAGGCCAAGTCGCGCAGCGCGGAGTTTTCAATGATAATGTTTGACATAGACCATTTCAAGAGAGTCAATGACACATACGGCCATGACGTGGGCGACTTGGTGCTCAAGGAGGTTGTAAAAATAGTAAAGGAGGAGGTGAGAGCCACTGATGTTTTTGCAAGATGGGGCGGAGAGGAGTTTATAATAATGGCGAAGAACACTCCGCTGCGCCATGCAAAAAGGCTCGCAGAGAGGATAAGGCTGGCAATAGAGCAGAACGACTTTGAGAAGGTCGGCCGCATAACCTGCAGCTTTGGAATATCGGTGCTGACGGATGATGACAGTGAAAGCAGTGTGGCCAAGAGGGCGGACGAGGCGCTATATGAGGCGAAGCAAAGCGGCAGGAACTGCGTGAAGGTCAAGTAAACTGGAAGGGGTGTGGACAAAATGGGTCCAGCCCCTTTTCTTGCGCCCGAATATAGTATAATATATATGAAAAGGAAGCTGCAAACGCGGATGCGGCATTACGGAGCGGTGAAGTCATATGGAATTTTTAAGCGGCATAGTCGAGAGAATTACATACTCGAACGAGGAGAACGGATTCAGTGTAATCAAGCTAAAGTCAAAGGGCTTCAACGACCTGGTAACTGTCGTTGGCAACATGGCGACTGTAAATGTCGGCAGCGCTGTCAAGGTCAAGGGCGTGTGGAAGAACAACGGGCAGTATGGCAGACAGTTTTGCGCCCAGGAATATGAGGAGACCGTACCGGCCACTGTAAAGGGCATTGAAAAGTACCTTGGCAGCGGCCTTATAAAGGGAATAGGCCCGGTGAATGCAAAGCGCATAGTGGACATGTTCGGGACGGAAACCATAGATGTCATAGAGAGCCAGACAGACCGCCTCATGGAGATAGAGGGCATAGGTGAAAAGCGCGTCCAGATGATAAAGAAGGCCTGGGAGGAGCAGAAGGACATAAAGAATATAATGCTCTTCCTGCAGGGCAACGGCGTGTCGGCTTCGTACGCAGTCAAGATATACAAGGCTTACGGCAACGAGAGCATAGAGCTTGTAAAGGAGAATCCCTACAGGCTTGCCCAGGACATATGGGGCATAGGCTTCAAGACAGCTGATGGAATAGCAAGGAATATGGGATACGACGAGAGCTCCATAGAAAGATGCTGCGCCGGGGCTGTCTATGTGCTAGGGGAACTCTCCAATGACGGCCACTGCTTCTCGCTGCGCGAGGAGCTTGTAAAAAGCGCGTGCGATATGCTCGGAGTTGAAGCAGAGTTGGTGGAGCGCGCCATAGACAAGATGAGCGCCGAGCAGCTGCTAATAGAAGAAGAATCCGCTGTGTACATTCCGGGACTCTACTACAGCGAAATCGGAGCGGCTTCGAGGATTGTGAAAATTGCAGCTCAAAAGAGTGCATATGAGGGTTTTGAAATCAATCTCATGCTTGAAGCCATGCAATCAGAGTCGGGAATGAGGTATGACAAGGTGCAGCTCGAGGCTATAAGAACGGCTGTAAGCTCGAAATTCATGGTGCTGACAGGAGGTCCGGGAACCGGAAAGACAACGACTACGAATGCGATAATCAAAATGTTCGAAAGGCTTGGAGCCAGGGTATCGCTTGCGGCGCCTACCGGAAGGGCAGCAAAGAGGCTCAGCGAGACAACGGGGAAAAAGGCGCTGACGATACACCGGCTCCTGGAATTCAAGCCGCCGGCAGGCTACCAGAAAAACCAGGACAATCCTCTAACCTGCGACGTTCTGGTAATCGACGAGGCCTCGATGGTGGACATAGTCATGATGAACACGCTGCTAAAGGCCGTAAGAGATGAAGCCGTAGTGATACTCGTGGGTGATGTGGACCAGCTTCCTTCCGTGGGCCCAGGCAAGGTGCTTCAGGACATAATAGCTTCAGGAGCTGTTCCGGTAGTCAAGCTCGAGAGGATTTTCAGGCAGGCCATGGGCAGCAGGATAATAACAAACGCCCACAAGATAAACAAGGGGCAGTTTCCAGAACTGTCCAACAGCAAAAAGTCGGATTTTTTCTTCATGGAGGAGGAAGATCCTGAGAAGGTGGCCCTTATGATAAGGGAGCTTTGCTCGAGCAGGTTGCCAAAATACTACGGCGTAGACGCGGTGGACGACATACAGGTCATATGCCCTATGCAAAGAGGCAGCACGGGCACTGCCAGCTTCAACCAGACTCTCCAGGAGGTGCTCAACCCCTCGGGCGTTTCGGTAAGATATGCAGGTGTCGAATACAGGGTCGGAGACAAGGTAATGCAGATAAAAAACAACTATGACAAGAATGTGTTCAACGGGGACATAGGCAGGATAAGACATATCGACAGGGAGGCAGGCAGCCTTTCAATATGTTTTGATGAGAGGATTGTGGAATACGACACATCGGATATGAACGAGGTCGTGCTGGCGTACGCAACAACGGTGCATAAGAGCCAGGGAAGCGAATACAGGGTGGTTGTAGCACCTATTACAATGCAGCATTTCGTCATGCTGCAGCGAAACCTGATATACACATGCATAACCAGGGCCAAGCAGGTGCTGGTGCTTGTAGGCAGCAAGAAGGCCATAGCAATGGCTGTCAAGAACAACAAAATCGTAGACAGGAATACTCGACTTTCCGAGCGGATAATAAATCAGGCTTAAAAATGGGCACCCGGTGCCCATTTTTTTTACGCTGTTTAAACGGCCACAATATAGGTATAAATAAACGAGTGAATTTGCAAATTTGCAATTGTTTATAAATTCACATAATGCTATAATGTTTAAAATGCTTTTAAAAAAATACAATCCATATCAAAGGGCGGTGCATCTATTGAGAAAAATCGGCTTCAAGGACAGGCTGGAGAATAGGGCCATAGCAGTTATGGTGCTTATAATACTCCTGACATCTTCTGTTATTTCATACATAGGCTACATTCAGTCAGACAGAATGCTTGCAAACACTCTTGGGAAAAGGGCGGTGGCGGTAGCCAAAAGGGCTGCCGAAAATATTGACACTGAAGAGTTCAAAAAGATACAGACGGCACAGGACATGAAAAGTCCGGAGTACATAAAGATAAAGGACATGCTGGAACAGGCAAGAATCAACCAGGAGCTTAAATTCATATACACACTCAGACAGGACAGCACGGGTAAATTCACATATATAGTGGATGCTTCTGAAGAGCCTGAGGCTGTAGGAACAGTCGAAAGTGGCTATGACGAGGTTTATACGAAAGCTTTTGCATCGAGCAATGGATATACAGAAAACAGAATAGATGTCTCAGACGAATACGGAGCGCTTGTTACTGCATACTATCCTATAAAGGATAAAGCAGGCAATACGATAGGGCTTGTGGGTATTGACAGCGGCGTCGACAGCGAATATGCGGCAATAAGGAGCATGGGCTATAAAATGATAGTATACTCAGCTATAATGGCGATGGTATTGTCGCTCATGGTGCTTGTGATATTCAGAAGGGCAATAAGGCCGATAACGCAGATATCGGAGGCTGCAGAGAGGATAGCCCAATACGATCTTACGGTTGAAGACATAGTTGTAAGAGACAAGGGACAGATAGGCGTGCTTGCAGACGGCATTAACGGAATAGTCGACAACATGAAGAAGCTGGTGCTTACAATAAATTCCACAATGTCCAATCTCAATGAGATATCCGACAAGGTTACAATGTCGTGCACGGAGGTTAACATAGCCAGCAACGAAATTTCAAGAACGATAGAGGAGATAGCATCAGGGACAGTCACACAGGCTGAGGAGGCGAGCAAGAGCGCAAGCATGGGCGGCGAGCTGTCCTCGAAGATAGACAGCATTCAGGAGAATCTTGAGATAACAATAGAAAATGCAAGCCAGATGAGGAGTAAGAACGAGGAAGGCAGGATGTCGGTTACGGAGCTGGAGCAAAGATTCGCAGAAAACAAGCGCTACTCGAGCGAGGTGTCAAGGAGCATGGAGCTGCTTACAGAAAGCTCACAGTCGGCGGGCAAGATAATAGACGCCATAAAGGGCATAGCCAAGCAGACGAACCTGCTGGCGCTCAACGCATCCATAGAGGCCGAAAGGGCTGGCGTGGCAGGCAGGAGCTTTGCAGTGGTGGCGGAGGAGGTCAGAAATCTGGCTGTACAGTCTGCATATCAGGTGGAGGAGATTGAGGGCATAATAGGCAACATGCTTTCGACCATAGAGAGGACATCTCAGGCAGTTGATTCCACCGAAAAGACATTCGAGGCAGTGGACGAATACATAGGCAAGACGGTGGTCTCGTTCGAATCGATAAACAGCTCGGCACAGGAGGTAATAAGGCAGGTTGAACTTCTTGGGGATAATGTGGAGGTTGTGACAAGCGCCAAGGAAGCCGTTATAGATTCTGTAAACAACATGCAGGAGATTGCGGAAGAATCTGCCGCAGCCACTGAGCAGATAAGCGCATCTGCCGAGGAACAGTCTGCAATGACAACGGAGATACTCGAAACCGCAAGAAAGCTTGAGGGGATAGTGGATGAGCTTTCTAAGGAGATAGGGATGTTCAAGGTTTAGATGACTTGAAAGGGAATGCAGAAAAATGGGCACCGGGCTAAAAATAAGCATACAAAAGAGAAGGTGAGACTCATGGTTTTTCTTAAGGGCTTCGCGCTGGGCATGCTGCTTCAGCTTTCTGTTGGACCAGTATTCTTCGCCGTATTCCACAAGTCAATCAGTGAAGGCTTCAAGGAGGCATTCAAAATGACACTTGCCGTTGCTCTAGTCGACGCCGCATATATTGTAGTTTCGTTCACTTCAATAGCCGCGCTTCTTGAAATTCCATCAGTCCATATGCTTGTCCGAGGGCTGGGCTCAGCAGCACTTGCGTATTTTGGAGTCAAATATATAAAAGGTGCGAGGGTTGATAGGAGCATGGAGAGTCCCAGAGATGAAAATAAAGGAGACAGCTTCATTTACGGCATCAAGCTCACCATGCTCAACCCATTAACCATACTATTTTGGACAGCAACATTCGGATCCCTAATAGCCTCGGGAAGGCTTTGGGGAATCGCCAACATTGTCATTTTTTCTCTTGGATGCGTTCTTTCAACAGTTGCATTTCTTGGAACAATGAGTCTACTGGGGAATAAAATCAGCAGACTGCTCAACATAAGGATTTTGAAAATGCTTGACTATGCAGTCGGGGTATTTCTTTTGGGCTTCGGTGCAAGGCTTTTGTTAGCTGGCTAGCTATATTAATATTAAGCCTATACAATTGCAATGGCTCTTACTGGAGATCCATCGGCGCCCTGAAGCTTGAGTGGCAAGACGCTCAGAGTAAAAAATTCATCTTCAATGCTATCTAGGTTGGCAAGATTTTCTATTATTATTATCTCTTTTTCCATGAATGCGAAATGGGCATCGAAGGTTTCGCTGCCAACGCTGTCCACAGATATCGCATCCACACCTACTCCCTTCAGGTCGAATGCTGCCAACCATCTGGCCGCATCAGAGTTGAGCACAGGGAAGCCGTTGAAATATGATTCGCGGCTCCAATACTTATCCCAGCCGGTTCTAATTACCACAAAATCGGCTTGGGATATTTTATCTTCATGAGCTCGAATGTCGGAAAGGCCAATCTCGGCTGCTTCTATATCAGAGAAGTCTAGAAGGCAGGCTTTTCCAACAAACTTGCCGGCGTCAAAATCGCTCAGAGACTTGGCGCCCATAATCATGTGGCAGGGGGCGTCTATATGAGTGCCCGTATGGGAATACATTGTAAGCAAAAGCTCCGCGAAGCCGTCAAATTCTATTGTGTTGGCTTTTGCAAGTGAAGGGGGCTTTGTGCCTGGATAGACAGGCATGTCCTCTTTTATGGCATGGGTAAGATCTATTACTTTCATGATGCACCTCCATTGTAAATTATCTTATGCAGTTTCTGTCAAGGCATGGCAAATGTTCCATATGTTTAAATCTGAATATACATTTATGATACCATACAGATCATGGAAAATATATGGCAGCTTGCTTGAAATGCTTGCATTGAGAGCATAGAGTACCTGATGGAGTATATTCAGAAAAAAATTTCACAAAATATGTTGACAAAGATTAGGGAAGATAATAATATATAAATGTAATCATTACAAAAAAACGATGACTACATAAATCCACAAAACACTATGTTTTATATCTAACAACATCTAACATCAAGGAGGAAATTGAATCATGAAAAAATTTGTTTGTACAGTATGCGGATATGTTCACGAAGGGGAAGCGGCACCTGAAAAATGTCCACTGTGTGGAGTAGGAAGCGACAAGTTTATACATAAGGCGGAAGGCGAGGATATGGTCTGGGCCGATGAGCATAGAATAGGTGTCATTGATGGAATAGACGAGGAAGTTATACAAGGACTCAGGGACAACTTCATGGGCGAGTGTACTGAGGTTGGAATGTATCTTGCAATGAGCAGACAGGCAGACAGAGAAGGATATCCTGAAATAGCCGAGGCTTATAAGAGAATAGCTTTTGAGGAAGCTGAGCACGCTGCAAAGTTTGCAGAGCTTCTCGGAGAAGTTGTTTCAGCAGATACAAGGAAGAATCTTCAGATGAGAGTTGACGCAGAGCATGGTGCTTGCCAGGGTAAGAAGGATCTTGCAACAAGGGCAAAGCAGCTGAACTACGATGCTATACACGACACAGTGCATGAAATGTGTAAGGACGAGGCAAGACACGGAGCGGCTTTTGCAGGGCTTCTCAAGAGATATTTCGGCTAGTAAGTTAGCATCCCCATACCTTTTATATATCTATACATCTCAAGGCCGCCGAAAGGCGGTCGCTTTTTTCGTGGAAAAGCAAGTGAACGCAGGCCTCTCCGCAAACGCACAAGTGTACGCGGATTGAACACTAATTTAATTAACTAAAAACTGAAAACACTTAACAAAATGCTAATATAACAACCATGGATTAATAAAATTAACTAAAAATTAAATATACTTAATAAAACATATGTACCGATGGCGGAGGCGGTGTTAGAATTTAATAGCAGTCGTGCAGCAGGCATGCGACCCTGTATGGCTGCATTTAATTCAACCACACTCAACTCAAATATATTATTCTTGTCGGGACATGCGAGACGCCATCTTGCAATGTCCTATTTTTTTACATGGATATCAGATATAATCGTATTAAAACAACATGAAGGGGTGGTTACCATGAAAAAACACATGGCGCTGATGCTGGCAATTGTAGTAATGCTTACAATGTCTGCATGCTCAAACAAGTTAGAAGATGAAACAGACAAAGCTCCGGAAAGCCAAAGTACGCAGCAGGAAGCGGCAGATGAAACTGGGTTGCCGAGCCAGATGCCGAATTTCCAGGCTAAGGACATAAATGGGGAAGTTGTTGACAATGAAATATTCAAAGACAGCAAGCTTACAATGGTTAACATATGGGGCACCTTCTGCCCGCCGTGCGTTTATGAGATGCCTGAGCTTCAAAGGCTCAGCGAGGAAATGAAGGACCAGGGCGTTGCTGTGGTTGGCATAATAGGAGATACGCCTGATGCGGATAATGAAGAGGCGGCAAGGGCCATAATAGCCGAAAAAGGAGTCGAGTTCATCAATATTATTCCTGACGATGCCATAATAGGCGGCCTTTTGATGTACATTGAGGCGTACCCTACATCCATTTTTGTAGACGGCGAGGGCAACATTGTAGGTGCTCCGGTTGTAGGGGCGCATGCAGCTGAGGATTATAAGGAAATAATAGAGGGAATGCTTAGCCAGATGGACTCGGCAAACTAAACCATACCAAATAAAGCATGACATACGAATATGACCGTCTCTAACAAAAAGCGCCAGAATATTTACAAGCCTGGCGCTTTTTTGAGCTAAAAACTACACGGAACCACTGTCCAAGTCAGTGATTTTCTTATTTGTGAAAATATAAAGGCCAAGAATCGCTAGCACAATGCCGCTTGCAATCAGGAGATACTCGATTTTCACTTGGTCGGCTGCGGGGCCGAATACGAGCATGCCTAGAGGCATTGTCACTGAAATTATTATCTGCACGAGCGAGAAAACCCTGCCCAGCATGTCGGGAGCGACATTTTCCTGTATAAGTACTGTCTCGGCAGTGCTGAAAAATGGCAGGAATATGCCTGAGGCAAACATTATAACAAGATAGACCGTAAAGTTGCCCGCCAGACCAAGGAGCACGAATGTGATTCCGAAGGCCAGGCATGAGATGGCCATTGTGTGTATCTTATTCTTGAAGCCGCTCCATATTGTTATTACAAGGCCGCCGAGTATCGAACCGGCACTCCATACCATTTCGTTGGCTGTAAGCTTCCACACCTCGGCGCCAAAGCTTCTCGTCACAAGCACGGGCGTTAGAAATGCGGCTGGAGTTACAAAAAAGAAAAAAATGCTGTAGAATACAAGCAGATTTCTGACGAGCTCGTGATTTCTGGAGTATGTCAGGCCTTTTTTCAAATCTGACATTGTGGATGCTTCTTCATGTGCATCCGAGCTCTGGTATGAGGCTATGCGCAGAAACGACATTATGGCAACGGCGATGGCCGCTGTTGCAACATCGAAAAAAAGCGCCGCGCTGAAGCCCCAAAGCCCAAGTATGGCACCTCCGACAGCAGGAGAAGCGAGCAGCATGACGGAGCTTATGGTGCTGTGTATCCCATTGACCTTCATCAATTTGTCGGAAGGGACGATTTGAGGCAATATTGCTCCAACCGCAGGCGTCTGAATACCTGAGCCTATTGAACGGATTACGGAAATCAAGAATATGAGCCACAGAGCCCTCATGCCCATTGCATACACAACTGCAAGGACTAGTGTAGAGAGTGCTATGAAGGAGTCCGAAAGCAGTATTAGCATTTTGCGGCTGTATCTGTCCGCCCAGACTCCTGCAAATAGAGAAATGAAGATTTGGGGCAGAAAAGTGCAGAGTATGGCTATCGTCATTATTGATCCCGAGGATGTCTCCAGAGCTATGTGCCATATAATTGCAAAGCCGACTATTGATGAGCCAAATAGTGAGAGAGTTTGGCTTGTGAGAAAAATGGCGGTTTTGCTTTTCCAGTTGGAATAATCTGTTGTAACCATGTGCCGCCACGCTCCTTTTAAAAATAGGTGAATTGAATCATGATTATTATACCCAAGCATATTCAAAACTACAACTCATGCGATATAATGAATTGATGAATTATAGAGCAGGGATTAATTGCAGTAAGCAGGCGGCGAAAGCTGCCTTACCTGCAAAAAATAACGTGATGGGGTGGCGGCATGAAACTAAATCAGATAAGGGCAGCTGTGCTGGTGGCCGGAATTTCGCTGATTGCCGTCGGGATGGCAAGGGGCGAGATGGCTACCGTCCTAAAAAAAGCTATAAACATATGTCTGGAGTGCATTGGAATTGGATAGTTTAAAAAGAACATACATACAGGTTGTATCTGCAATAGCATCCAACGGCTACTTAAAAGGCTTTTCGGAAGGAAGCATATACAAGGGGGACTTGAAGAGGCTGTGTGTGCCGGGGCTGAATTGCTATTCCTGCCCAGGCGCGTTAGGTTCGTGCCCTATAGGCTCACTCCAGGCTGTCATAGGGAGCATCAAGTATAATTTTTCCTTCTATGTACTTGGGCTGCTGACTCTCATGGGTCTTGCGGCGGGAAGGCTCGTGTGCGGCTGGCTGTGTCCTTTCGGGCTTGTGCAGGATCTGCTGAGCAGGATTCCATCCCGAAAGTTTGCAGTCAAAGGCTCGTGGTCCAACCTCAGGTATGCAAAGTATGCGGTGCTGGCTGTGTTCGTCCTGCTGCTGCCGCTAGTCCTTAGTGACGAACTCGGCATGAGCGTTCCGTACTTTTGCAAGTGGATATGCCCTGCAGGCACTCTGGAGGCTGGAATCCCTCTGCTGCTTATGAACAAGGGGCTTCGCAGCGCAGCTGGATGGCTGTTTGCCTGGAAGAGCCTGCTGCTTATTGCTACAATAGTTTCGGCCATATTCATATACAGGCCGTTTTGCAGATTCGTGTGTCCCCTGGGCGCCGTATACGCCATATTCAATCCTATAAGCCTGTGCAGACTCGAGGTAGACAAGAGCTCCTGCATAAGCTGCGGCAAATGCGAGACGGTCTGCAAAATGGGCGTGAAGCCGCATATGCAGCCAAACAGCCATGAATGCATAAGATGCGGGGACTGCATCAAAAAATGCCCTGAAGGCTCAATACAGATAGGATTCCTGAAATAGGACGATCAGATTGTTTTTAAATAGGCCAAAAGAAATCTTTTTTGAGAGATATTTTGGCTTTTGCGGGCTCAAGGCCTACTATTTCTTCATTATTGCGGCTCTGGCGTCACTTTTCATACAGGTAATAGTTATAATATTCGGTTTCGACGGGAGGCCATGCATATTGGATACGGAGCCAGAGGGTGATTAGCACAGGGCTGTTTTGGATATCCTTTAGAGTAGAGAAGGAATAGCTCAAAATGGTATAAAGTCCAGCTAAGAAATGTAAACAGTTAAATTTAGAAATGTTTGATAGTTCTTTAGGTTAAAAAAGAGTAATTTTAATAAGCCTTTTGAGCATATCTCAAAAAGTGAAAAATCAGACTATGGAATTA
>Ga0302252_1000239_pt1 | contig 59717 bp, 53 predicted proteins | sample AAG_RA_Leu_MG_FD_193511 | JGI IMG/M metagenome (GOLD analysis project Ga0302252, IMG submission 193511) | Enriched activated sludge microbial communities from anaerobic digester in WTTP, New Holstein, Wisconsin, United States - AAG_RA_Leu | ecosystem: Engineered > Bioreactor > Anaerobic >... | reverse complement strand
CCGATATTTTCATAAAAAAAGACAACGATATCATTGTGGTGGAAATCAAAAAAAACGGCGATGATTCAAAAAAGAACGCTGCAAAGTACCGGGATGGGAAAAAACATTTTGATTCCTTGAACAAGGCTCTCGCCGCAAACGGCATTGCCCAGCGATATTGGTTTAAGTTTTTGACGCCTGCGGACTACGATGATTTTTTCCAGGCCCTACAAACCGGTCGCTATCAGCAGTGGCGATCCGAGTTGATGAATCTGCTGCGATAAGCAGTAAACAAAGAAAAGCAGAATGTTGGAGGCGGTCATGAAAGTGTTTTACGACGACGAGATCAATGCCTTCCTGCAGCAGCAAATGGAACAGCGCAATAGCACGCCGCTCGCTGATTTTCATGGGCTGTCGTCCGAGCAGACGCACCGGTTTCTACATTTTCCCTTTGCTACCCCTTATCTGGTTACCTTCCCGTCCCGTCTGGAAAGCGACCCGCAAGCCCGATCCTGTCGCTGTTCAAGCTGCTGGCAGATCAGGGACATCCCGCCATCTATCTGCGCCTGTTCCGGGTCTTCGTCCGGGAATACAACTGGGCCTATGGCGACTATACGGAATAAATTGCCTCTTCTGGATCAGGTCGTCCAGTTTCACCTGTAAGGATGGATATCGAGACCATATATACGAACAGACATACATCGACAAGCTAACGGAGATTTCCATATTAACCCCCATGCCCGGGTCGGGCACAACGATAAATGAAAATATCCGGTTAGTTGCAGACATTTTCATATAAACAACAAAACAAAGGAGGGAAGGATGATGAGCGGTCAGAACTTTGGAGAAGCGGCAGGATTCATCAGTAACTATTTAAAACTCAAGACGTCCCCCGTGGCGGTCAAGTTCTTGAAAAGCAAGGAGGATTTTCCCGATAAGACGCGACGGCCGTCGGTGGCGCTGGGTAAAAAGATCGCCGTCTGCCAGGCGGTGACCATGGCGCGCCTTTATGGCTGGACCGTCGGCCTTACCAAAGAGGACATCGTTTGCATCCCGGCGGCTTTCGCCTTCGGGTACAGCGATGCGGAGGATTCAGCGGCGGCCCTGGGGAAATTGTTCGGCATCGGCAGCTACACGCAAACCGAAGAGATCGGCCGGGCGGAAGCCCAAACAATTCATAGACTTGCCCGAGGAGAATACGAAGCGATTCTCCTCGCTCCGCTGGCGCGGGCGACCTTCACACCCGATACGATCGTGTTTTACGGCAATCCGGCCCAGATCATGAAACTGGTCCAGGGGTGGACCTACGGCAAGGGTAAGCGGGTGGAGGGCCATTTCGGCGGCAAGGTGGAATGCACGGAGTACCTCCTGGCGCCTTTCCGGACCCAGACGCCCCGGATCGCCATTCCCGGCACCGGAGATCGGATCTTCTCTATGACCCAGGATGACGAGATCGTCTTCGCCATCCCCGGCGGCCAGCTCGCGGAGTTGGTCCAGGCCCTCCCGGAAGCGGGGAAAAAGGTGGGCGCCGTGTATCCGGTTCCGGTTTTCCTCAACTTCCAGCCGGAATTCCCAAAGCAATTCAGGGAGTTAGGTAAAGAGTTGGGGGTTTCGTAGCGAGGTCGTTCGCCGTGCATAACAATTCATGCTGTCAGCCGCGTAAGCGTCTGCCGGAGTCATCTTTTTAGGGGTTCGCCAATGGTTGCCGCCGCCCGTCGGGCGGTGGCGACAAAGTCCCGTACCTTACTGATATCCTTCCGGAAACGGATGGGGCGGCCCTGAGCGTCCACGGCGTTGGTCCGGGTGCAACTGTCCACCCCGGCCGGCTGCACCCGGGCGATGGCGGCGGCGGCGTTTTCCGGCCCCAGGCCTCCCGCCAGGATCACCGGCAGGGGGCTGGTCCGGACCAGCCAGGCCGCCGCCTCCCAGTCGCAAGTCATCCCGGTGATACCCACAAAACCGGTCACCGGCTGCGCAGCATCGCCCCCGGCGCCGCCCGGCCCAGTCAAGAGCGTATCGGTCATGAAGAAATCGCTCACCGGGGCAAACATCTCCACCAGGGCGGCAAGCCCGGCCCGGGGCATCGCCGCCGCCGGGATGGGCAGGGAGCGGGTGATCTTCACGTCCGGGAATTTATCTCTTACAAACCTTTGCAGATCGACGATTTTTTCCGTCGCGGCGCCCCATCCCCCCGGCGCCTCAAGCCCAAGCCCGGGCTCGGGAATGAGGTTTTCGCAAAAGTGGACGATATCCGGTCGGTAGTAATCCAGAAGCCGTGACACCGCATCGACGTCGCTGAACAGGGGGATCAGGCTGCTCCGGGCGTCCGTCCCCGTGGTCAGACGGACCGCCTCCCGAAGGGTCGGATCGCGCCAGTTATCCCGGTCCAGAACGACGCTCCCGATATGGTCCACCCCGAGGGCGATCATTTGTTCCGCCTCCCGGGGCGTCTGAATTTCGTAGATCTGAATGAGCATCGCTTCCCCCTATCCGGTGGGCAGATAATACATTCTTCCCGGAAAGGCAAGCCGGCATGTCCGCGACACGGTAAAGGTTTACCGCCGCCAATACCATCACGATGCCCGAACTAACCCTCAAGGCCCGTAATATCTCAGAAACATCTGACATTTATAGGGTTTAAAGGTCTTATTATCCTCTGTGGATTCGGGTGCATTTTGGGGTACCTTGTTTTTCTGGGTCGTCATTTTTGCGCTCTCCTTTCTCAATTCTCCACTTCCGCTCGGGCAGATGGAACATATCCTTGCGGAGTGGATATTTAAAACCCTCAGTGGCAGCGAAACAATCAGTATCCATATGATTTTTTTCTAAGACATATCGAAAGGGGGCATCCGAGAATGGCCTATGCCGAATGCGGCAACAACCACGGAAGTTGTTTACATCAAGGCGAAAACATTCTTGTCTTCTTTCGCCCGCAGCGGGCCGGGAACGCCGGTACAGAGCCTGCTTGACAAGCCCGGCGCCATGTGTTACCGACGAAGGCAATTTAAGGAATGATATAAAATGGTTATATCTTCACCAATCCTGCCGGATCTCAAGGGTCGCGTTCCCTTTCGCCTGGGGACCACCTCTTATATCCTTCCCGACGCGATTTTACCCAATGTCCGCTTTCTGGCGCCCTTGCTGGACGAGATCGAGCTCGTGCTGTTCGAAAGCGGCCGGGAGGACAATCTGCCCTCCGGGGAAGACATCGCCACCCTGGCCGCCCTGGGGGAGCAATACCGCCTGACCTACAACGTCCATCTCCCCACGGACGTCCTCCTGGGCCATCCCGATGCCGACGTCCGAGCCGCCGCCGGCGCCACCATCATGAGGTTCTATGAACGGACCCGTTCCCTCCAGCCAACGGCCTATTGCCTCCACCTGGAAAAGGACCGGCACCAGGAAATGACGCCCGACATTGTGGGCGTATGGCTAACCAACCTGCTATATTCCTTGGAGATTCTCTTCGCGGCGGGGCTGCCGCCCTCCCTCGTGGCCGTGGAAAACATCGATTATACCTTCCACTGGATCTATCCCCTCATCAGGGATCTCGACCTGCCGATCTGCCTCGACATCGGCCATCTGCTGATTCAGGGAGAAGACGTGGAAACATATCTGGATCTTTACGGCGACCGGACCGTCATGATCCATCTCCACGGTGTGGAGGAAGGCCGGGATCATCGTTCCCTCATGGGGATTCCCGACCGGGAATGGCGGATCATCGCCGCATTCCTGAAGGATTATCGGGGCGGCCTGTCCATCGAGGTCTTCTCCCGGAACGATCTGCACCGTTCCCTGACCAGAATGGAGGAAATGCTCTGATGGCCCGGATCATCCTCATTACCGGCGGCAGCCGGAGCGGCAAGAGCGCCTTCGCCCAGCAACTGGCCGAATCTATATCGGAAACGAGGATCTATCTGGCCACATGCCCGGTGGTGGACGGAGAGATGGCGGCCCGGATCGCCCGGCACCGCCGGGACCGGGAAGACCGATCCTGGCTGACCATCGAGGAGGAAACGGCCTTGGCGGGGGCCCTGGGGTGGGGACCTGACACCGGGGTCGTCGTCGTGGATTGCCTGACCCTCTGGATCAACAATCTCATGTACGGGGCCGAGCAGCGGGGCGAAACCCTCACGGAGGATGACATCGCCTATAAAGCCCGCGAAGTTTTACGAGTGGCACGTTTCGGGGCGGAAGACGCCGCCGCCGCGGGGAAGGCGGACCCGGAAGTGCGGGCGACCGCTAATTCCATAAATCATTCGGGGACGCCGTCGGAAACGCTGATTTCGGAAGAGGCGCCTTCCGAGCTGCCAGCCGGGGCTCAAGCTACCGGGCCGCCCGGAATGGAAGCACCCCCGGAAAAGCCGCCCGCGAAACCTGGTGACACCGCCTCTCCCGCATTTACCGGGACGGCGGCCACAGCGCCTCCCAGAACTCGGACGGTGATCTTCGTGACCAACGAGGTCGGCATGGGCATCGTCCCCGAACACCCTGGCGGCCGCCTGTTCCGGGACCTCGCCGGGAGGTGCAACCAGGTGTTCGCCCGGGAGGCCGACACCGTCGCCTTCATGGTCAGCGGGATCCCGATGTGGATCAAGGGTAAATCGCCGGGCAAAAAGTAATTTTTTCGCCCACCCCAATTAATCCCGGCAAGAAAAGAGATTTTTTAAGGCTTTTGCCGAAGCGTAAATAAAGAGCGGAAGGAAGCATATCATCATGACTTTACTGGAATCTATCCTTCAGGATTTTCCCCGGATCGACATGGATGCCCGGGCGGCGGCCCGGGCACGTCTCGATCAATTGACCATGCCCCACTGGGCCCTGGGGCGCCTCATGGATCTGGCGGAGGAGCTGGCCGGCATAACCGGGCAGATGCCGCCCCCCGTGGCCGGAAAGACCGTCGTCACCATGGCGGCGGATCACGGCATCGCCGCCCAGGGGGTGAGCGGCTATCCCCGGGAGGTCACGGTCCAGATGGTCCACAACATCGTTGCCGGCGGCGCCGGGATCAACGTCTTGGCCCACCTTGCCGGCGCCCGGGTGGTCGTCGCCGACCTGGGGGTGGCCGGAGATCTTTCCGCGCTAACAAAAGCCGGCAGGATCATTGACAAAAAAATTGCTCTGGGGACGATGGACATGACCCGGGGACCCGCCATGACCCGGGCTCAGGCCGTGCAGGCCGTCGAGGCGGGGATCGAGATCGCCCGGGAACTGGGACCGCAGACCCACGTCTTCGGAACGGGAGAGATGGGGATCGGCAACACCACGCCCAGCAGCGCCATCGTCGCCCTCTACGCCCGCACCCCCGTCGCCGATGTTACCGGCCGGGGCACGGGGATCGACGACCGGCAACTGGTCCACAAGGTCGCCATGATCGAAAAGGCCATAGCCGCCAATGCCCCCGACATAAGCGATCCAATCGATATTCTTGCGAAACTGGGTGGATTCGAGATCGGCGGAATCGCCGGTTTGATCCTCGGTGCCGCCGCACAACGGAAGCCGGTGCTGGTGGACGGCTTCATCTCCACCGCCGGCGCCCTCATCGCCGCCCACATCGAACCCCTGGCCCGGAACTTCATGATCGCCTCCCACCGGAGCATGGAGCCGGGACACCATATAGCCTTGAAATGTTTGGATAAAAAGCCGCTCCTTGACCTGGATCTCCGCCTTGGTGAGGGGACAGGGGCGGCCCTGGCCTTGCATTTAGTCGAGGCGGCGGCGCGAATCCTCACGGAGGTGGCCACCTTCACCGAGGCCGGCGTCTCCCAGGCCGGGGGCTGATGACCCCTACCCCGGCCCTTACCGCCCCATAGCGGAGAAGGTGTTTGGTGTTATTATCAAGGATTTCAGACTCCTGGACGACTTCGGATCGGGTTGGCCAGCGGCTGGAGAAACGAAGCCGATCCCGGGAATGATCGCCCCGCAAGCCGTAATTCCCTCGAGGTGCATGTTCCGATGAAGGCACTCATTGCCGCTTTTCAGTTCCTCACCACGTTCCCGGTGCCGGGAGGCAAAGGCATCGGGGAAAAGGATATCGCCGACAGCCTGCCCTTTTTCCCGGTGGTGGGCCTTGTTATCGGCGGAGCGGCGGCGGTCGGCGATTTTGTCTTTTCGCTCTTGTTTCCCTCCGGGGTCGCCGCCGTCCTGACCGTCCTGCTCCTGGTCCTCATAACCGGCGGCCTGCACCTGGACGGCCTGGCCGACACCGCCGACGGCATCTTCAGCGTCCGTAACCGGGAGCGGATGCTGGAGATCATGCGGGACAGCCACATCGGGACCATGGGGGTCCTGGCCGTCTTTTTCGTCCTCGCCCTGAAGATCGCCGCCCTGGCGCCGCTGCTTCACGACCAGCGCCTGGGGATCATTATCCTCATGCCCCTCGCCGGACGGACGGCCATGCTCCTCATGCTCACCGCGTTGCCCTACGCCCGGAAAGACGGCGGACTGGCCTCCCTCTTCATTCGCCGCCGGTCCTGGCTCCATCCTATTTTCGCAATGATTTTCATGATTATTGCCGGTTTGTTCCTCGGTGCCGGCGGGTGGCTGCCCTCCCCCTGGTCGGGACTGCTCACGGCCCTGAGCGGCATCGCCGCCGCCGGGCTTACCGCGGGGCTCATTCACCGTAAACTGGGCGGATTTACCGGGGATACCGTCGGCGCCGCCGCGGAAATCACGGAGACGGCGGTGGCCCTGGCCGGGCTGGCGGCCTGCCTTGTCTAACCCTCATGCCCGTTACGGGCACAACGAAAGATGATACTCATCACGGCGGGCCGACACAAAGCAGTGAAACCTTTTAAAAACGACTTTTTCTGTCATTCCTGGCTTGACCCGGAATCCAAGAACTTCTTGATAATGCTGGATTCCCGCTTTCGCGGGAATGACAATATAGAGGCGAGAACGGAGTTGATCAAGGCAGCGCGGACATTAAGGTCCGCTATAGCACAGCTAAAGCTGCGCACTACATTGGTGGTAATAAAATAAATCAGTTACGAGATCATCGGTTATGCCGCTCGGATATCAAATCGTTGTCGCCGTGCTCCTGGATCTGCTCTGGGGCGATCCCCGCCGGCTTCCCCATCCGGTGAAATTCATTGGCCGTTTCGCCCTGCTGAGCGAAACGGTCACCCGAAAGCTGTTCTCCTCCCCGCGCCTGGCGGGGATCGTGACGGTACTCGCGGTCCTAACAGTCACCGCCGGACTCTGCTGGGGCCTGCTCCTGCTGGGGCGCCGGCTCTATCCCTGGCTGGGCGACACCCTCTCTATCCTGATCATCTACACGACCCTTGCCGCCCGGGACCTGACCCGGCACAGCGGGGAGGTCTATGACTCCCTTGCCCGGGGGGATCTGCCCGGGGCGCGGCGCCGCATAGGCATGATCGTGGGCCGGGATACAGACGTCCTCGATGAACAGGGAGTGACTCGGGCCGCCGTGGAAAGTGTCGCCGAAAACACCGCTGACGGCGTTACCGTACCGCTGATCTTCGCCTTTCTCGGCGGCCCCCTGGGCGCCATGCTCTATAAGGCCGTAAACACGATGGATTCCACCTTCGGCTATAAAAACGAGCGCTACCGGGAATTCGGCTGGGCCGCCGCCCGCCTTGACGACCTCGTCAATTACCTCCCCGCCCGCCTGACCGCCGCCCTTATTCCCGCCGCCGCCCTGCCCCTGGGGATGAATGTCCGCAATTCCATAAAGATATTGAGGCGGGACCGGCGCCACCATCCCAGCCCCAACTCCGGATGGCTCGAGGCGGCGACGGCGGGGGCTCTCGGGGTGCAACTGGGAGGTCTCAATCACTATTTCGGTCAACCATCAGCAAGACCCACCATGGGCGACCCCTTGCGCCCTTTGGAGGCCCGGGACATCCTCCGGGTAAACCGGCTGATGTTCGCCACCTACGCCCTGATCTTAGCTGGGGGATTGGCCCTGATCCACGCCGCGGGTTGAACACGCAAGGGACCGCATATCCGCTGGCTACAAATTGATATTACTAATATTTCCACATTCTTTCCGATGGTTGTCCGTTCAGGCGTCAGCAAGGATGATTCCGGAACCCTGGCTCCAGATAAGCCAGACTTCTTCATTAAGATCGTAAGGCATGGCCATGCCATCCATGAACAGGTAGTTCAAGATGCGCACATCGAGAAGACGGGCGTCGGAAAGACGAATGGCATACCGGGTGATGTCACCTAAAAAAAGGTTTTTCTCGATAATGCCGGAGATGCCGTTTTCGTGTGATTTCGGTTCGAGAAGGCTGATCGTCATTTGTTCCGGACGGATGCCGTAACGCACCGGCATTCCCGGTGCGAAGGGATAGGCGCCGCGACGAAAGACACGGATGCCACCGGCCAGTTCGATTTCGCAGCCCTCCCTTTCCACCCTCGTGACCGTTCCGGCAAAGAAATTGATTTCTCCGACAAAATCGGCGGTAAAGTATGTAATGGGATGGTAGTAAATGTCACTGGGACGGCCCAACTGGTCGATGCGTCCCTCATTGAGAATGGCGATGCGGTCCGCCATTTCGAAAGCCTCGTCCTGGTCATGGGTGACCATGATGGTGGTAACGTTCACTTGCCGGATGACATTCCGCACGGCCTGGCGGAGCTGAATCCTGGTTTTGGCGTCCAGGGCGCCAAAGGGTTCATCCAGGAGGAGAACCCGGGGATTGTATGCCAGGGATCGGGCCAGGGCCACCCGCTGTAATTGACCTCCGGAAAGCTGTGAGGCGTAGCGTTCTCCGAGTTCTTCCAAGCCCACCATCTCGAGAAGGCGTTGCCGCTGCCTTTTCCGTTCCTCGGGAGGTTTTTTTCTTATCTTCAACCCAAATTCCACGTTTTCCGCCACGGTCATGGAGGGGAAAATCGAGTAATTCTGAAATACATAGCCAAAATTTCGCTCCCGCGGGCTGGACCGGGTGATATCCACGCCATCGAGAAGAACCCTCCCTTCATCGGGAAATATCAACCCCGCCACCATGCGCAGGACAGTACTCTTGCCGCTGCCGCTGGCCCCCAGAAGAACGAGCAGTTCTCCATCCTTTACCGTCAGAGACATATCCTTGACGACCTCGTTGTCGCCAAACCTTTTGCTGATTCCTTCAATGCCGATCATATGGTCCGCGTATCTCCTCTAAAGAAAAAACAGTATCATTATCGAGCCTTTTTGCTTTCCCGTTTTCTGTTCCAATAGAGGATCAGGGAAAAGAGAAAAAAGGAAAGGACGGCCAGAATCGCAGCGACAGAGTTGGCAGCGGCAATATTACCCCCCTCGAATTGAGAGAAGATGTAAAGGGGCGCCGTTTGCGTTTGCAGGCGCAGATTTCCCGAAACCATTACGGTGGCGCCGAATTCCCCCAGGCTATGGGCAAAGGTGAGCAGAGCGCCGGTGATGATCCCGCCGCGCAAGGCGGGGAAGACCACATGGTAAAAGGTTTGCCGCCGGGAAGCGCCTATGGTGTATGCCGCTTCTTCGTATGTGACGGGAAGGTCGTCCAGGACCGGCTTGACGGCGCCCACCATGTAGGGAAAAGTGACGAAGATGTGAGCCAAAAGAACGCCGAAGGCGGTAAACATGGGTTGAATGCCCAGGGGTTCCAGGAACTTTCCCAGGATGCCGATGGGTCCCCAGAGCAGCAGAAGTGATGTGCCGACAACCACGTTAGGAATGGCCACGGGGAGGTTGAGGATGATACCCAGTTGTTCCCGCCCCGGGAAACGGGTCTTGCTTAAGACATAGGCCGCGTAGGTTCCCAGGACGACATTGACCGCCGCCGTAGCGAAGGCGATAATCACGCTGAAACGGAGTGCAAAGAGGGCATCCCGGGTTGCCAGGGCCGCCATGAATGTTTTTGGGCCTTCCTGGAGGGCATAGATGAAAACCGCCGCCAGGGGCAGGATCATCAGGGGCAGCATCACCACCAACAGGAAACCCGCGGGGAGAAAGGACGTGACCTTCTGGCCGGCCATGCCGTTGCTTTTCATGATTTCAACTCCTTGAGAACCTCGTCTTTCCATATCCTGTCGATGATGTTGCGTTTCGCCTCTCCCCAACCCCCGAAATCATCGATAAGAAAAGGATCGGTAATGACTCCGATTCTTGGATTGGCCCCGTTGAGTCGTTCTTTTACGCTGCGAAATCCGTCTTGCACGAAGAGAAGCTGGGCCTCATCGGTCCAGAGGAAGTCCAGGAAGGCCTGGATCAGTTCCCGTTGATGAGGTTTGATGTGCTTGTCAATGGGCGTGACGGTATGCTCGCTCAGGATCGTGCTCCGGGGATAAACCGCTTCCTGGGTTGAAACATGATGTTCGGTCGTGGCGATGATGTCCTGTTCATAGGTTATCAAGGCGTCGCCGAAGCCGTTTTCAAACTGAGTGCGAGCGGCCCGGCCGCTCCCCGCCTGGGAGACCACGTTGCGCCAGATGCCCAGCAGCATGGCTTTGCCCTGTGCCTCCTTGGCCCCCGGTTTCCGCAAGGCGGCGCCATATTCGGCCATGATGGCCCAATTAGCGGCCCCCGAGACGAGGGGGTCGGGGTGGACGATCCGGACCCCTCTTTTGGCGAGATCGTCAAAATCACGGATCCCTTTAGGATTGCCGGGACGTACGAGAATGATGAAAGGAGTGCGGTTCATCACGCCGCCATAGGGAAGTCGCTTCCATGACTCTGTCTTGAGGACTCCGCTCCGGTAGAGGCGTTGCATATCCAATTCGGTGGACAGGATAGCCACTTCCGCGGGGACGCCCATAATCAACTGATTGGTCATCGTTCCCGAACCACCGAAGGAACTGATAATCTCCAGATCCTCGCCGGTCCTCTCTTTCCACTTTTTTTGAAAGGCGGGGAAGATGCTTTTAGTAAGGGTTTTCTCTACAATGGCGAAGCCGTAGATGACCATCGTCCGGGATTGCCGGTTCTTTGCCAACGGCAGCCAGGGCCAGATAGTCCACAGCACAACGGCGAGGCCGCCTGCGACAGCCGCCAGACGCACGACCGACCGGCGCATCCTTATGCCGGAAAAACGGTTAATATCTTGATCTTTCATGATATTAACCGCTGATGACCTCGAGTGAAGTCACGCGGCATCTCATTGCGGTCATGCCAATGCCGGTGTTGGGATCTTTCGTCCTTTTCAAGTCTTATTGATTATCTCCGTCAGCTCTTTTCGCAATTTCACCGGCTCGATCTGCTTTTTGCGCATCCGCAGGTTGAGCATTTCCACCGTCACGGAAAAGGCCATGGAAAAGTATATGTATCCCTTCGGGACATGGACATCGAAACCTTCGACGATCAGGGTGACGCCCACAAGGATGAGAAAAGACAGGGCGAGGATCTTGATGGTGGGATGACCGTCCACAAATTCCGAAATCGGCTTGGCGGCAAAGAGCATGACCCCCACGGCGAGGATTATCGCCGTGGCCATGATGGAGATGTGCTGGGCCAGCCCCACGGCGGTGATCACCGAATCGAGGGAGAACACCACGTCGAGGAGGGCGATCTGAATGAGGGTCATTCCCAAAGTAGCCTTTTTACAGGTAATATGCGCTTCCTCGATCCCTTCGAGGCTGGCGTGGATTTCATGGGTCGCCTTGGCGAGGAGAAAAATCCCGCCGCCGATCAGGATGATGTCCCGCCCGGAAATCTCCTGGCCCAGGACGGCAAACCAGGGCTTGGTCAAGCTGGCCACCCAGACGATGGAAAACAAAAGCATCAGGCGGGTGAGCATGGCCAGGCCCAGCCCCACGCTGCGCCCGATGCCGCGCTGCTCCACCGGCAAACGCCCCACGAGGATGGAAATGAAGATAATGTTGTCGATTCCGAGCACAATCTCCAGGGCCGCCAGGGTCCCCAGGGCAATCCATCCTTCCGGACTGGCCATCCAGGTAAACATAATCGACCTCCTATGCGGCAATGACGCCCGCCGGTGACAGGACAAGAACCAGTATCAAGATCGGGACGATTCTCCGCATCTTCATCGACAACACCTCTCATTTAATTCAGGATTTACCATCTCGCCGGCTGGGGCTCCGACGACGCGAAAGACCTTGCGCTCATAATTTACTCCGCATAGGAGTCATAATTTTTGGGGTGGGTTTTTTTATATCATAATATTTTTAATGTCAACAAAATTAGGCGTTCATGCGACACGATCCGGGAAGCGGGCGGAAATAATCATTGACAAACCGGGAGTGAATCATTTTAACTTCCTTCCGCCAAGGTCATCAAGACTATAGACGAAAAATCCCCAAAAATTTAGGGAGGCCCATAAGACACGACGATGGCGCGTAAGGGAGGGACGAGTAGAGAAACGCTGGACTTGTGGGCGGCGGGTCAGGAACTTGCCGCCTTTCTCACCCCCGGCGGCGCCCTCCAGCTCGAATGGTTGCCGCCGGGATCTCATCCCCCAGGCGACCGAAGTTGGCTCGTCGCTCCTCCTCGGCCCCGGAGCGGAGCCAGACATCGAGGATCAGGCCGGCGATCTCCCCTTCTCCACCCGAAGGCCCGCAGGTCCTCTCTACAATCGGGCAAATGACCGGCGGTCATTTTTTCGGGGGTAAAATTTTTCGGGGGTCGGTTGTTTCCTTTTTAATATCATATTGTTCCTGAGCGTCGATTCTCGTCACTCTCCCAAAAACACCCGCCGCCGCCCCCGAGGTCGTCCCGGAGCGGCCTTTTCCGACCCCCGACCTCCCTCCCCGGTTGAGGCCGGTTACAACCGCTCTCGCCACCCCGGCGCAACGACGGAAAACAGGGCGCCATGCTAACAATTCCTTTTGCATATCATATATTTACCCCCGCCGGTGCACCGGCGGAGCCCCGGCGGCATGCCGAAGCATTCCCCATAAACATACCCTGACAGGCTTCCCGCAACGGCTCCATAACTTCCTGCGAATCCAAAGCGTTCATAATGTACGTTTCCCCCGCTGCTATAGGTGCGCCTTCAGTAGGATGTGAGATGGACCTCGATATTTGAAATTAAAGTCAAGATCGATTCCCGGTGCGCATGCCTCAACAGTGGCGGAAATCTTGTTGCTCCCCTCATTAGCCTGAACCTCTATTTGACTTGCGTAGAGCACCACGTGCGCGTTCGTAAGGATTCGCTTCCCTTCGATCACCACACCGCTGCCGCTTATCTCTTGAGAAGGTTGTTTGGTCCAGGGCCTGAAGGGATCAGGATTGCGCTTAGTAGCAAAGATCTTGACGACGGCGTTTTCAACCTTGAAATCCGCAGTTGGGAGGGTAGGACGGGAATTCGCCGATCCGTAAGCGGGACTGAGGCTGAATGGCGTCATTGCACCGATAATGAGAATCATCATGGCGATGATGGCAGAGGGAATAGATTGGAACGACCTTCTTTCAATTTCAGAGCTAATGAATTATATGTTTGCCCTTATTTTTCCTGCCATGCTCCCTGTCGCCGTCGTCATCAACTTCGGCCCCCGCATAACGTGGATGGAATTTCTTGATCATTTCATACATATAAAGGTACGGATTCGGCAGATTCCAAATTTCATATTCCATCCTCCGGGATGTCTCCTCAATATCACCGCCATTTTCCGATACGTGAAACATAGCCAACGCTGTCACCATGTCGTCAAAGTGTTCTTGCGAGACAACTTCCTCAACATCCTCAAACTCGGGAGCGCCCTTCATCGCCGTGAGTATCCCGTCGAGTTCCAATAGACGCTGCTCGTATTTGGCCTTCAACCATTTTTTCCGTTCCTCCGCTTCCTCCGCTGATTTTTGCCCCTCCTTAAACGACCTTGCCACGTTTCCATCCATTGCTGTCAAATGGCTCATTTTATTGGTTTTATCCCAAGATCCTTGCATATTTTTCTTGCAAGGCCGTCGTCAATTTCATTATGTCTTGGCACAGATGAGCGTTTGTTGAGGTTGGTATTACCCCACCAAGAATGCCTATGACCTTCTCTGATGAATTCGCACCAACACGTTCGAAGGTACTACAACAATTTTTCTCTTTTCATGCGGAGACGGCAATTCTCTCTATTTCATAATCGCTCCCGGCGGAGGCAATCGCATCTTGGCGGTTAAATTCGATGGCCTCATGGAGGGTTGCACGAAGTGTCTCGATAAGTTCCTGTCGGGTGTGTTCCTGGCAGTTTACGCCCGGAACCTCCTCTATCCAACCTATCCACCAATCCCCTTCCTGTTTTACTATGGCAGTATATTGGGCATCCATTCAATGTTCCTCCTTCAAGCTTAACCTATGGCTGATACTTCTTCAACAACCGGCGGCGTATTTATGTAAGCGCTTAGTTCTTTTAATGTTCGTGCGCTGATTGTTTTGATCATCGTCTCAGTTTTACGCCGCGCGCACTCTGATGCGGGGCTCGATGGCAGGCCAGATTGTCCGGCGGGCAACCCGCATGTCATAATCCGTCTGCAGATTCAGCCAGATTTCCGGCGAAACGCCAAAATATTTGCCGAGGCGCAGAGCGGTATCAGCGGTTATCGATCGTTTGCCGTTGATGATTTCGCTGATTCTCCCCGGCGGCACATCAATATCCCGTGCCAGTTGGTTGGCACTTAAAGCCAATGGTTTCATAAACTCTTCACTGAGGATCTCTCCCGGCGGGATGGGGTCCAATAGCATGTCTGCATCCATAATTTTTCTCCTAATGGTAATCGACGATTTCTACGTCGCAGACATCGCCTTCTGACCAGGTAAAACAAATCCGCCATTGATCGTTAATCCGGATACTGTATTGCCCATCCCTATCTCCCTTTAACGCCTCCAGTTGATTTCCTGGCGGTTGCCGAAAATCCTGAAGGGTGCGAGTGCGATGCAAATACATCAGCTTACGACGGGCTGGTCGTTCAATAGCACGAAAACGCAGGATCATCCGATCTTCAAAAAGCGATGCCGTATCTTTGCAGCGAAAAGATTTTATCACGGTTTCCTTATATTACGAGATGCGTAACATGTAAAGAATATTTTACGTTGCGTTACAACTTAAACTTCTCCTTCGCCCGTTTGCGGAAGGTGTGGGGCTTGATCCGGAGGAGGCGGGCGGCGCGCCGGATCGGGTTACCCAGGCGCAGGGAGACATCCGCCCATGTATCGAGTAATTTCAATATGATTTCCGCATGTTCGCGATGATAGGAATATAAGAAGGTTCTCGGGATGGATAGTTCCGGCTGCCATGTCTTTCCGTCTCCAGGACGGAGAAGGGAGGCAAAGGTTTCCACGAGATATGTCTCGGCTTGCTCATAATCATCACTATCCATCGCCGCGGCAATCAACGGCGGACCATATTTCCAGTTTTCCGCCAGGAACCGCCCGCAAGTTTCCAGATATTTCGCGGGATTGAATCTTTCTTCATATAAATCGCCGACGCGACGCCATATCGAATGAGCCATGTGTAATTCATACGTTTCCGCGTTCGCAGCCAGGCAGGCGTAGATCTCCCGGCAGCAGGAGGCAGGCAATTCAGCAAAAAAAGACACGCAGGCATTACCGTCCAGATACACCTTTTTATCAGTTGCCATCATGCGCTGGACCATCTCCAGCAAGGCAATCCCGGCTTCCGGCCCTTCCCCGGCAGCCAGACGGCTCCATTTGAGGACACACCGGGTGGTGTTCTTCCCCAGCGTACATCCTTCTTCATATTCGACCCCCATCCATTCGGGATATGCGGCGATGGCTGCCGCTATCTTCTCCAGGGCATCGCGGAACAGGTCCGGTTCATTGTCGAGGGCATAGACATCGTCAATCAGCGGCAACATTTCCCCCGCTATGGTCTCCAGGTCATATGAGAGGCTCACTTCATCGAAATAGGTCTCTTCCCAGTGGTGTTCATGGACGGCATAGCGGCCGTCTTCATCACCGACCTCCGCTATGGTCTCCTTCCAGCGCCTCCACAGGTCCCGCCAACGCTCCCGGAGACGCCCTTTCGACAGAGTGATTCTTGCCTTCTTTTCAGTCTTGCCGTCTGAGTCCGAAGGATCGCACCCTTCTTCAGCCTCCAGCAGGCGGGCGAGGGTGGCCGCAATGTCCGCCGGATCGGCCTTCCTGATGCCTTCCTGCCAGCGATCAACGTCCTCATGTGAAAAGACAATGTCGAGAAGTCTTGCAACCTGTTCCTTCGTAATGGCTTCCAGCAGACGGCTGCCGATATTGACGGTATTCTTCTTCATCGATAATGCGCCTTTTAATAATGGGGTTGAAACGTGGCGATGCTCTTTGCCGTTGGTCCCCAACGTCATTTGACCCGCCGGTCGTCGTCGTAGATGCAGCCGGCGCCTACCAGGGGCTCGGCATTTTCGACCTTGTACACCTCCACCTGGAGACCGCCGGCGGCCTTATCCGTCCGGTCCGGCTGCATCGACATGGAGCCGTAGCCACTGCTGATTGCCCATGGCGGCGTTCTTGTGAAACAACCCCGCGTTCACGCCTGATTGCACCGCCTTGAGAAAGACCCGATCCGATTGATACTGCTTCCGGATAACCACATCTTCCTGCCGGTAGTCCTCCTTGATCAGTGTCAGGATATGATCCCGGTTCCTTTCCAGGGCCACGATCCCGGGTGTCTGTCCCGCCGGTTGTCCGTTCACGAGGATCTTGGCATGCATGGGATTGGTGGACACGGGAATGTCCTGCTTCAAGACCGCCGGCTTGCAGCCGAACAGCAACAGGATCATGCTGAATGCACAGAGGAAGCTATTTTCATTTGACTATCACGCACTATTATGTATGATGCACGGCTACGGGCGCAGCCGGTTCGCCGGCTGCCGTCTGAACTCAAAACGAGGGTGCGCGCATGGATAAAATCTTTTCCTTCACCGGGGCGAAAAAGATCGTTTTCGGCCGGGGGGCCTTTCAAAAGCTCCCGGAGCACATCGGGGAATTTTCTGCTTCCCGTCCCCTGATCATCATGGACAAGCAGTTGGCCGCCACGGGGCTAAAAGAGCAAATAGCCGATTTATTGAAGAATAACAGCATTGAAGGGCAGTTTTTCGATAAGGTCGATCCGGAGCCCAAGCTGGCCCTGGCTGACGAAGGTGCGAAGCTGGCCCAAAAGGCCAAGTGTGACCTCGTGGTGGGCATCGGCGGCGGCAGCGCCATGGACGTCGCCAAGGCCATCGCCGTCGTGGTGGGCAACAAGGGCAAGGCCGTGGATTACCTGGGGCTGAATAAGGTCCCCGGACCGGGCCTCCCGAAGATCATGATCCCCACCACCGCCGGCACGGGGAGCGAAGTCACCTTCACGTCTGTTTTCGTCCGCCCCGAGCTGAAGAAGAAAGAGGGGATGAACAGCCCCTTCCTCTATCCCGACCTGGCGCTCCTGGACCCGTTCCTGACGGTAAGCCTGCCTCCCGGTCCGACGGCATCCACGGGTATCGACGCCCTGTGCCATGCCATCGAGTCTTACACCTCCATCAATGCCTCGCCGCTAAGCGAGCTAATCTCCCTGGAGGCCATTGCATTGATCTCCGAGAATCTCCGGACCGCCGTCCATGACGGGACCAATATCGCCGCCCGGGAAAAAATGCTCCTGGGGAGTCTCTATGCCGGGCTGGGACTGGCCAACGCCGGCGTCACCGCCGTCCATTCCCTGTCCTACCCGCTGGGCGGAAAATTCGGCATTCCCCACGGCCTGGCCAATACCGTCCTGCTCCCCCATGTCATGAACTACAACCTCCCCGCGGCGCAGGAGAAATTCGCCGATATTGCCGCGGCGATGGGGGAAGTAGTGGAAAACATACCCCTCCGGGAGGCGGCCGGCTTGGCCGTGGAGGCAGTCAGCGTCCTGATCGCCGACTGCGGCGTCCAGACGAGCCTGGAAGACCTGGGGATCAAGGAGGAGGATTTCGAGGAGTTGGCGAAGATCGCCCTCACCGTCGCTCGGCCCCTGGCGAACAACCCCCGGCCGGTGACCCTGGAAGACGCGGTGGCAATCTACGAGGACGCTTTTTGAGAAACATTCACCTGAGAATGTAGTGTGGACCTTCCGGTCCGCCAACAGCGCAGCTAAAGCTACGCACTACATTTATATTAAAATGGCAACAAGTAGCCGGATATTTTCATCTTTCGTTGTACCCGTAACGGGATGAGGATTAGTGAAGCGGTAATTAACCACAAGATATTATACCAAGGAGGACAGGTCGCTATGGCCGGTTTTGAGGTATTCGGCAAGGAAGAAATGAAAGAAGTCATGGACGTCATGGAGACGGGCATCCTGATGCGCTATGGATTCGATGCGGAGCGGAAGGGAGTCTTCAAGGTCCGGCAGTTCGAGGAGGAATTCGCCGCTGCTTGCGGCGCCGGATATGCCCTGGGAGTCACCTCCGGGTCGGCGGCCCTCAAGGTGGCCCTTACGGCCCTCGACGTGGGTCCCGGCGACGAGGTCATCGTCCCGGCCTTCACCTTCATCGCCACCTACGAGGCGGTCCTCGAGGTGGGGGCCATCCCGATCATGGCAGACATCGACGCCTCCCTGAACCTCGACCCCGACGACATCATCAATAAAATGACCCCTTACACCAAGGCGGTCATCCCCGTCCACATGTGCGGCGCCCCGGCGAATATCGACCGGATCGTCGAGGTGGCCCGGAAATCCAATCTCCTGGTCCTGGAGGACACCGCCCAAGCCGTCGGGGCCTCCTTACGGGGGAAAAAGCTCGGCACTTTCGGGGATATGGGCATCTTCAGCTTCGACTACTACAAGACCATCACCACCGGCGAGGGCGGCATGGTCATCACCGACCGGGAGGACCTCTACAAGCGGGCCGACTGGTATCACGATCACGGCCACGATCACAATCCCAAGATCCACCGGGCCCTGGAGGCCCATCCCCTGCTGGGCTTCAACTACCGGATGAACGAACTCCAGGGGGCCCTGGGGCTGGCCCAGTTCCGGAAGCTCCCGGAGATCATCGCCGCGCAGCGGCAAAACAAGGAGGCCCTCAAGGGCATCCTGAAGCAGGTCCCGGGCTTGATGTTCCGTCACATTCCCGATCCGGACGGCGACACCGCCACCTTCCTGGGGTTCCATCTTCCCGACGCCGCCACTACGGAGAGATTCCAGTCCCTGCTGGGAGAAGAGAAAATCGACACGATCTTCTTCAAGAAAAACAAGTGGCACTACGTACCGAACTGGGAGCATCTCATCGCCTGGAGTACGGCGAATTCCAAGAAGTTCCCCTTCACCTATCCGTCCTGGCGGGGGAAGGTGGATTACAGCATCCGGATGATCCCCCAAGCGGAGGACTTGATGGGACGGACCCTGTTCATGGCCATCCCCATCAAGATGGCAGCGGAAAGGCTGGGGCAGCTTCAGGAGGGAATCGCGAAAGCGGCGAGGAGGATGTGACGGGAGGGGTGACGGCCTGCCGTCATGAGCGTTATAAGGTCTTTATTAGAAACAGTGTCAGAGGAGATGCAGGCATGATCGTGGTCACCGGCGGCGCCGGATTTATCGGCAGCTCCTTCATATGGAAGCTCAACCGGCAGGGAATCGAAGACATCGTCATCGTCGATAGGCTGGGTTCTTCGGAAAAGTGGAAGAATCTCGTCAACCTGCGTTATATCGAATACATCCACAAAGACGACTTCCTCCAGATGGTCTATGCCGATCAGGTCCCCTTCACCACCCGGACGGTCGTTCATCTGGGGGCCTGCTCCTCCACCACGGAACGGGACGCCGATTATCTCTGGCGGAACAACTATCTCTACTCCTGCCGCCTCGCCGACTGGTGCGTCCGGAGCGGCATCCGGTTCATCTACGCCAGCTCCGCCGCCACTTACGGGGACGGCGCCCGGGGCTTCTCCGACGCCGACAACATCACCCCCACCTTGAAGCCCATCAATATGTACGGCTATTCCAAGCAGGTCTTCGACCTCTGGGTCCTGAAGCGGGGCCTGGAAAAGACCGTCGCCGGGCTGAAATTCTTCAATGTCTTCGGCCCCAACGAGTACCACAAGGGCGATATGCGGAGCGTCGTCCACAAGGCCTTCGGTCAGATCAAGGCCTCGGGGAGGGTCCGGCTCTTCAAGTCCAACCGCCCCGCCTATGCCGATGGCGGTCAACTACGCGATTTCGTTTATGTAAAGGACTGCGTGGAGGTGATGTGGTGGCTCTTGGAAAACCCGGGCGTGGGCGGGATCTTCAATGTGGGCACCGGCAAGGCCCGGACCTGGAACGACCTGATGCGGGCCACCTTCGCGGCCATGGACCTGCCGGAGCGGATCGAATACATCGATATGCCCCCCGGGCTGGAGGAACAGTACCAGTATTTTACCGAGGCGCGGATGGAAAAGCTGTCCGCCGCGGGCTGCCCCGTGGCCTTTCGCTCCCTGGAAGACTCTGTGCGGGATTATGTGACGGGCCACCTGCGGCAGCCCGACCCGCATCTTTAACAATTGACGGATAATCCCCAATTTTCTAACATTACCGAACCGCCCAGAGAAAATTACCATAAATACGCCTAATGACTTTTAACAACTTCTCTCACAAGATCGTCTGTATCATCCCCTCCCGGTACGAATCGTCGCGGTTCCCCGGCAAGCCCCTGGCGGATCTCCTGGGTAAGCCCATGATCCAGCATGTTTACGAGCGGGTCAAAAAGTCGGAGCTGGTTTCCGTCGTTGCCGTGGCCACGGACGACCGGCGGATATACGATGCCGTCACGGCCTTCGGCGGCCGGGCCGTATTGACGGCGGCGGTCCACCCCTCGGGAACGGACCGGATTCACGAGGCGGCCACGCTCCTGGGGCTGGCCGATGAGGACATCGTCGTGAACATCCAGGGGGATCAGCCCCTCTTCAACCCCATCCAGATCGAGGAGGTGGCGCGGCCCCTCCTGGATGACCCGGCCATCCCCATGTCCACCCTCATCTATCGCATCGTCCGGGAGGAGGAAATCGGCCACCCGAACGCCGTGAAAACGGTCTGCGATCAACGGGGCTTCGCCCTCTATTTTTCCCGGGCCACGGTCCCCTTTGTCCGGGACCGGGACAAAACGGCGGGCTATTACAAACACCACGGGATCTACGCCTACCGGCGCCATTTCCTCCGGACCTTCGCGGCACTGCCGGTGGGAAGGCTGGAACGTCTGGAGGCCCTGGAACAGCTCCGGGCCCTGGAATACGGCTACAAGATAAAGGTTGTCGAAACCGCTCACGATTCCGTCGAGGTGGACACCCCGGCGGAACTGGCCCGGGTCCGCCAACTACTGCTTCAGGCAAAAAAATGAAGCCCGGCGCAAAAACCCATCCCCACTCAGCCCTCTTTTTAAAGGGGATGGTTTTTGAGACTTATTGCCGAATCGTCAACTCTTGAGGGCAGGAGTTTTGATAACTCAAGAAATCTTAGAGGTTTTCTTACATTATGGTCGACCTTGAATACCTGAAAAGAATCAACTTGGTTTCCATCCCGAGAATGCAACAGTTTCTGGGAACGTTCATGCTGGGACCAAATTACAACATCTTCCAACAAGTTGATATTGTTCTGGAAAATATCGATAATATCCCCCCGGGCGAAAACGTCATCTTTGCCATGAACCACACCGACCGGTTCAACTACTGGCCTTTCCAGTATAAGTTATGGCGGCTGAAAAGGTACAACTGGACGACGGTCTGGGTGAAGGGCAAATATTACCGGAACAAGTGGCTCGGCAAGGGACTGGATTCGTGCAACCTCATCCCTGTGCCCTCCCTGGGATATTTGATCGAAGAATTTTATACCCAAAAATACGCCCGGCGGATCGACCGGGATCTCTACCGACGGGTCCGAGACGCCATTGACGGCAAAGACGAGGGGACGGAGGTCCATGCCGCCAACATCGCCGAAACGAACCGTCTTTTCGGCGGGGACTTCATTGTGTTCATCCGGGACTTTTACGAACGGATCATGGCGAAGGTAGCGGATTTGACCCGGATCGCCCTTTTCGAACGGGGGCTGAGTCTCATCATCTTTCCCGAGGGAACCCGGGGAACCCAGTTGGGAGAGGGGAAGACGGGGATCGCCCAGGTAGCCCTCCACACCGGGAAAACGGTCGTGCCCGTCGGCTGCAACAATTCCGATCAGGTATACCCCGACAGCCTTCCCTTCGCCCGCACGGGCCGGATCGTCTATCGCGTCGGGAAGCCCCTTTCCATTGCCGACCGCCTCCGGCCATTCCGCATCGAGGAGCCTTTCCAGCTTCTGTCCCGGTCTTCCCAGCAGCAGTATAAAGAGCAGTTTGAAGGGGCAACGAACGTCATCATGGAAAGCATCAATGAGCTCCTCGATGAGAACTACCGGCGCTGAGAGGTGAAGCGGGTCCATCCGCGGGCGTTTTCACACAAAACCCATCCCCACCTTGGTCCTCCCATTGAAGGGGAGGAAGATGATTAGCGAATTAAGTAAGGCATATAGGAACGAATTTTTAGGTGGAAGGAAACTTGTGCCTGCATGGCGGTGACGCCCCCGAGCAAGAGCCCCTCCGGGCGCTCCGGGAAGGAGCGACGGCACTGGGCGTCTCTCTCGAAGCGGCGGAACTGCGCCGTTTCGCCACCTATGAGGAAGAGCTGCTCCGGTGGAACCGCCTGGTCAGCCTCGTGGCGGTGAAATCGCCGCTGGATATAGCCGTCAAACATTTCCTCGATTCCCTCTCCCTCCTTCCCCATCTCCCCAGAGAGGAGGGCCTGCGCCTCCTTGACATCGGCACGGGGGGAGGTTTTCCGGGCCTGCCCCTGAAGATCGTCCGTCCGGAAATTGAGCTACATCTTCTGGAAATATCAAGAAAAAAGGTTTCTTTTCTCCGGGAGGCAGTCCGTAAACTCGGCCTCACCGGGGTAGAAGTCATCCACGAGCGGGTGGAGGCGGTGATACGGGCGGGCCTGCGGGCGGGAGCCTACGATGCCGTGGTGTCCCGGGCCGCCTTTCCGACGGCGGAGCTCCTGGCGATGGGCGCCCATTTTCTCCGTCCCGGAGGTCTGCTGCTGGTCATGCGCGGGCCCCAAAAACTGGAGGAACCGGCCGTATCTCAAGATCTATACCAAGAAAAAGCCGTGTCGTTTCGCCTTCCCGTCCGGGGCTATCCCCGGATGATAATCATCTTTCGGAAGGCCGCAGTGACGCTAAAATCCGCCCTCCCGCCCGCTCAATAAATAATTCAATCATTTCAACAATTTAAATTATGCTTTTTTCTAAAAAATGGCTTCCAAAATAGTTCGTTTTGTGGTAGTCTCTGTCTCAATAAGTCAAGATATAAGTCCTGGAAAAAACTTAGTAAAATAATGCGTAAAATCATCGGCATCGCCAATCAGAAAGGCGGGGTGGGAAAGACCACCACGGCCATCAATCTAGCCGCTTCCCTGGCCACGGCGGAGCGGCGCACCCTTCTTATCGATTGCGACTCCCAAGGCAACGCCTCCACCGGAGTCGGGATGGAAAGGAGCGCCATCCGGGAACGGAACATCTACCACGGCCTGCTTGGCCAGTGTTCCTTGGAGGAGATCATCCGCAGGACCTCTCTCCCCTTTCTCAGCGTGGCGCCGGCGGACCAAAACCTTGTCGGGGCGGAAGTGGAATTCGTGACCATGGCCAACCGGGAGAAGCGGCTGCGACGCCTCCTTGATGATTTAACTGATGATTATCAATATATTATAATCGATTGTCCCCCGTCCTTGGGCTTTTTGACCATCAATGCCCTGGCGGCGGCGGACAGTCTCATTGTCCCGCTCCAGTGTGAATACTTCGCCATGGAGGGCCTCGGCAATCTCCTCAACACCGTCCGGCTCGTCCGCCAGAGCTTCAACCCGGACCTGAATATCGGGGGGATACTCCTAACCATGTTCGACGCCCGCAACCTGCTGTCGCACCGGGTAAGCGAGGATGTGCGGAAGCACTTCGGCCGCCTGGTCTTCGATACCGTCATTCCCCGGAATGTGAGGTTGTCGGAGTGTCCGAGCCACGGACTCCCCATTATCCTTTACGATATCAAATCCCGGGGCGCCGCCGCCTATATGGAGCTGGCCCGGGAAATCATGCAGAACGGGAGGCTGTAATGTCCGCAAAACCGTCCCTCGGCAAAGGGCTCGGGGCGATCTTCCCCGATCTTCTCAAAGGGCTGGAGAACAAACCCGCCTTCATCATGTGCGGAATCGAGGAACTCACCCCGAACCGTTTCCAGCCCCGCAAGTCCTTTCCGGAGAAAGAGCAACAGGAACTTGTCAATTCCATTAAGAAAAGTGGCATAATCCAGCCGATAGTCGTCCGGAGGAGCGAACAAGGTTACGAGATCATCGTTGGCGAAAGGAGATGGCGGGCCGCCCAGCAGGCCGGTCTTAAAGAGGTGCCGATCATCATTCGCGGCGCCGAGGATCAGGAAATAGCGGAATTGTCCCTCATCGAGAATCTCCAGCGGGAATCCCTGAATCCCATCGAAGAAGCGGAGGCCTACCAGATCCTTACCGGCCGATTCGGCCTCCTCCAGGAGGATATCGCCGCCCGGATCGGCAAGGACCGCTCCACCGTGGCCAATACCCTGCGGTTGTTGAAGCTGCCGGGGGAGGTGAAAAAGGCCCTCGCTGCCAAGACGATCACGAGCGGCCATGCCCGGGCCCTTCTTTCTCTGGTGGACGCCGCTCTCCAGTTGCAGGCCCTGAAGTTGATCCTGGATAGAGACCTCAATGTCCGGGGGACGGAAAAGCTCGTGGCCCACATGAAGAAATCCGCGGCGAAAACGACGGGAAAGACGAGAAAAAAAGACGTCTATATCCTCGATATGGAAAGACAGCTCACCGAGCGGCTCATGGCGGCGGTGCATATCCGGCCGGGCCAGAGATCGGGAACCATCGAGATCCGTTTCGCCTCTGGAGACGAATTGAATCGTATCTTCAGATTGCTTAACGAAATAGGTACGGCATAGAAACGTAAATCATCAACATGTGTTTACAAAGTTGTTGACAAGGGGCAGGAAATTTGGATCATAAGTGGAAAGAAGTATATAATATAATTAAAGAAAATCTTAATGAACATAATTTCGAAACCTGGATAAAACCCCTCAAGATTATGTTCATGGATGAACAGAACGTCCGCTTTTCCGTACCCAATCGTTTCTTTCGGGACTGGGTGATGGAAAACCACTACGAGGTGATCGCCGATTCCTTCCGGGCGGCGACGGGACGTTCGTACCATGTCGATTTTGTCGTCACCCAGGAAAAGAAACCCTCGGAAAAGGCCATTCTCGTTTCCGGCGCGGACCGGGAGAACAAGCCGCCCCAAAAAAGCGCCCGCGGTAAGCTTTCGACCTCCCTCAATTTTAAATACACCTTCGAGCGTTTCGTCATCGGCGCCTCGAATCAGTTTGCCCACGCCGCTGCCATGGCCGTGGCGGAGCAGACGGAACAGACCGCCAAGAGCTATAATCCCCTGTTCATCTACGGGGGGGTCGGACTGGGAAAGACCCATCTTCTCAATGCCATCGGCCTCAAGGCCCTCGATCTCGCCCCCCATCTGAACATCGTTTATGTCTCCGCAGAATCCTTCATGAACGAGCTGATCAAATGCATCCGTGACGACAAGATGCCGGGTTTCCGGGACAAGTATCGCAATATCGACTGCCTGCTCATGGACGACATCCAGTTCATCGCCGGCAAGGAAAGGACCCAGGAGGAATTTTTCCATACCTTCAACACCCTCCACGATGCGGGCAGGCAGATCGTCGTCACCAGCGACAAGTTTCCCAAGGAAATACCCAATCTGGAAAACCGGATCCGCAATCGCTTCGAATGGGGTCTCATCACCGACATCCAGCCGCCGGACATCGAGACCAAGGTTGCCATCATCGAAAAGAAGGCCAGCGAAAACAACATCCACCTGCCGGCAAACGTGGCTTATTATATCGCCTCCAACGCTGAGTCGAATATCCGGGAGATGGAGGGATTCCTCCTGAGGATCGTAGCCTACTCCTCTCTCAAACGCCGGGAAATAGACATCGACCTGGTACGGGAAGTCCTCAAGCACATGATCCGCACCAACACCCGAACGGAGTTATCCATCGACGACATCATCAAGGTGGTGAGCGCCAAATACGGCGTGAAGAGCTCCGATATCAAATCGCACAAGAAAAACAAAAACATTGTAGCGGCAAGGCAGATGTGCATGCATCTGGCCAGAAAGTTCACCAATTGCTCCTTTCCCGACATCGGCGCACGGATCGGCGGTCGCGACCATTCCACGGTGATCTACGCCTGCAAAAAAATAGGCATGTTGATGGAGGCCGATGTGAAGCTGAAAAACCTCAGTGAGGAAATCGAAGAGGCATTGAACAACATCCATTAACGCGGTCGTCAAGAAGTTATCGACAGATAGAAATCACTGAGAAAGGCGGAAAAAAAGAGTTTTTTGTTTTCTTACCCCTTTTGGACAGGTCTTACTACTGGTTCTGTTTTTTAAAGATATAAAAAAATAAATAAAAGAGGAAAGGAGTCAAGGATGGAATTTCACATTGGCAGAAATACCTTCCTGGAAGGAGTGCAAAAGACCCTTGGAATCGTGGAACGGAAAACGACCATCCCGATTTTGAACAATATCCTTATCCGTACGGAGGACGGGCGGATCAAGATCGTGGCCACGGACCGGGAGATAGGCCTTATTGCCCGGTATGAAGCCCGGATAGAGGTTCCTGGCGACATAACCCTCTCGGCGAAGAAACTATATGAAATGATTAGGGAAACTCAGGGAGAAACCATCCATTTCCTGAAAAATGAACAGCACCAGGTGACGATGAGAAGCAATAAGGCGATTTACCGGATCCCGGGGCTGCCGGCGGATCAATATCCCCAGGTGGTGGAGGCGGACGACATTACCTTGTACAAGGTGTCCGGCGCGGTGTTGGCCGATCTGATCGGCAAGACGGCTTTTGCCGTGTCCACCGACGAGATCCGCATGAACTTGAACGGCATCTTCTTCGATACCGACGGCGCCGGCGACAAGGTCCGCCTGAAGATGGTGGCCACGGACGGACACCGCCTGGCGGAGGCCCTGGGACCGGCCGGTTCCGCCGGCGGAATGACCTTGGAAAAAGGGGTGATCATTCCGCGCAAGGGGATGTTGGAGGTAAGGAAAATAGCGGAAGAGGAAGAGGAAGTGGAGATCGGCATCGACCACGGCATGTTCATCATGAAGAACAAGAATCTCACCATCAAGGTCAGTCTTATCGATGCCGAATATCCGGATTACCGCCGCGTGATTCCCGCGGAGAAGGGAACATTGCTGCAATTCAGCCGGGATAAGGTTCTTCACGCCCTGAGAAGGATGGTAGTAATCTCCAGCGAACGCTACAGCGGGGTAATTTTCAAGCTTGCCGACAACCTGATGGTGTTGAATTCGAATAATCCCGACGTAGGGGAGGCAAACGACGAGATCGAGGTCTCCTACGGCGGTGAAGAACTGTCCGTAAGCTACAATGTCCATTATCTGATCGACGCGATCGAGGCGGTGGATGAAGAAGAGGTAGGTTTTGAAATCAATGTGGGGATGAAACCTGGGGTGATCAGGGGAGTGGGCAACGACGATTATCTGTGTATCGTCATGCCCCTCAAGTTATAAGAATAGGAAATTATTTGTAAAATGGAAGAAGAAAATACAACGGTATCGGTAGTGACGGAACAGTACGGGGCGGACAGCATCAAGGTCCTGGAGGGACTGGAAGCGGTTCGCAAACGCCCGGCCATGTACATCGGCTCCACCGGCAAGGAGGGGCTTCATCACCTTGTTTATGAGGTTGTGGATAACAGTATTGATGAAGCCGGTGCCGGTTACTGCGACTTGATCACTGTTAGGATCAGATTGGACAACAGCGTCATGGTGGAGGACAACGGCCGGGGAATCCCGGTGGAAATCCACAAGACGGAAGGAGTTTCTGCGGCGGAGGTAGTCCTGACGAAATTGCACGCCGGGGCGAAATTTTCCAACGACAGCTACAAGATCTCCGGCGGCCTCCACGGCGTGGGCGTCTCGGTGGTCAATGCCCTTTCCTCGCGTCTCGATCTTGAGGTGCGCCGGGAAGGGCATGTCTATACCCAAGCCTACCGCCACGGCGTCCCGCTGGCCCCCCTGGAGATGGTTGGCAAGACCCGGGGCAGGGGCACCAAGGTTACCTTCAAGCCCAACGAGGAGATCTTCGAAGAAACGGAATTCAGCTTCGATATCCTGTCCAATCGCCTCCGGGAGCTGGCCTTTCTCAATTCCGGAGTCCGGATCGTCCTGTACGACGAGCGTACGGAAAAGCAGAACGAGTTTTACTACGAGGGAGGGATCGTCTCTTTCGTAGAGTATATAAACCGCAATAAACGGGTGCTCCACAAAAATCCCCTTTATGTGAGCGGTTCCCGGGAAGATTGCCAGGTCGAGGTGGCCCTCCAATACAACGACACCTATATTGAAAATATCTTTTCCTTTGCCAACAGCATCAATACCACGGAGGGCGGAACCCACCTGGTGGGATTTCGTTCCGCCTTGACCAGAGTGTTCAACAACTATGCGGAAAACAACAAGTTGCTGAAGGGAAAGGAGACCCTCAAGGGGGAGGACCTCCGGGAGGGACTGGCCTGCGTCATCAGTGTCAAGGTCAAGAATCCCCAGTTCGAGGGTCAGACCAAGACAAAGCTCGGGAACAGCGAGGTCAAGGGTTTGGTCGAGGGGATCGTCTATGAAAAGATCGGGACCTACCTGGAAGAAAATCCCCCGGTGGCCAAACAGCTCATCGCTAAATGCGTCGAGGCCTCCCGGGCCCGGGAGGCGGCCCGCCGGGCCCGGGAATTGACCCGACGGAAGAGCGCCTTGGAGGTGGGATCACTGCCGGGTAAACTGGCGGACTGCCAGGAGAAGGACCCGGCGCGCAGTGAACTGTATCTGGTTGAAGGGGATTCCGCCGGTGGTTCGGCCAAGCAGGGAAGAGACAGGAAATTCCAGGCAATCCTCCCGCTCCGCGGCAAGATCCTCAACGTCGAGAAGGCCCGTTTCGACAAGATGCTCCAGAGCGAGGAGATCCGGGTCATCATCACGGCCCTGGGGACGGGGATCGGTGATGGAGATTATGACATCAGCAAGGTACGTTATCATAAGATCATCATCATGTCCGATGCGGATGTGGACGGTCTTCACATCCGCACACTCCTTTTGACCTTCTTTTTCCGCCACATGCGGGAGCTTATCGAACGGGGCTATCTGTACATCGCCCAACCGCCGCTCTTCCGGATCGCCGACAAGAAGAAGGAGGTCTATATCCATAACGAGGAGAAGATGAAGGAGTATATCCTCGACAGCGGCGTCGGCAAGGCGAGCGTCATGGTCCGCAACAACGGCGGCACCTCCCTGTCCGGAAACCGCTTTCTCGCCCTGATCAAAAAGGCCATGCGGGCGGAAAGTGTCCTCGACAGGTTCGCTAAGGAGGGTAAGGACCGGGATATCGTTAGGATTCTCGCCGGTGATCCGTCCTTCTCCGATCATGACTTCCGTTTCCCCGACTCACTGGCGCGGGTGGCGAAACGCACCGCTATGGCCATGGGGGAAGAGAAGGCCTTCAGCTACACAGTGGAGGAGGATCCGGATCGGGGGGGGATGAAGATGGTCTTCAAAATCGCCAAAGACGGCATCGTCACGACCACCTGCATCGACCGCGACCTGTTTCACAACCTTAAATTTTCGGAACTGCGCGGCCTCCTCGGTAGTCTTAGCCCCCTCGGCGAGCCGCCCTATGAGGTCCGTCAGGAAGAGGGCGGTTTGGCGCAGGAACTGCCGTCATTATCGGAACTCATCGAATTCGTCATGAACACCGGAAAAAAATCCCTCTCCGTCCAGCGATACAAGGGTCTGGGGGAGATGAATCCCTCCCAGCTTTGGGAGACAACCATGGATCCAGAGAAACGGACCCTCCTGCAGGTCCGCGTTGACGACGCCGTAGTGGCCGATGAAATCTTCACCACCCTTATGGGCGACCAGGTCGAACCCCGCAAGGATTTCATTTACAAAAACGCCCTTTACGCCACCAATCTGGATCTGTAAAAGGGGACGGTTATCTTTTTGACCCGGCCGCGGAAAGGCGGACAAAACCGTTGCCGTTTACATCACTTTGTTCAGGAGCTGCATATAAATTATGGATGATCTCTTTCAGAAAAACCTGCCGGTCAATATCGAAGACGAAATGAAGAAGTCCTACATGGACTACGCCATGAGCGTCATCATCGGCCGGGCCATTCCCGACGTCCGGGACGGCCTGAAACCCGTTCACCGCCGGGTCCTCTTTGCCATGCACGAGATGGGGAACCGATGGAACCGTCCCTACAAGAAATCGGCGCGTATCGTCGGCGACATCATCGGCAAGTACCACCCCCACGGCGATCAGGCAGCCTACGACACCATCGTCCGCATGGCCCAGGACTTCAGCATGCGCTATCTCCTCGTGGACGGCCAGGGCAACTTTGGCTCCCTGGACGGCGACCCACCGGCGGCGATGCGTTACACCGAGATCCGTATGTCAAGGATCGCCGAAGAGATTCTGGCGGATCTCGAAAAGGACACGGTAGATTTCGCTCCCAATTACGACGAATCCCTTATGGAACCGCTGGTCATGCCGGCCAAGATCCCCACGATTCTTCTCAACGGCACCGCCGGCATCGCCGTGGGGGTGGCGACGAACATCCCCCCGCACAATCTCCAGGAGGTGGTCGATGGGACAATCGCCCTGATCCGTAATCCCGATCTGAGCATTGAGGAACTCATCGGCTACATCCCCGGGCCGGACTTCCCGACGGCGGGATTCATCAACGGCCGGGAGGGCATCCTCTCCGCTTACCGTACCGGCCGGGGGAGCATCCGGATCCGCGCCCGGGCCATGATCGAGCGCAACGCCCGGAACGACCGAGAGAGCATCGTCGTTACGGAACTTCCCTACCAGGTAAATAAGGCCAATCTTATCGAGAAGATATCGGAACTCGTCAAGGAGAAGAAGATCGAGGGCATCGCCGATCTACGGGACGAATCGGATCGGGACGGCATCCGGGTGGTCCTGGATCTGAAACGGGACGAGGTTTCCAGCGTGATCCTTAACCAGCTCTACAAACACACCCAGATGGAATCGTCCTTCGGTGTCATCATGCTGGCCATCGACAACAAGCAGCCCCGGATTTTCAATCTCAAGGAGATCCTCCAGAGCTTCATAGATTTCCGCAAGCAGATCGTCGTCCGCCGGACCCGCTTCGAGCTGGCCAAGGCCACGGAACGGGCCCACATCCTGGCGGGGCTCATCATCGCCCTGAACAATATCGACGCCGTGGTCGCAGTTATCAAGGCCGCCGCGAATCCCCAGGAGGCCGCCGTGGCCCTGGGCGCCCGCTTCGCCCTCACGGATCCCCAGGCCCGAGCGATCCTGGAGATGCGCCTCCAGCGTCTCACCGGTCTGGAGAGGGAAAAAATCGACGCCGAACATACGGATTTAATGAAACAGATCGCCTACTTGCAGGACATTCTCGATCACCCCCACCGGGTCCTGGAGGTAATCATCACCGAGTTGGAAGACGTCCGGGCCCGATACGGCGACGAGCGACGTACGGAGATCGTGGTCAGCTCCGACGACATCGACATCGAAGACCTTATCGTCGAGGAGGACATGGTCGTAACGGTCTCCCACACCGGCTATGTTAAGCGCAATCCCGCGAGCCTCTACCGGAGCCAGCGCCGGGGCGGCCGCGGCAAGGTGGGCATGGGCACCAAGGAAGAGGATTTTGTGGAGAAGATCTTCGTTGCCTCTACCCACCAGTATATCCTTATATTTTCCAGCTTCGGGAAGGTTTACTGGCTGAAGGTCTACCAAATCCCTCAAGCGGGGCGCGCAGCGAAGGGCAAGGCCATCGTCAACCTCATCAACCTCGCCGCGGGGGAACGGGTGGCGGCCATCCTCCCCGTGAAGGAATTTTCCGAGGAACGCAACGTCGTCATGGTCACCCGGCAGGGGGTGATCAAAAAGACCAATCTCGCGGCCTTCTCCAATCCCCGGAGCACCGGGATCATCGCCATCGGTATCGACGCGGGCGACGAACTCATGGACGTCCAGTTGACCCTGGGCGACCAGGACATCTTCCTTGGGACCCGTCAGGGTATGGCGATTCGCTTCCATGAGGAGGATGTCCGGGAGATGGGCCGGGGCGCCCGGGGCGTCCGAGGAATCATGCTAGCCGAAGGAGACGCTGTGGTGGGCATGGAGATCCCCTCCGAGGGGAGCGCCATCGCCACCATTACGGAAAAGGGTTATGGCAAAAGGACGGCGGTAAGTGAATACCGTCTCCAGAGCCGGGGCGGCAAGGGAACCATCAACCTCCGCACGGCTCCCCGGGTGGGCAACGTCACCGGTATCTGCCAGGTAACGGGTGATGAGGACCTGATGCTCATCAGCGACGCGGGGAAGATCATCCGTTTCCGGGTCGAGGAGGTGTCCCTGATCCACCGGAGCACCCAGGGTGTGAAGCTCATTGATCTCGAAGAGAGCGAGCGCCTCGTGGGCATTGCCCGGGTGGAGCGGGAGGAGGAGACCGAGGAAAGCCAAGAAAACGGAGCCGAGGAGATGGATGGCGGCGCCGGGGACGGAGAACTCTTCGATACGGATAATTAATTAGAACAAAGGTGATCTCCCGGCATGTTATTCCACCCCGGTGCGGGGAGGCAGAAGGAGGGGATGAGTTTCCGGTTCCTTGACCATACCGCCGACATCGGCGTCGAGGTGGAGGGAGCGACCCTGGCCGATCTTTTCCAGCAGGGGGCGGCGGCCCTCCTCTCCCTCCTTACGGACTACGCCGCCGTAACCGCGTCCATCGCCCGGGAGATCCACATCGAAGGCGCGGACCCGACGGACCTCTGGATCAATTATCTGCGCGAAATCCTCTATCTTTTCAACGGGGAAGGCTTTTTTGTCCGGGAGGTGGGGGAAATGACCTTCGCCCCTTCCGCCGCCGCCGCTGCCGGCTTTTTGCTCACCGCCCGCTGTCGCGGCGAAACTTACGATCCCCGGCGCCATCTCCTCGCAACGGAGGTCAAGGCCGTTACCTACCACCATGCCGAGGTCACGGAAACGCCGGGCGGTTGGCGGGGGGTCTTCATCGTCGATGTGTGATGTAAACCCCACATTCCCCCCTGTCATCAGGCCAGCATCCCGCCGTCCACGGGGATGCACGCCCCGGTCGTGTATGACGCCGCATCGGAAACCAGATAGAGGACCAGGCCGGCCATCTCCTCCGGCTGGGCGGCCCGGTGCATGGGGATCATCGGGAGGATGATCTTCATGATCTCGGGACTTTGGATCATGAGGGAGGAGAACTTCGTGTCCGTCAGTCCGGGAAGAATGGCGTTGACCCGGATCTTGAAGGGCGCCAGCTCCTTGGCAAAAGACTGGGTCATGGAGGCAATTCCCGCCTTGGTGATGGAATAGATGCCCTGGAAAGGGGCGGGACGGACGGCGTTGACGGAGGCGACGTTCACGATGGCGCCGCCGCCCTGCTCCTTCATGATTTTCGCGGCCGACTGGCTCATGAAGAAATATCCTTTCAGATTTACATCCACCGTCTTGTCCCAGGCCTTCTCATCGGCGCTCAGGACATCCCCGAAGAAGGGATTGGTGCCGGCATTGTTTACCAGGATGTCCAGTTTGCCGTAATCTTTTTGGATCCGGTCGAAAAGAGCGCGGATCTGCTCCATTTCGCCCAGATGACAGGCCATGGGCAGGACCTCTCCGCCCCGGGCGGCGATCTCGGCGGCCACGGCCTGCAAGCTCTCCTCCTTTCTGGCCGTAATGATCAGCCGGGCGCCGTGGTCGGCGAGCATCCGGGCGATGGCCGTGCCGATGCCGCGGCTGGCTCCCGTAATCAGGGCGAGACGTCCCTGCAAAGAAAAGATGTCTTTTTGCATTTTCTGTCCTCCTATATTTTTCCTGTGGTCATAACCTGCCGCGCCTTCTTTTCCAGGACGTGGACGGCGAAGATCAGCATGCCGAAGCGCCGGTCCTGTGTCTGGCGGTGGTAGAATCGGTAATAGATCTGCTGGGCGATGACGGTGAGGCGAAAGAGTCCGAAGACATAATAAAAATCCATATTTTCCTCCGGGAGGTCCATCCGGGCGCAGTAATGCGCCACGACCTCCCGGCGGGTCATCATCCCCTCCCGGTGGGTGGGGACCAGACGGATCGCCTGCGCCTCCTCGGGATCATCTCGGTCGATCCAGTAGGCCAGCGCCCCGCCCAGATCCATAAGGGGATCGCCGATGGTTGCCATTTCCCAGTCCAGGACGCCGATAATCCGCTGGGGGTCTTTCGGGGACAGGACGACATTGTCGAAGCGGTAATCGTTGTGGATTACCGCGGGCGCCGGGGAGGCGGACGGCATCCGTTCCAGGAGCCAGGCCATTACGGCCTCGCAGTCCGGGGCATCGGGGGTCCGGGCGCCCCGGTAGCGCTCCGACCAGCCCGTTACCTGACGCTGGACGTATCCTTCCGGCCGGCCCAGGTTTTCCAGATCGCTGCCCCGGTAGTCCACCCGGTGCAGTTCCACGAAGACGTCAATCAGGCGTTCGCAGAGCCGGCGGGCTGCCGCGGCGGAGAGGTCCATTCCCGGGGGCGGTTCCTTGCGGAGAATGATGCCCTTGAGGCGCTCCATGATGTAGAACGGACAGCCCAGCACCGTCTCGTCCTCGGTGTAGGCTAGAGCTTCCGGACAATAGGGATAAAGGGGGCGCAGGGCCTTCAGGACCCGGTACTCCCGGCCCATGTCGTGGGCGGTCTTGACCTTGCGGCCGAACGGCGGCCGCCGTAGGACGAACTCCCGGTCGCCGGCGGTGATGAGATAGGTCAGATTGGAATGGCCGCTGGGAAACTGGGAGATGGAGATGCCTCCCGTCAATCCGGGAACGGCCTTTCGGAGAAAAGACTCGATCCTGCTGATGTCCAGCTCCTCGCCGGCGCGGACCGGTTGCGCTGCGTCGATGATATTCATGCGTTCCTCTTTAAAATTCTTTTGGCGACCGACATCTTGTGGACTTCATCGGCCCCGTCGTAAATACGCGCCGCCCGCTCGTGACGGTAGAAAAAGGCGAGGATGGTGTCGTCGGTCATACCCAGGCCGCCATGGACCTGGAGGGCCCGGTCGACCACCTTCTGGAGGACGTCCGCCACGAAAAACTTGATGAGGGAGATGTCGTCCCGGGCCGCCTTGGCCCCCAATGTTTCGATCTTCCAGGCCGCATGAAGGGTCATAAGTCTGGCCGCCTGGATCTCCGCCGCCGACTCGGCGATCCAGGCCTGGATGATCTGGCGCGTCGCCAGGGTCTTGCCGTCCATGGTGATGACCCGCCGGGCGGCGCGACGGCACATGAGCTCCAGGGCCCGCTGGCAGATGCCGATCCAGCGCATGCAGTGATGGATCCGCCCCGGTCCCAAACGCTCCTGGGCGATGACGAAGCCCCAGCCTTCCGGACCGAGGAGGTTGGTCTGGGGAACCCGGCAGGACTGGTAGAGGATCTCCGCGTGGCTGAAATAGTCGCTGCCCGTGTGGCCCATGACGGAGATGTTGCGGACTAGATTGAACCCCGGGGTATCGGTGGGGACGATGATCATGCTCGCCCGGAGGTGCGGCGCCTCCCCGGGATTGGTCACCGCCATGACGATGGCGAAGGCGGCCCCGTCGGCGGCGGTGCTGTACCATTTCTGCCCGTTGATCACATAATCCCCGCCCTCCTTAACGGCGGTGGCATCCATCATGACGGGATTCGACCCCGGCAGACCCACCTCGGTCATGGAGAAGCAACTCCTGATCTCCCCCGCCACCAGGGGCAGAAGATACTTGTCTTTCTGGGCCTCTGTTCCGTATTTGTGAAGGATTTCGACGTTGCCCGCGTCCGGGGCCTGACAGCCGAAGACGTAGTGTCCCAAGGGGCTGCGTCCCAGTACTTCCGAGACGAGGGCATGCTCCATGAGATCCAGGCCCATGCCGCCGCAGTCCCTGGGATGATTGGGGGCCCACAGTTCCATCTGCTTCACCATCCGGCGCTTTTCCGCCAGCTCCGGCAACAGTTCGCGAAAGTCCTTACGCAAAAACTCCGGCTCCAGGGGGATCAGTTCCTTATCCACAAATTCCGTCATCATGGCGATGACGGCCTGCATCTTCTCCGATACCAGAAAATCCATTCGTACTCCTTTTTTTCACCGCAGCCATGGTAAAAGCCTCGGTGCGATGTGAACAAAAGTTTTTATCTTCTTGGCGGCGGGCATATGGTTGCGAGGGGCCGCCTCTCCGCGGCGGCGGCTTGTAACGATCCCGTCAGCGGTAGGTAATCAGAGCGGGATCCCCGGCCATTTCCAGATGTGCCCGGACGTTGAAGGAGGTCAGGCTGAAACGGTCGGCATCGTAGGCAAAGGTGGAAATGGAGGCATTGACGATGTGCCAGACGATGTGCAGCGTCCCGAGATCGGGAATGCCCGTGGCTATCTGAAAGGCCGCCGAGATGGGTCCGCCGGAGGTGAAGACCAGGACGGCCTTACCCCGGCCGTTTTCCTGTCTTACCCGTGTTATGCCCCGGGCCACCCGCGACCGGAAATCCTCCCAGGAGGTCACCCCGGCAATACGCTCTTCCCCGGCGATCCAGCGCCGGATCGCCTTTTCAAACACCCTCTGGAAGGACTTTTTGTCGGTATAAAAGCGAGAGATATCCGGATCTTCTGCCTCCTGCTTCCGGAGCAGGGCCGTGAGGATGCCTTTGGAGTCGTATTCGTTGAATTCCGGAAGAATCCGCAGTTCCGGCGCGTTTCGCCCCACTTCCCGGAAGCGGGCCAGCACTGTGGCCGCCGTGTCGATCTGCCGTTTCATCTCACCGGCATAGACGGCGTCGAATTCCTGTCCGGTTTGCAGCCAGTATTTTGCCAGGAGTTCCGCCTGGGCGATCCCCGTCGGGGAGAGGCGATCGTAATCGCCCGTTCCGAAGCTGGCCTGGCCGTGGCGGATCAGGAAAAGGGAACTCATGCCAACTGCCGCGCCTTGTTCTGCCGCTCCTCCCGTGCCAGCCAGACCTGGTATTCCGCCATCCTGGCTAGGGCTTTGACGGCCCGCTCCGGGGTCAGGAAGGTCACCCCTTTGTAGGGGCTCCCCGGCACGTCCGTGACCGTCTTGGTATTTTCGTCTTCGAGAAGAATAACCCCCAGGATCGGTTTCCCGTATTTTTCCATCAGCTCGGCGCTCTTTTTATAAAAGGCATCTTCTCCCCGGGCTTCCCTTTCCACCCCCAGGTTGACGAATGCTTCCGGATAGGTGGGATCGGCCGTCGTGGTGGCCTTAACCATGTTGCGGACGAAGTAGTTCCGGCCCACCGCTCCCAGATGGATAACGGCATCGCATTGATCCCACTTGACGAGGGTTTCCATAACCTGCAGGGGGATCGCCGGATCGAACTGACCTACCAGATCCACCGGATTGGAATGGTTCCAGTAGGGGGGCAGGAGCTTGTCGATTTCCGCGATGACGTCGGGGGTAAGATGGGGCGCCTCCAGTCCCGATTCGATGCAGAGGTCGGAGGCCACCACCCCCCAGCCACCGCCCATGGTGAGCATGGCCACCCGCTTGCCTTTCGGTAGCGGGAGGGAAGAAAACGCCGCGGACAGATCGAGGAGATCCATGGGCTGATCCGCGACCACCACACCGGTCTGGCGGCAGGCGGCATTGAAGAGCTTGATATTAGCCGCCATGGCGCCGGTGTGGCTGGCGGCGGCGCGGTTGCCCGCCGCCGTGCGGCCGCCCTTCAGGACGATAACCGGTTTTTTCTTCGCAACCCGCCATGCGGCGGTGAAGAAGCGGCGACCGTTCTTGATGCTTTCTATATATAGGACCACGGTCTTGGTCAACTCATCCACCTCGAAACCGTTCAGGTAGTCTTCGATGGTAATCATCGCCTCGTTGCCCGAACCGGAGAAGGCCCGGATGCCGATCCCTTCCCGTTCGGCGAAGGCCAGCAACTGGGTGCCCAGATTTCCCGACTGGGCCACGAGTCCGATGGAGCCGGCCTTGGGCCACACCGGGGTGCCGGTGCAGTAGAGTTTCCGGTGGGGATTGAGGATTCCCATGGTGTTGGGCCCAAGAATCACCACGCCGGCCGCGGCCGCTTCCCGGACCAATTCCCTTTCCATTTCCCGGCCTTCCGCACCTACCTCACTGAATCCGGAGGATATAAGGAGCATGTATTTGATTCCCTTGGCCTGAAATTTCGGAATCAGGTCCCGGACCTGGGATGCCGGCAGCGTGACAATGCCGAGATCGACGTGGTCGGGGATGTCGGCCACGGAAGGATAGGTCTTGCGGCCGGCGATGTCCTGGCCCTTGGCGTTGACCAGATAGATTCCTCCCTCGTATCCTCCGGTGACCAGGTCAGTCATCAGCAAATGACCCCATTTGCCGAGTTGGGCGGAGGCGCCGATGAAGGCCACGGACCGAGGATGGAAGATGCGGGCGATATCCTCCACCTTTACCGGCGGACGCGGCTCATTGGCCACCGGGCGTTCTCCCAGGACAATCAGGGCATCCACGGCGCACACCGTGCCCTGGGGGTCGATCAGCAGGGGATTGATGTCTATTTCGGTGATGTCCGGGGCGGTCAGACCCAGCCGGGACAATCCGGTAATGGTCGCAACGAGCTCGCGGCGGTCGGCCGCCGCCTCGCCGCGAAAGGGACCCAGGAGATTCCGGGACCGCAATTCATCCAGCATGGCCTCGGCCTGGGCCTCGCTAACCGGCGCCACCCGGAAAACAACGTCACCCAGGGCCTCGGTGAAGATGCCCCCCAAGCCGAACATGACCACCGGACCGAACTGGGGGTCGCAGAAAAGACCGGCCACGAATTCCCGGCGACCCGTAATCATGGGCTGGACCAGGAAACCCTCCAGATCCGCACCGGCGTCGGCCATGATCTTTTCCGCCGCCGTCCGCGCCTCCTCCCGGTCCCGGAGATTCAGGTGCACCAGACCCCTTTCCGTCTTGTGGGTCAGCCGGGTACCCAGTCCCTTGAGCACCACGGGGTAACCAATCCTTGCCGCTGCCGCTAGGGCTTCGTCGAGGGACCCCGCCGTCTCCTCCGCCACGACGGGAATGCCGCAGGCCTTCAGGACCTGTTTCGATTCCGCCTCCGTGAGAGTTTTTCTTCCTGCCGCCTTCGTTTTGCCTATGATCTCTTCTGCCAATTCCATCGCTGATTTTTTCTCCTTAAGATCGCTATCCGCCGGCGCTCCGGCTTGCCGCGGCTTGCCGGCATTACGGGTCATGACTCCCGGCATGACGGGCATGTGCTTATCACACGTCATGACTAACTGCAAACATCATCTAAATATTCTTCATATTTATTGACTTTTTCCATTGATGAGGCTACGGTTTTCGAACCTTCGCATATCGGCGGCGGCCATATCGGGGCGATTGCAAAAGTGAGAAAACATCCGTATAAGAAGGCTCGAAAAATGGCGGTAAGGGTAAAAGGTCATTAGCAGCATTAAGCTGTGTTAACGCATGATAACTTAAGGAGGGAAAGGAGAAAGGGTTATGTTTGACGCATTGAGAAAAGCGGTTCTCTTTGGCGCCGGCCTTGCCGTAATGACCACGGAGAAGATGAAAGACTTTGCGGAAGAACTGGTAAAGAAGGGGGAAATGTCGGAGAAAGAGGCACGGGAAGCCCTCAAGGAATGGATGGAAAAGTCGAAACAGGCCCGCAAGGATATGGAAGAGAAGACGGAGGCGATGGTCAACAAGGTGATGAACCGGATGAACATACCTACCCGTTCCGAACTGGAAGAGCTTAAGGAGCGCTTGGCCAAACTGGAACAGGCAAAAAAAGCCAAGGAATCTGCCTGACCTCCCGGCAGTTATGATGCATTATCGAAAATCTTGCCCGCTCCATTCCGAAATGGATGGAGAGGATATCCTTTTACCGGCCGCTCGATCACCATTAGGTGGTTAAAAACAGCATATATAACGATAATTTATGCGACTTCGCCGCTTGGGCAGCATTGCCCGCACCTACCGCAACATCAACCGCTACCGGCAGATCCTGACGGTATTGTTCAAATACGGTTTTGACGGGATCATCGACCGGTTGAATCTCGGCCGTTACATCGAGATGGGGGTGCGCCTCCTGTCCCGGAGGCAGCAGAAAGAAGTCGAAGCCCTGAACAATTACGAACGGATCCGCCTGGTCTGCGAAGAGCTGGGGCCGACCTTCGTGAAGATGGGACAGGTTCTTTCCACCCGCCCCGACTTGATCCCCATAGAAATGGTGGAGGAGCTGGCCAAACTCCAGGACGATGTTTCTCCCTTTCCCTTTCCCCAGGCGAAGATCATCATCGAAGAGGAGCTCCAGGCCCCTCTGGAGGAGGTATTTGCCGCCTTCGAGGAGGTTCCGATCGCCGCTGCCTCCATTGCCCAGGTGCACCGGGCCCGATTGATCACCGGCGAGGACGTGGCGGTCAAGATCCAGCGTCCGGGGATACCCAAGACCATCGGCGAAGATTTGGGTATTCTCTTCCAACTGGCCGGTCTGCTGGAAAAGTATATTGAGGAACTCCGCCTCTATCGCCCCACGAGGATCGTCGAGGAGTTTGCCCGGACGATTCGCAAGGAGATCAATTTCAACCTGGAGGCCTCCCATGCGGAACGCTTCGCCCGGCAGTTCCGGGGCAACCCCGCCGTTTATGTCCCCAGGGTCTTCCGCCATGCCTCGACGGAGCGGCTCCTCACCATGGAGTACATCGAGGGAATCAAGATCAACGATATCGCTCTTCTGGAGGCCCAGGGCTGCGACCGCGCCTTGCTGGCGGCCCGGGGAACGGAGCTTATCCTGGAACAGGTCTTCATCCACGGGTTTTTTCATGCCGATCCTCACCCGGCCAACATGTTTGTCCTGCCCGGCAACGTGATCTGCACCCTCGATTTCGGCATGATGGGGCACCTGGACGCCCGGGACCGGGAACACTTCACCGAGGTCATCATGGGCTATGTCTCCCGGGACGTCCCCAAGATCACCGATGCCGTTCTGAAGATCGTCGAGTTCCAGCAGGAACCGGACCGGCGTCTTCTGGAGCGGGACATTGCCACTTTCGCCGATCTTCATCTCTATAAGCCCCTGAAGGATGTCCGGGTCGGCGAGATTCTGGAGGATCTCATCGAACTCATCTCCCGGCATCGCCTCCGACTGCCCCCGGATATCTTCTTCATGATTAAGGCCATGACCCAAGTGGAAGGCATCGGCCTGCAGTTGGACCCGGATTTCGATATTACCGTGAAAGTCCGTCCCTTCATCAAGCGCCTCATCACGGAGCGTCTCCAGCCGAAACAGCTTCTCCTTAAGGCCTTCGATTCCACTGCCGCGCTTTTGGGACATCTCCGGGACCTTCCCGAGGACCTCCTCAGCACCCTGCGGCAGGTCCGAGAAGGCAAGATACAAATCGGTTTCGAACACCGGGGGCTGGAACGCCTCATCTTCGAGCTGAACCGGTCTTCCAACCGCCTGGCCTTTGCCCTGATCATCGCGGCGATTGTGGTTGGTTCATCCCTCCTCCTGGCCGCCGAGATCGGTCCCGCCGTCTTCGGGCTGTCCATCATCGGTCTCCTCGGTTTCTCCCTGGCGGGCCTCCTTGGTCTAGCCTTGTTGATTTTCATTATTCGTTCCGGAATACTGTAGGTTGTAGAATGCCGGAACTTCCCGAAGTAGAGACCCTCATTCGCCAGCTCAGAAACGTGATCACCACGGAGCGGATTCGCGCGGTGCGGATCTACGATGAAAAGCTCAAATATCTTCCCGAAGTGATCGGCCGGCGGGTCCGTGCAGTCCGGCGGGCCGGCAAAGGGGTGGAAATAGATCTGGGTGGTCCGGTGATCCACATCCATCTCCGGATGTCCGGGCGGCTCTACTGGCGGCCCGCCGGCGATATCATCCCTTCTCATGCCCGCTTCAGCATCTTTTTCGACACCGGCGAGATCCTCTGCATCGACCCCCGCCGTTTCGCCACGCTGACCTTGTATTGCGGCCCCGCCGCCCTCCGGAACCGGTCTGTGAACCTGTTGGCCGGCATGAACGTCCCGGAGATCTGCGCCCGGGCCGGCGACCGGCGTCTGCCCGTCAAGGCCTTTCTCCTGGACCAGCAAGTCATGCCGGGGATGGGAAATATCTATGCCTGCGAGATCCTATTCGCTGCTGCCGTCAGTCCCTGGCGCCGCACTGGCGATGTCACCGCCGTCGAATGGGGACGGATCGCGGCGGCGGCCGGCAGCATCCTCAAAGAGGCGGTTTTTTGCCGGGGAACGAGCATTTCCGACTGGCGGGATCTCTTCGGCCGTCCGGGCGAGTATCAGCGGCGATTGAAGGTCTATGATCGGGAAGGCAAGATCTGCTTCCGCTGTCCGGCCCGCATTGAGCGCCGGAAACTCAGCGGTCGGGGTACATATTACTGCCCCGGTTGTCAGAAATGAAAGCGTCAATCACGATTCTTTACGGCTTCATCAGAAATCACTGTCGGCAGTCGCCGTGCCTTCAGCCAGCACCAGGCCGCCGCCAGCAATCCGGGGTTGCGTAGACCGACCTTCGTCCTGATCCCGGCCCTGCGGACCGCGGCCGCATGGAGCAGGTCATCGAAATCGGTAAACGACAGGGTTTTCATCTTGGCGATCAACATCTCTTCCAAAACGAGTTTATGCTTAATCAAGGAGAGCAGTTCCCGGCGATATGCGCCAACCCCCTGCTTTCCCTTGCTTAGTGCTTCTACCGCCCGAATGCCGCTGATCCGAGCCAGATCGATTCCACCACCGTGGAGGGGTGAGGTGAGACCGGCCGCGTCTCCCACCAGGACAATGCGACCGTAAACCAGCCTCGGGAGCATGTGGGTGGGAATAAGGCCGCCGCCCTTCCGGAGCACCCGTTCCGGACGCAACGACTCGCGGCCCATAATTTTCGTGATCAGTCCTTTCAAGTCGAGGGGAAACCCGTCTTCCCCGCCGCGGGTGAAAACCACCCCGACGTTGGCGACGCCGGCGCTCTTCGGGAATATCCAATAGTATCCCGGTAGGCATTCCGCCGGCGCCCAGGACAGGAATCCCACCTTGATGGTGGCGGCGGAAAAGAGCGCGGAGAAGTCGCCGGCAACGGTGTATTGATAGGCGAGGAGGGGGCGGCGGCGGTATTCGCCGTTAAAACCGTATGCCCGTGAGGTGACGGAGGGCGCCCCGCTGGCGTCGATGACCCAATCGTAACGGGAAACAAGTTCCCCGACGCCGGCCGGGGTTATCTTCTCTCCACATCTGACGTCCACCCTAAGGGCCACCGCCTGGGCCGCTAACTGCCGCTGCCAGGTGCGGCGATCCACCATCCAGAGGTGCCGGTAATTTTTGATCGGCAGCCGGTAGGTACCCCGGGCGGAAAAGAGGATAGTCCGGACGTCGTAAAGGCGTCCGGCGCCGGGCGGGGGGAGCATTCCCAGGGAATCGAAGATGCATTCACCGCACACGATGCGGTCGCCGACGTCCCCCTTTTCGAACAGGACGACCTTCATGCCCCGGCGCGCGGCGGCAATGGCAGCGTGAAGTCCTCCCGGTCCGGCGCCGATTACGGCCAGTGTCGGCGCCGCCGAGGTCTTTCCCTGCCCGCTTCCCTTCTCCATGAACCGGACATGTCTCCTTATCCCCCGCCCATGGGAGGCGAAAGAGATGAGTATTGCCTGCCGTCGCGGCCGGAGGGATAACCAACTCCGCCGCCGCCTATCCGGAGGGCAGGCATCCTACCGGGGGCATTTCCCCTCGTAATGATCCCAGACATCGCAGCTTCGGCCGTCTTTCAGGAGACAGCTTCCCTGTTCCGTGGGGGTATTGGCTGCCCCGGTGACGATGTAGCTTCCACCCGTGATGACGCAATATTGAGCCGCCGGAGTTACCAGACCCGTTATCTTTTTCCCGCCCGGAGGACATTCTCCCCGAAAAAGCGCCCATTCCTCACACCGGCGATCGTCTTCGAATACACAGATCCCGTATTCACCGCCATCGCCTCTTTTTTGAATGATCAACCGACCACCCTTCTCCAGGCAGTTTACCGACGCGGGATTGGCCATGGCCGCCTTGACGTCATGATTTCTTTGAACTTCCGCCCCTGGGGATTGGCACCCGCAAAGGAGCGCCGCCACAACCAGCAGGGCCGTTCCCGTCCATGATACAACCGGGGATCGATCTCTTGTTGACCATAGCTTCAGAACAAGGTTCATATTAGTACTTATTCCTTTGAAATCGTTACCTTAAGGCTTCCGCGGTTGTCGTGCCGATAAAAGGGGTAGTCATTGATGACCAGATATAGCGTGCCACTGGCAGGCATGATAATTTCGTTCCGGATGCCGATGGGAAAAACATGGCGGCTCACCCGGCCCAACAGCGTTCCAAACGGCGTTCCGGGCAACTCCTTCTTGTGATCTCCCGCCCGGTGCACCACTTCCCCCGGATGATTGCCATGCCCCTCCGGACCGGCATCGGGCCATCTTTCCCTTTCGTCGTGAGGAGCTACCGCCCAGGCGCCTTCGCTTCGGAAGAAAACGGTTTGCCCTTTAACCACGCGAATCCCCGTGTCGATCCAATCCGATTTGGCATCCACATCCACCGTCGCCGCTGGCAACTTGTGATGCGCCTGGCCAAAGCAGGCGCTCAACAGCATCGCGAGCGGGATCAGGACCAATAAATATCTCGTTTTTTCATGCCGGGTCATCTCTTGGAACCATGTAAAATTAGTCAATTGTAATGTCATGTAAAAGCACAACCGCACGGGTGTCAAGCGTTTTTCCGCGCCCTGCGCATCTTTCGTTGTGTCGCCTTTGAACTTGATGGTCCTTTGCCGATGATATTCATCCAAACTAATGGGGAAATGATGCAAAACCCACTCTGGGTTTGGATAACCGTGTAAAGACATGCTCAAAACAACGCATGCGCCTAGTGGTTTTTCCGACACGTATGTTTTTCGCCGCCTATAGGCCGCTCCCCATAAGAAAACCCCTTTCCATCGAATCGGAAAGGGGTTTTCTTCGTTCTTGCCGGTGCGGAGATCGTTACTTTACATGGACCGGCGTGCAGGTGGGATCGACCCAGCCCTTCCAGATTTTCTTGGTCTCTTTCGCCTTCTTCATGATCCTTTCCTCCTCTCTCGGGTTCTTTATTGCGGCTACTGCCGCTTTCTTTCCTTCTTTCGATAGTAGAGTAAATGATCTCGGGTTTTTTAACAATCGGAGGCGGGATGATTGTGGAATGGGAATTTAGATGGCGGGGAGATAAACGGTCGCTGCTTCTACCCATCGGTTTTTGTCTTAGGGGGGGCAAGATCACGCCCTGGAGGGGCGCCGGAGCGCGTATAAGTATACATTGCTCATGGCGCGTCGGTAATGTTTACTTCTCCCCCCGCTCATCGTCTTTAGATGAATCATGCTGACTGTCCGCCGACCGGCAGGACGGTTTCAGTCAGGTGGATATTCCCAGCCGGGGAAGGATATGGGCCTGGAGCACGTACCAGACGGCTATGACCAAAATTATCGTTAATAGCTCTTTCGTATCACAAGCCTCATTTGGTTACAGTGAACTACCACCGAGCTTGCTCGGTGGTAGTTCACTTCTGCATTGGTTTTTAAGTTATCCAAAATGGAAAGCGCGACATCCATGGCCCCTGACTGAATGAGCCACGATATTCGTCAACATAGAGTATTGAATAGGGTCATAGCCGCCATAGCTCATGGCAATCGTTACCCTCTTTCCGGCCAGAGCATCTTCCATGTAAAAGAAATGGGAGCTTAGAGCAATTATCTAAACCCCCATTATCACTAAGAAATAAAATTTCAATTTGGTGCCGAAGCCGGGATTTGAACCCGGACAGGCGTACACCCACTAGACCCTGAACGCACGATCAGGGACAACGAGGGATAAGACGGGATAACGAAAGAAAGTGAATATTCGAGTAGTTATCCCGTTTTTCTCATTCAGAGGGAACCAGGGAAATGCAAGGAAAACAGGGGATATTTTTTGTAAAGTAATGACCAAGTAATGACCAAGGTAATTGGGTAATGAAAGCTGGGCATCACTCCTGAGGACTTTTTATGCCTCATTGGAAAGGAATCGATTTTCAACTACCCTTCTGGTGGCTTCTTACATTCACAGCTTTCCATTCCAGAAGCGGATGGCGCCGGATGCGGTTCTGCAGGGCCTCGTCACCGGTCAGCAGCTCGGGGGCTATCTCGCCCATGTCCAAAATCCGATCGAGAAATTCCTGCTCCGGTGCGGTGAACGGCAGCAAGCTGGCAAGAAGATTACGGCAGTCCTCGACAAGCCCCTTCCCAAACTGATCCTTCCGGATATATTCGCTCCCTGCGGACCTTAGCGTGGGGATGAGTTTTTGTTCCAGATCGGCGGTATCGACATCCACATCCTTCAGTGCAATGGTTCGCCAGTCGGTGCGACTCATGGCGCCGTAGACGACAAAGGCCAAACGCAACCTTTCCCAATCGAGGCCACCCAGACGGAAGAGGTTGCTGCAATCGAACAGATCCCGCGCCTGCCGCCGCGAGAGCAGCGCCGAGAGCTTGCCAGCCGCGAGTTCGTGGACGTCCACCACCGAGATGCCTGTGGCCTGCCAGATGCCGACCTGCCGTGAATCAATCCGCTGCACCGGCCACAGTGGGACCCGGAACATGAAATTGACATCCACCTCCAGGTTGCCTCCCTGGCCGCCGGCGCTGGGATAACGGAGCTGCCATTTGCCGCCCGCATGCTCTGTCGGCACGCGCCGGACCATGAATCCCTCCCGGGCAAAGACCGCCTGCAGGGCTTCCTCGACCTTGGGCCGTTCCAACAGCATCGTCTCCCGGTCCACCGCTCCCATGTAATTGAGATCGATGTCCACCGAGAGGCGGGGAACGGCGAAGATGAAGAGGTTCAGGGCCGTGCCGCCCTTGAGGACCAACTTGTCCTTGAGGAAGGGATGGCTACGGATGGCATCGAGCAGTTGGAGCAACAGCGCGACCTTTTCCAGCATGTCCGGGCGAAAACCGGCGGCCTCCGACTGGACGGCGAGCGTTTCAGGGGAGATCTTCATGAAGGTTCCTCCCACGATCTCTCGTAGATCTCTTGGGGAACGACGAGGTTCCAGGCGGCCACGAAGTGTCCCGCTTTCCGCCGGCTGCGTTCCAGGTAGTGAGGGTGTTGTGGCCGGAGGTCACGGAGGGCACTCAGGTGCACCTCGTCGACCATCAGGCCTTCCCGGTGCTGCTCCAGGAAGAAGCCGACCTTGGCCGCGGTCGTGGCGTTGCCGAGATGTTGCACGTAGGCAGTCACCTTGTCGAGATCGAAAAACTCCACGGACTCAAGGGAGCGCCATATCTCCTCCCAACTCCCAGTCAGGCCGGGCCGGTGGAGTACGTCCACGAAGGTCCTTTCCAGGCCCGTCACTCGGACCTCCAGACCCGCGCGATCAGCCTTGACTACGTCGAAGGAGACAGCGACCTCGGGAGGCAGAGCCCCGGGAAAGCGAACTCCCTTGAACTGGTAGGACCGGAAGCTGATGGGCCGCGCAGGTGCGGCGGAAAGATAGACGAAGTGCTCGTAGACCGAATAGGCCTTGCCGTGGAACTCCATGGCCGTGTGGTAGGCCAGCACGGCATCCTTTGTCATCCGAGAGGCCAGCAGGAAGGGATCGACGGGATAGGATGCGGCAGACGCCCCGGTAGGGACGACGGCATAGAGACCGCGGCGCACCCGGACCAACCGGCTCATCTTCACGTGATAGAGGAGTAAAGCCTCCTGCGTCCGGGGATTGCGCGGGCCTTCGGAGGCAAGGAAGGCAGCAAGCTCATCGCCCGTAAAGACAGGCTGTCTGTTGAAAAAAAGTCCGAGTTTCATTAGCTTGCTCTTGATGTTTATTAACGTAACACGTAATATATTTAGGTGTTTTGATATTGCATGTCAAGTATTATATTGGATCGTGAATGGGATTTATTGACAATATCGATCAATACCCATAATTTCATTATGGGTTTCGTTTATAAATGTCAAGCGCAGAAGTCCTTGGCTGAAATGCTCGATGGCGAATACAAGTTTTTTTACTGAAATCGCCACAGCATTTTATTGACTATGGGCCGAGATGTGGTATTTCCCCGCAGGAGAGAGGCGATGTTTTATTAAGCGTGAATTGAAACGCCATCCCCTGAAGATTAAGTTTCCTGTGATGCAACCTGGGAAGGAATTTGTCATATGTCCGATCGGGCCGCCCATCTCAACTCTCTGCCGGATGACCTCCATTCGGCTGCCAATGCTCTCGCCGTAGACGCGCTCATCAGGCGGCTCCGTGCCTATTACCCGGACATGAGCGGATTCACCGCCGTTTCGATGACGGGCCGCGGCCGCGATTTTTTGCATCACCTCGTGCATACCCGGATCGGCGGTCTCCTCCCCGCCGTCCTTTCCTTCAACGACTACAGATCCCACCGCATCGCCGAAGCGACAGGCCGCACGGCCGTGCCGGAGGATGAAGCCTTCCTCCACTTTCATGCCCTTCGCTGCCGTGAAGAGGGCCGCTCTCTTCCCCCAGCCGACACCCAGCGTCTGCTCTCGTTTTTGACCACGCTCGCCGAGTTTTCCGTGACCATCGACGAATTGCGCGCGCTGGACCGGATCGGCCCAGAACAATTCGAACGGATCGACTGGTTCTTCGCGACGATGGAGGCCTTCCGCGCCCGTCTTGCCACCGGGGGGCTTTTTTATCCGCCGTTCGAAGCGACACGGTTTGCCGACCTCACACCGGGCGACGGTGAATTCTTCATCGGCCTTCCCCTCATGACCCCCGGGAACGAGCGCTTTTTCAGCCGCATCCCGAAAGATCGGCTCTTTGTGGATGCGCCCCTTTTCGGCCCCAACATGCCAATTGAGCCGCCCGATTACGAGACGGCCCTGTCGCTCGTCAGACGGATCGGTATCGCCGAACGGCGCCATGACGGCGAGTTGCCCGGGTTCACCGAACTTGCCGAACGGGCCGCCCTACCGACGCTTCTCGCCCGGGAGATCGACACCTTCTTACGGAATTACGGTAGCGATAGGGAACAGCTCTTCATCGTGCCTCTGGACGAGAAACTGTCATTCTATCTCTGGGAATTCCTCTTCCGGCCCCTCGGCGGACAAGTCAACTTTGCGCCGTGGCTTCCCTTCACCCACTTCGCGGCTGCGCAACGGCTTCGCGAGGGAATCCGCGACGGAAAGGGACTGGCAGCCATGCGGCGGGATCTCGTCTCCGAGCTTACCACCCGGTGGAACGAACTCGACGAGGCCGATCATTCCGCGTTCGAGGGAGGGATCACGCTGTGCGACGAGTTGGATCGGCTCCGGGCACTGATGCCGTTTACAGAAAACGAGTGGCTGCCTCTAGCCGAGCACTTCATCGCCGTAAAGAAGCTGCGACTGCGCGGCAGGCGTGACGCACCCATACAGGTTGTGGGGCTGGGCGACGCAACCGGCGTCCCCTATGCGCGCACCGTCATTCTGCCCATGAACAGCGACATCTTCCCGCGCAGGCCCTTCAGCGGTCCCTACCTCAACCTGATCCATCTGCCGCGCATCTACCGGACGCAGTACGAGGCGGACGATCTCGCGCTGAGGCAGTTCCTTTCCTTCGGCCGGACGGCCCACATCGCCGCCCTGTACGATCAGGCAAACGGCGATGCGCCATCAGCCCACTTCTCTTTCCTTGCCACCGAATTCGGCCAAAGAATGGTGAAGCGGCGGATGGTTCCGGCAGCGTTGCGCGGACCGGCCGGCAGCCTCGTTATCGAGAACACGGATGAACTGAAAGAGCGGCTCCGGCGGCATACATGGTCCTTCAGCTCGCTGAAGAACTTTTTCACCTGCCCCTGCCGCTTCATCCTGGAAGATATGGAGGCCGTGAAACCTCCCTCCTGCTTTGAAGACAAAGACAGCACCAATCTCCTCATCGGAGAGTTCCTCCACCGCTTCTTTGCAGAGCTGAAAGAACATCGCCCCGCCGTCCTACATTGGCAGGAACTGTTCGACACGAGATGGGAGAGCGACGAGGATCTGCGTATGAAACTCCCGGACCAGGCTGTGCGCAAAGCTATCGTCCAGAGCCATCTGGCCGATATTGCCGCCTGGGAAAAGGAAACGGGCCGGTCGATTCTCTTTTCCGATGAGGTTACGGAAGCCGAACTCGAACTGAGTGCTCCCTTCGGCGGCGGCCGCTACCGACTTAAAGGGCGCATCGACCGCCTACAGCGCGATGGAGACCAAACACTCATCACCGATCTCAAATACAAAGAGAAGAAAACCTACGCTGAAAAGGATCGCCTCGTAGATCGGCTGGAGAAGACCGACGTCTTCGACGATCGTTTCCAGCTCCTCATTTATGCCTATCTCGCCCTGCAGAACAAAAGGGCGACGCCCGGCCTGCTCGATGCAGCCCATCTCTTTTTGCGTCCGAGAATGCGCGGCGATTATGAGGGCCATCTTGCCAAGGAAGACCTGGACGCCTGTGATGCCACGATGGAGGGCATCGCCGGGCGACTTGATGCGCTGCTGGCCCTGGAACGCTTCACTCCGAACTTCCGCGCCGACGGCTGTTCCTATTGCCCCTACAAGGCTCTCTGCCTCAAACCAGACCTCTATCAGACGATAGGACGACCAGGAGGCCACCCATGGTGAAGAGCCTTTTCGTCACCGCCTCGGCCGGTTCGGGGAAGACCTTCCGCCTGACCCGTGAGGTCCGCAGCCACCTCGACCGGGAGGGAGAATTCGTTGTCGCCGCCACCTTCACCCGCGCCGCGGCGGCAGAAATGGAAAAAAGGATCCTCGATGCTATCGACGAAGGGAAGGAGAGCCCCGTCGACAAGCTGCGGTTCATCATGCGGGCCGCTAGGGTCCACTTCTCCACGATCGATGCGCTCTTTCACCAGTTTCTTTCCACTGAAGCCTATGTTCCGCAGTTGGCAGACGACCATGAGAAGGCGATCATCGCCACGCTCGCCGACACGCGTTTTTTCCAGCATCCGCGCGTTCTGGCCGACATCGAAAGCATCGTGATCGCGGCCCGAATCCTCCATCTGCAACCCGATTCCCTGATTGCGGAGCTGGATAAGGGCAGAGAGTCACTGGAGGCATGGGACTGCCCCGAGCGTCTGCTCGATGCACTCAAGGGCGAACAGTCGCGGCTTGTCGCCGAGTACGATCAGCTGCGTGCCAAGGTGCAAGTCGTCGCGGAAGCGACGCGGGGAGCCCTGCGCAGCCAGGTGGCCGCCCCCTTGCTTGAACCGCTCGCCGGGGTGGACCTCAAACGGGCGCTTTTCCTCAAAGACAACCTCGCTGATGTTCGCGTAGCTGCAGCCGATCGCGCCACGCCCGCCTACGCGGCCTTGGAGGACCTCTATCCGCGAATGCGCGTTCTGATCTCCGAACACCTCATCAACACGAAACGGTTGCGAAGCGCCCTTCTCAAGCGTTTCATCGCCCTGCGTGCCGACGTCATTGCCGAGGAGAAGGAAAAACTCGGACGGCTCTTCTTCGACGACGTCCCACGGAAGCTCATCGCCCTTGATGGACCGGACAGCCCCGACCGACCGCTTTTTGCTGCACGCCTCTATGAAATGGGCTTCCACCGAACGGCCCATCTGCTCCTCGACGAGTTTCAGGACACGTCGCAAATCCAGTTTACCCTGCTTCGGCCTTTGATCGAAGATATCCTCGGCTCCGTGGGGAGCAATGCCGAGGGAGACCGGTCGATCTTCCTCGTGGGAGACTGGAAACAGTCGATCTATCAGTGGCGGGGGGCGGCGCCCGATATGCTCCGGGCCTCGCTCACCCCAGCCCTCGCGAGCGGACAGATTGCTGCCGAGACTCTTCCTTACAACTACCGTTCGACACCGCTTCTTATCGAATTTTTCAACCATCTGGTCGCCGACCTCTTCGCCGGAACCGACAAAGTCAACATGCAGGCGCCGCCGGAAAAGCCGAAGCACCCCTACGGCGGCATCTCCGAGGTGGCGGTTATCCCGGTCGCCTGCGGAGCGGGAGACGAGCCGGTGTACGAGCGGCTCATCGAAGCAATTGTCAAAAAAAAGGCGGAGTGCGGTCGCCCCTGGGGCGATATCGCAGTGCTGTGCCGCACCAACAGGCATATGGATAGGGCCGCCGCGGCGCTGGCCAGAGCCGGAATCCCCACCTCGGGGATCCGCGGCCGCGAGATGCTGTCACTCCGGGAGGGAACGGCGCTCTATCTTTCGCTCATCGCGCTTTTCACGGCCCACGACGGCCGCTTCATTCCTCGCGCCCTCAAGTCTTTGGACTATGGCGAGGCCCAGGGCGCGACATTGATGTCCGCCGTCGCGCAGCTCGCCGAAACTGTCGGCAACGCGCCCCGGCCGCACCGGTTCGCGGCCTTCGCATCCGCCCTGCGCGACCTTGCGCCTCATTTTCCGCGCATCCTCATCGAGACGCTCTGGGATGAGGCGGAGCGATACTTCGTCCGGCCCGATGCCGTCGATGCCGCCGCCTTCCTGCGTTACCTGCTCACCATGTCGCACCTTATCACCATACCCGAGGGAGAGCATGCTGACCGGGTGAAGCTGGCCACGATCCACGGTACCAAGGGCCTTGAATTTCCCCATGTCTTTCTTTTCTGGAAAGAGGAGCACGACAGGGCGCCCGAAATTCCGCACCCCGAAGATGGCTGTCCGCTCAGCCTGAGCAAAGACGAACTGGCTTTTCTCGCTACCGACCCGATAGAAGGAGCTGCAGCCATTGCCGAGGCGGTAACTGTTGTGAAGGAAGAAAGGGCCGAAGAGACGGCCAATATCATCTACGTCGCCGCGACCCGCGCCGCCAAGAGTCTGACGATCCTCCTGCGGGCGGACCGGGAGGGCGCCTTGAAGGGCTACAGTGAGCGAATGTTTACAACGGCCCAGGAACCTATAGTGGACGCCGAGCGCACCGAATTCGGCTGGCGGCATGACTACGGCCTCGAAAAGCCGCGCCCCGCGGACCATGAGGATCTGATCGAGCCTGATCTGGGCGATCTCCCCGCCGTGCCAGCCGACAGCGACGAAATGGACGCGGCCCTGCGCTCCGCCGCCATCGAGGCGGGAATTGAGCGCGGTCTTCGCATCCACGCGATCCTCGCCCGCCTAACATGCGATCGCCAAACGATTGCCCCTGACAGCCTCGCCGCAGAAGAGCAGGCCGTGGTCGAGCGGTTCCTGCACGAAGAGAAGGTGCGAGAGATCCTCTTCCGACCCGGGAAGGTCCTCGTCGAACAGCACATCTCCGACACCCGCACCTTCGGCATCGTGGACCGGCTCATCATCGCCCCCGACCGCATCACCCTCATCGACTTCAAGACGGGTCGCGTCGGCCATTTGGCTGACAAGTATCGGCCCCAGATGCTCCGCTACCGGATGATTCTCCAGGGGCTGTTCGCAGGGCGTCCGGTCGAGTGCTATCTGCTGTTCGTGGACGAGCCGCAACGGATTGTGATAATTTAATAAGCTTTGGATAGGAAAAGCCGATGGCTTTCGAAAACGAGACTGACCATCAGGTTACCTTAGAAGGTCGTTTACTCCAACAAAAACATCATCATGCTTGCTTGTGGCAGCTTCGTCAAATTTTTGGACTTTCATTGAACCGGTCTTTCTGCTCGGGACTATCTAATAGGGTCACACGAAGAAACCTAAGATAACGCCTCTCCAGATTTCCTTCTTCGATATTTTCGTATTCCCTGCGGAATGAATCCCAGATTCCGGAGAGGGCTTCACGAAGGGCTTGCGTTGCTTTCTCGTCAACATCGAAGGACGCCCGGGAGAGGTCGCGGATAAAAGCCTCCTTGAATCCCGCCATACGGTAGGGCGGTCCCTTGTCGTTCCGGCGGACCAGACGGAAGAAGTGCCTCGCTTCTTCCCCCGCGAGGGGCTCCGCCGACATCACGCTTCCCAGGATGGCGCGCACCCACCGGTTGAAGATAAGCGGATGAAACGTCTCCGCCCAGGCTGGCAATCGCGAGCTTTCTCCGTGCCTTACGGCGAGGTCCATCAACAAGCGGTCGATCGCCTTGACTTGCTCGACCCGGCAACGGGTTTCTTCCAGTTCCGCGACCATTCTGAAATCCCGGTGCGGATTCTGCGCCTCCCTGCCTGCGAAATAAAGGGGACGGGGGGCGCAAAGCCCCTCCAAGGTCTCCTCCCAGGGTGTTCCCCAAAAGGCATTCGTCTTCCCCTGCTGGAGAAAGAGGCTCTTCTTTAGCCACCGATCCGCCTCCCAGCGAAGCTTCAGGGCCAGGCCGTACCCCACTCGGAATATCGCCAGCAAGGGGTTGTCCTTGAGCAGGGTTGCCGCCGCCTCGCCGTCCTTGTCGCAGAGCCGTTCCAGGGCGACATTCAGATAGGAAGCCGCTCGCCGACAGGATGCGGACAGCCGTTCGGAATCGATCTCCCCGGCAGGGGTGTCGGCGGCAACGATTCGGTTGCACAGGCCGGCGAATTCCAGGCGGATGCGGTCCTGGAGAAGGGGATCGCCGATACGCGAAAGTGCCTCGGCAAACAGGAGGTCCTCTCCGACATGCATGAGCGGAGAGACAGGGATAAGCGCGCCTTCCTCGATGGAGCAGAGCCGTCCAGGAAGAAGGAGCGGCGGCTTCTCGGCGCGAAGTACCGCCGGGTCAAGGGGAGCGTATACGGCAACTGCCTCCTCGTAGGGAAGAAATCCGTGTTCGGCGAGACGGCCGTTCCTAAAACGGTAGAGTTCCTCCTCGACCTCGGTAGGAATGAGGGCAGCGAGGCCGTAAAGAAGAGCCTGGTAGGCATGATGGTCCTTACTGGCCAGGGTCCGCAGAAGCCCTTCGATGGCCTCGCGATCCTCTTCCCTGATTGGCCGGATATAGAACCGACCATCCAGCGTGAAATATCCCGCTGAAAGATCGGCTTCCTCTTCGCCGTCCCTGATGATGACTTCCGCTTTCCCGTTGATGAGCAAGGAAAACAGGGCATCACCTTGGCTGAATAGCCAGACGGCGAATCGCTCCGGATCGGCGTCGCTCAGCCGCGAAAGCCACGACAGCACCCTGTCCGCATCAAGCCGGTCCTTCTCCCAGGTCTCCAGATCAAGAAGGTATTCCCACTGATCCTCCGAGGCGAGCCTCAGGAGGGGAAGGCAGTCCGCCTCGCCGATCCTCTTGACGATCCAGAAGAAGTCCTCTTCCGGAAGGCAGCGGATAAAGACCTTGGGACTCTCCTCGTCCAGGATGCGGTTGAGCAGGGCGCTGCCGGAAAGTTTCAGGAGTTCCTTAGCTGCCAGTGCAGATGGAACGGCCGTGGATTTCGGTATGGTTTGATATGAACTTCTCATTGCGCGAACAAAGGGAGGGACCGCCCCCGTCCCGGTTTCCCGGAAGCGGGAGGGCGGCTTCAGGAGGGGTTAGTCATAATCCCCCATGTCCGACGGCATGGCAGGCATGGGCGGTTCTTTCTTCTTCGGCTTTTCCGCGATCATCGCCTCGGTGGTCAATAGGAGCGAAGCAACCGACGCGGCGTTCTGGAGGGCAAAGCGGGCGACCTTCGTGGGATCGATGATCCCGGCCTTCAGCATGTCAACGTACTGCTCAGTTTCGGCGTCGAAACCATGAGTCCCGTTTGACTCCTTCACCTTTTCCACTACAATGGAGCCTTCGCAGCCTGCGTTGGCGGCGATCTGACGTAACGGCTCTTCCAAGGCGCGCCGGACGATGTTCAATCCCTGTTGCTCCTCATCGGGCAATTTTGCATCCGCCAATGCACCGATGGAGCGGATGAATGCCACGCCGCCGCCCGGAACAATGCCCTCTTCAACAGCGGCTCGCGTGGCATGCAAGGCATCCTCGACCCGCGCTTTCTTCTCTTTCATCTCGATCTCCGTGGCGGCGCCAACTCTGATAACCGCCACGCCCCCGACGATCTTGGCCAGCCGCTCCTGGAGCTTCTCCCGGTCATAGTCCGATTTTGTCTCCTCGATCTCCGCCCGGATCTGCTTCACGCGCCCTTCGATGTCAGCGCGGTTGCCGGCGCCGTCCACGATGGTGGTATTGTCCTTGTCAACAGTGACCTTCTTGCAAGTGCCCAGATCCTGAAGCGTGACGTTCTCTAACTTTATCCCCACGTCCTCGGAAATAAGATTTCCTCCCGTCAGAACGGCGATATCCTGGAGCATGGCCTTGCGGCGGTCTCCGAAGCCAGGTGCCTTGACTGCCACGCATTTGAGGGTCCCGCGCATCTTGTTGACGACCAGGGTGGCCAAAGCCTCTCCCTCAATATCTTCCGCGACGAGCAGGAGCGGCTTGCCCGTCTTGGCGATCTGCTCCAGAAGAGGAACCATGTCTTTCATGGCGCTGATCTTCTTTTCATGGAGCAGGATATAGGGATCATCCAGGCGGACCTCCATTTTCTCCGCATCGGTGACAAAGTAGGGCGAGACATAGCCCCGATCGAACTGCATCCCTTCAACGATCTCCAGTTCGGTTTCCATTCCTTTGGCTTCTTCAACGGTGATAACCCCATCCTTGCCGACTTTCTCCATTGCTTCAGAGATGATGTCTCCAATAGTCGCATCGTTGTTTGCAGAAATGGTGCCGATCTGGGCAATCTCCTTCTTGTCGCTGATGGTCTTACTGCGCTTCTTCAGTTCATCCACAACGAGAGCCACTCCCTTGTCGATTCCTCGCTTCAGCGACATGGGGTTCATACCGGAGACGACAAGCTTGGATCCTTCGCGATATATCGCCTGGGCGAGCACGGTAGCCGTCGTGGTTCCGTCCCCTGCCTTGTCCGAAGTCTTGGAGGCAACTTCCTTGACCATCTGCGCCCCCATGTTTTCGAATTTGTCTTCCAACTCAATCTCTTTGGCCACGGTAACGCCGTCCTTGGTGACCTGAGGGGCGCCCCAGGATTTGGCGATAGCCACATTCCTCCCTTTGGGTCCCAGGGTGACTTTTACCGCATTGGCCAATGTATCAACGCCCTTCATTATTTTTTCGCGGGCTTGCATGTCATATCTGATTTCCTTTGCAGGCATAGTTCCTACCTCCTTGTATTACGATTCAATAATGCCGAGGATATCGTCCTCTTTCATGATCATATGCTCCTGACCGTCAAGCTTGAACTCCGTGCCGGCCCATTTGGAAAACAAAACCCGGTCGCCTGCTTTCACGTCCAAGGGGATGAGATTCCCATCCTTGTCCCGTCCGCCAGGACCGACGGCGATAATTTTCCCCTCCTGTGGTTTCTCCTTGGCCGTATCCGGGATGATGATCCCGCCGGCAGTCTTCTCTTCCGCGTCGACGCGCGACACCACGATCCGATCATGTAATGGTTTAAATTTCATTTCCAAAACCTCCTGTTAATAAAAATAGATAAGCGGGCAGGGATTCCACTGCAACCGCGATTTGAATGATTCGGTGGATTCCGGACCGGAGGGGACCGGGACCGGCCAAAAGGAGTCCCCCCCCGCCCGATGGCCGGGGGGGACTCACTAATTCGAATGACGCCGTTAGCACGGCTATTCCGCTTTGATAGCGATCTTCTTTCCCTTGGCCTCTTCCAACCGGCGAAGGGTAACGGTCAAGACGCCATTCTTGAAGTGAGCATCAACTTTCTCCTTGTCGAGGCCTTCGGGAAGCGGGATGAACCGGTGGAAGGCGCCGTAGCTCGTCTCCCGATACCAGTTGTCCTTTCCCTGCTCTTCCTTCTCGGCCTTCTTCTCCCCCTTAATCGTGAGGCCACTGTCGGCAAGATTCACCTCGATGTCCTTCTCCTCCATGCCCGGCAGCTCGGCCTTCACGGTAACCTCTTTTTCGTCCTCCCGGACGTCGACCGAGGGGGTAAAGACCCCCCAGCTCCGTCCGCCGTCGAAGGGCGACAGGTTAAAGCCCCGGAAAAAGTCGTCGAAGATCCGATCCATCTCCCGATGCAGGGCGAGGAAGGGGTGTTCCTCTGCGCGTCGCAGGGGCGTTTCGCTTCTCCGCCATACGGTGGGCAACAGGTTTTTAATCATATGCTTTTCCTCCTTTCCCTTTCGGAATATTTGTTTGCAACACTATGATAGTGTTACGTTTATTGACTTTTTGGGCATAAAATAATCACAGATTCAGCTTTGTCAAGGCCGCCTTTTTTCGTTTTCCAATCTCTCAAATTCCTTAAGCAGTTCCTCCTGTCGCCTCGTCAGGTTCGTCGGCACGGTCACCACGGTTTCGATCACCTGATCGCCGTATCCATCTCCATGCAGGCTCGCAATTCCCTTGCCTCGCAGGCAAAAGCGGCTTCCCGACTGCGTTCCCGGAGGGATCTTCAAAGACTCCCTGCCGCGCAGGGTCGGCACCTCCACAACATCTCCCAGGGCTGCCTGGACGAAGGTGATGGGAACGCGGCAGTGGATGTCGTTCCCGTTTCTTTCAAACAGATTGTGCGGCTCCACGGTGATGAAGACGTAGAGATCGCCGCTGGGGCCGCCGGACGATCCTTCTTCGCCTTCCTCCCGCACCCTGAGCCTGGACCCCGTTTCCACGCCCGCGGGTATCTTGAGCTGGACGGTCTTGCTCGATTGGACCTTTCCCAGGCCGGAACAGCGGCGGCAGGGACTGGTGATCATGCTGCCTCGCCCCCGGCAATGGGGACAGGTGGTGCGGATGCTGAAGAAGCCGCTGGTCTGAGTCACCTGACCGCGGCCCCCGCAAAGATCGCAGGTCTGCGGCGACGTACCCGGCGCGCAACGGGATCCGCCACAGTCAGGACAGACGACCGACCTTTCCACCTCGATCTCGACCCTGGTCCCAAGCGCGGCGTCCAGGAAGGACACCCGTAAATCATACCGCAGGTCCGCGCCCGCCCTGACGCTTGATCGGGCGCGGGTTCGCCCCACACGGCCGCCGAAGAAGTCCCCGAAGATGTCTCCGAAACTGGCAAAGATGTCTTCGAAATCCGTGAACCCCCGGTAGCCGGCCCCGTTTAACCCCGAATGGCCGTACCGGTCGTAGATGTCCCTTTTCTCGGGATCGCTCAGTACCTCGTAGGCCTCGGCTGCCTCCTTGAATCGCTCCTCAGCCTCCCTGTCACCCGGATTCCGGTCAGGGTGGTGCTGCATGGCGAGCCGTCGATAGCTCTTTTTTATTTCCTCAATCGAGGCGTTTTTCTCTACGCCCAGGATCTCATAATAGTCACGCCTTGTGATCATCAGACTTTTGAACGTTTCCTTCCGCGACGATTTTATTGATCTTATCCATCATGTTTCCATCCCCGCCCTTTTCGAAGGCATACCGGGCAAAAAGGTATTTTTTCAAGGCAAAGGCCCGTCTGCCGATCCGATTCCACTCCTCTGTGGAGGGCGCAGCCCCAAGCGCTTTGGCGGCCTGCTCGTAAAGCATCGCGTCTCCTAAGGAAATTGATTCCGCCATGATCTCCCTTAACCCTGGGCCATGTTTCGCCTTCTGGTAAAATTCAAGGGCGTCGAAAAAACGATTTGCCTTTCTGTATCTGTCACCATAAGAGATAAGTTCGTCATGTGAGATGTTTCCCTTGTAAAGGAGCTTTTGTTTTTCCTGGTAATCGGGTAATACGTTTTTCGTTGAGCCTTTTACAAGGCGATCCAGAAAAGTTTTCCACCACACTTTTTTGCTCCGAAGACTAAATATAAAGATCGCTTAAA
>Ga0302252_1000238_pt1 | contig 59891 bp, 51 predicted proteins | sample AAG_RA_Leu_MG_FD_193511 | JGI IMG/M metagenome (GOLD analysis project Ga0302252, IMG submission 193511) | Enriched activated sludge microbial communities from anaerobic digester in WTTP, New Holstein, Wisconsin, United States - AAG_RA_Leu | ecosystem: Engineered > Bioreactor > Anaerobic >... | reverse complement strand
TCCTCCTAATACCGGTATTTCAATATGTAGTTACCGTATCGGGCTATTTTTGAAGGATTTTTCGCTTCCCAGTATCCACATACTTCTTCGTACTCCTGTTTGAGAAAAACCGGTTTCCCGATAAAGAATCGCCCAGAAAACGTCGAGAACTTCTTTTTAAAGGCGAGAAGGCTGTTTCGGGGATCGGAATCGCTCCCCCCTCCCAAATGGAATTTTTTCACTCCCCGCCGTTTAAGCTCCAGGGCTGTCTTATAAAGCATGAAGTTGTTTGGATTCGCCTTGAGCCAATCTGGATCAGAACCCGATAAATGATAATGTCCCAAGTCTTCTTCGTAGAGAATAATGGCGCTTGACGCCAACGCGCCGTCTTTTAAGACATTGGCCAAAAAGCCTTCCCCCTCGAATGTTTTTGCGAGCATCGCAAAATAACGTTCGTCGAAAAAATAAAACTCCTCCGCCTTCAAACGCTCCATGGTTTTACCATAAAGCTGCGCAAACTCCCAGATCCTGGAAAATGAATCGTCGACCTCGAACTCCATTCCCTGCTCTATTGCCTTGCGGATCGCGTTGCGGTTCTTGCCATGTATTTGATCAGCCCATATTGAGGCTTCTTCCGCTTCGAGGTCCATATAGACTGTTTCGCGGTCCCAAACCACGGGAAAAGCTTCCTTCATTAGCTCCGCATTGTCCAGAAGGGGGTGAAACCTTATCAATCCGGCCAAAATGCCTGCGTCTCTGGCCTCTCGAACCAAGGAAGCCGCCGCTCTTTTCAAAAATCCCTCTTCGGCGCTGTTACTTACAGGCCCTCCGTACCCATAGGGTGTTTCGAAATCATAAAGCCCTTGCGTTCCGGGAACAGGGCTCAGAAGCATGGGTAGTATGAATATGGAATCGTTTTCCTCGTATACGAATGCCCTTGCCTGGTGCTGGCGATCTTCGTAAAGCCTGGAATACTCCTCTGTAAAATATAGGTCTTTATTGGTTTTGGGTATTTCCCCCAGGAACAGATTCCAATCACCGGTGATCATACTCTGCCCCCCTAGCCCCCGCCTTCGCCAAGGTTTCGGCAATCCGGCGCATGTCCTTCGTTCCGTAACGTTGGTCGATCACCAAGCTGAGTTCATGGTCTCTCAAAAATCCGCAATATCCTTCCTCGGACAGTTTCGGCCAATGGACAGGCAGATAGATTCGCTCTTCCATAAGCATTCTTCTCACCTCGTCGCGATTTTCGATAGCCACCGGAAGAGCCAAAGGAGTCGCGGAAAGGCGTGCGGGAATCAAAGTCTTCAATCCAATCGACTCGATCGCTTCCGACAGAAACGAGAAATTTTCTTTTCTTCGTTGTTTGATTCCGTCGTCGAGTTCCGAATTCCTCAGTAACGCGGCCAGGCTCCCCGCCTTAGTGACCGTTTCTTCTTGATCGAAGATGGTCTCGGCGATCGAAAAAAGATCGAGATACAGCTTGTCCGATAGCTTTTTTTCGCGAGAGATCGACTTGACCAGCCCTCCGCAGGCTTTTATCGCCCCCGCTTCGGACGCCGGCCCTTCAGGAACTAGTTCATTCTCTCCAGCGAAGGCATACGCCCCTTCCGGAACGGCCAGATATTTTCGATAGCCCCCGAACGCGTAATCGGCGGCCGCGGGTTTGGCGGCGAAGGGACTTTGGACAAGATCGGCGATCACGATTCCTCCGGAATCGCGCAGCATGGCCGAACTCCGCCCTATGTCAGTGAGGCCGAAATAATCCACCACAAGTATCAACCTACCCGCTATGCGGTCGAGAAGCGATTTCTCGGGTGACAGGCCTTCGACGATCTTATACGTTTCGATCCGAAATCCCTCGCGCACGGTAGCCTCCGTCACCGAATCGCAGAGGTAATCCGGCAGGAGAATCGAATCGAAACCTGACCGACGGACATAACGAAGTATCGCCCGATAAGCCGATCTTCCACTGGAGAATAAGGGTTTATATCCCGCGACTTTGGGCGAAAAATCCTGCGGATTCAGTTCGAATTCGCCGCCTATGGGATGCTGATTCCTGAAATGTCCGTTCATTTACATCCTAGAAGATGGGCTTTTTCTCGAAAAACCTTTACAATTCGTTCGGCGCTGTGCCCGTCGCCGTAATAGTGATCGGGGTCCGTTTTGGGGAAACCGGCCCTCTCCAGCATGGAAAGGGTATCTTCGATAGACCGGGGGCTGGAATCGCAGGAATGGACATTCTTGCACAAATGACGTCCTTTTTGCCGCTCTCCTATATTGAGGACCGGAATCCCGAACAACGGCGCTTCTACGATTCCGCTCGACGAGTTTCCCGCCATCAAGGCGCATTCCGCCATGAGTGAAATAAATCTGGATTGGCCTAAAGACTTCCTCACTTTCAGCTTTTCCGGCATTTGTTCCGCTATCGACTCCAGATATGCGTTGATTTTTCGTCCGCCTTGGTCCGCGTTCGCGTACGTGGCGATGGTGATCATGTCTTGTATTCCCAGGACGGCGCCCACCGCCGCCTTAAGGGTTTTAATGTTTTCGGAAATAGATCGTTTCGTTTCGGGGTGGTACGAGAATAACACCCATTTTTTGCTCGGATCTAGGCCGAGGTCAGCGGCAAGCTCATCGCGGAACATTCTTGGAAGTCGCCTAATGTTGTCAAGTCCTGGCTCTCCCACCGCGAACACCCGCTGGGGGTCTTCCCCCATGCTCATGAGGCGTTCAGCCGATTCTTCGGTACCCGGAAAATGCAACGACGCCATTTTCGATACCGCATTACGAATCTGATCATCAATGGCGCCGAGCGTGACATCGCCCCCCGAAATATGGGCGATGGGAATCCGCATGACCAGGGCCGCGGAGCATATCGGGAGCAATTCGTACCTGTCGCCCAAAACCATTAGCCAATCGGGCATTAATTTTTCAAGCGCGTCGGCCATCCCCATGGAGCAACGGCCCATGGATCGCACAAGCGAGGCGGCGTTATCGGAATCTAAGCCCATATCCACCCTTGCGTCGATGGCAAACCCGTCGGCTTCGATTTCCTTCCACGTAAGACCGTATTCCGGAGATAAATGCGCGCCGGTTACGATAAGCTGCAACGGCATATCGCGGGAATCCGCGATTTCTTTCATTACCCAGCGGAGCAGGCCGTATTCCGACCTGGCGGCGGTAACGACGCAAACTTTAAACCTTCTCATAGCCTCACGCTCGAGGGAATATTAACAGTGCGTTCCTCGAACCATTCGGATACCGGCACTTCGCTCCTTCTGCAACGTTCGTAGGGAGGCAGCTTATGCATCAGCACCCATATCGGTCTGGTCTGTACGCCCGAATCGTTCGATTCGCCGAGGAATTCGTCCCGGGCGGCCCTGTCCTCCAACAGTATCGCGTTTAGCCAGTAATTGGATACGGCGTCTTTCGGTTCCTTGAAAAATTCGATTCCCTCGGCGGCGAAGAATTCCGAATAGCGTCGCGCGGTCTCTCGTTTATTATCGAAAGTTCGCGAAAACAATTCCATCTGGGCGCAGCCGATCGCGGCATTCACGTTCGGCATCCTGAGATTGTAGCCGACTTCGTCGTGGTAAAACTCCCACCGGTGCTTTCGCTTTGCGGTAGTACTGATATGCCGTGCGCGGGCCGCCAACTCGTCGTCGTCGGTGAGTATCATGCCGCCACCCCCGGTCGTCACGGGCTTGTTGCCGTTGAAGCTCAGGATCGACGCTTTTCCGAAAGTCCCTGTGTATTTTGCTTTATAGCGGCTTCCTATCGACTCGGCCGCGTCCTCTATAAGCAAGATGCCGAAATCGTCGCAGATTTCGGCAATCTCATCGATACGGACAGGATGTCCAAAGCTATGCATCGGCATAACCGCCGCTACGCGACTACCGGTCGCCGTATCGACCAGCTTGCCGCCCGAAACGACGGTGTTTTTCCTAAGCCATCGTTTTAAGCTTTCTGGACTCATTCCCATTGTCTCACGATCCACGTCCACGAATACGGGCATAGCGCCCGAATGCCGTATGCCCGCCGCCGTGGCGGCAAAGGTGAGCGATTGGGTTACGACCTCGTCTCCCGCACCGATTCCCGCCGCCAACAGGACCATGTGCAACGCAGCGGTTCCGCTCACGATCGCCACGGCGTTTCTAACCCCCGTCAATCGCTTGATGTGCTCCTCGAAATCGGTCACGAAGCCGCCGACATAGGATACCAAGGTGCTGTCGATGCATTCGCCGAGGTATTTCTTCTCGTTCCCCAAGAACCGGGGAGCGTGCAAAGGTACCGGATTCTCGCCGGGATACAATTGTTTTATGAAGCGCAGTGTGTTTCTGATTTGTTGTTTGTTCATGACACATTTTCCTCTATCAAGTATTTTTCCTCCCGGTTTATTTTATGTCGGCCCGGGGCTTGCGGGGCCTTCTTTTATCCAATACCGCGGCGACCTCGGGCAACGCGGCGATCAATATCGCGAACTCTAGCGCGTAAGCGAGCAGGATTGCGAAAACCAGCCCCTGAGCCGATGCGATAAGCCACAACTTGAGTCGATTTGGTTCCGAAGGGGTCTCGGGTACCTGTGGCTCGTTCATGATGTAAAACATGGTATTCTGTCCCAGGGCGTTCAACCTGACAAGATTGGCCTGCTCGCCGAGGATCTCCAAAAGCATACGCTTCTCGATGAGTTCGCGCTCCAAGGCGGCGTACTCGGCCGCCAGCTTCGAGTCGCCGTCGACCAATTGGTCAAGGTCGTGTTCCAGCGTTCTTATGGAAAAAACAACTTCGTTTCTTCTATCCCTTAGACTGAGCAAAATTAAATCCTCTAGTTTCGAGTTCTTTTTATATTCTTCGATTTGCAGTTCGAGCAACGCGAGGTTCGCGCGCTTGCGAGTCAATTCCAATGCCTTTTCCCTGGGAATCGTTCGACCGGGGAAAATGCCGTGTTCCGCGACAAAGGCATCGAGCGATTTTTCCGACTTCTCTATTTCGTTCTGAACCGACACGATTCTGGTGTCGAGCAGCCTTGAGATGCCGATGGCTCTCTCAGCGTCGACGATTTTCGATCGTTCAATCATGGTTTCCATGATCGAGCGGACCACCTGCTCCGCCCTCCGCGGATCGATATCGGTGTAGTTAATGTTGATCACCGACGCGGGAAGGACGAATCCCACCTGCAGCCCATCCAGCACCTTCCTGACAACCGCCGGTTCCGAATCAGCCGGGAGGCCGAAGGACTTCGCAAGTTTCAATTTTTCCGAGACCGCGCGAATACTGTCGGTGCTCATCGCGAACAATGCCGCCGCCTCGCCGGAAAAGCCAACCAGAGGCTTTCCGCTAAGTTCCAAAGCGCCCGCGTGCTCCGAAGTGGCGAGCGCGCTGAAAAGCCTTCCGGTGTTCTCGCTTCGAACTAACACCGACGCAGTGGCGGTATACCGATCCGGCAGCCAGCTCTTTGACGGGGGCATCCTGGTCGAAACAACAAGCGCTAGTCCCGTCGCGGCGGCGCAGATGCTTGCGATAATCCCGATTATCCTTGCTCGCTTCAAGGGTACGGCTAGCAAAAATCCGAGATTGACCTTCAACGATCCTTTTATTTTTGAACCCGTCATGTTCGCTCCGTTTGAGTGGATTCATGCAGAACGCGTCTCATTTTTTCAGCCAACATCGTCCGGTCGTAGGCTTTTGCCAGAGCAAGGCAGTTCACGCCGATTCGTCGGAACAGCTCCTTGTCCGCTTTTAACGCGAGTAGCTTATTCAACATATCTTTGCCATCTTCCGGAATAAAGCCGACGCCTGCCTGAAAACCTTCAACGATCGACAGCGCCTGCCCTTCAACCCCGAGCAATATCGGTATGCCCATGGCCGCGGATTCGAAAATTTTGGATGGTATTACGTTCTTGAACGCCGCCTCTCTTTTTAAGGGGATCAAGGAAAGGTCCACCAGGGACAAGTAGTCGGCGACTTCTTCCTTCGATACGGCACCGAGGAAAATCGCGTTGTCGGCTCCCAGGTCACGCGCCCGAGCCACAAGGCTCTTCTTCGTCGCCCCGTCGCCCACGAATAAAAACACCGTATCTTTGTCCTTGAATTCCGCGATATCCTTAATTAAGAGATCCAACCCATGGGCCATTCCGATAGTGCCGATATAGCCCACCACGAACTTCCCCCCGAGACCGAGCTTACGCAACAGCGCAGGATTCTTTTCCCGCGGATAAAACCTGCCTAGATTGGAACCGTTGGGAATCACTTCTATTTTTTTCGCGTTTATGCCGCGTCGTACCAGGTTTTTTTTAAAAGCGTCGGTGAGCGCCACCACGCGACACGCGTCCCGATAGAGACCTAGTTCAATCAGTTCGAGCATTCTTATCGCGGGTCTTTTCCTCATCGCTCCCACGGCGACTATCGATTCGGGCCAAAGATCACGCAGTTCGAATATCCAAGGCGTTTTTTTCACCTGAGACAAAAGAAACGCCGCCCAGGTCGTGAAAAATTGCGGCGATGTGGCGATTATAAGATCGCAGCGCACCGAAAGTCCGAACAGAAAGGCGCTGACCGAAAAGCTCAAGTAATCGACGATCCTCTTTATGAATTTCGCGTTTGGGGCGATATAGCTCCATACCCTGATTACTTTTATGCCTTCCATCACCTCCCTATGGACGATCTTGTTTCTGTAGCCTGGATACAAGACCCCGCCGGGAAAGTTCGGTTCGCAGGTGATTACCGTCACGTCGTCGCCTTTTTTCACCCATTCCCGACAATGTTCGAAGGTTCGCGTAGCCGGGGCGTTATACTCCGGCGGAAAGTTGTCTACTATGAATAATATGCGCATCGGTATCCTTGATCCTGTTGGAGAACATCAGAATCCAGAAAAAGACGATATCCGTAAAAGATATACCCCAGAATATTCCGTATTGATACAGCGACAGGAGCAGAAACGGAAGCAGGGCCAGGGCGTTCGTCTTTTTGATGTTCAGAACTATGAGCGGTATGTACAAAAGAAATATCGGCACGCCGTGGGTGGCCAGCATTTCTATGAAAGAGTTGTGGACATGTTCCATCGAAGCGTTGTACGCGTAGAGCGGCGTCAAGTATTTATAGCTGGAATTGCCGGTAAATGGATTGTCCACAATATACCTGAAACTTTGGCCCCACAAAACGTCGCGATACGATAGGTCAAGCGCTCCCATGCCCCTGGAGAATTGGTCAAAGACAATTTCGCCGAGTCCCATTTTCCACGCGAGAATCGCCAAAAGCAGTATCGATAAAAGCTTGGACGCTACGACTAAGGGCTTCTTATTGGAAATCAAGAACTTCAGTCCAAGCATCGCCCCCACGGCGACGATGGAGGTTCTGTTGAAGTTCACCATCAAGGCGATCAGCATCAGGACAAAAAGGAGAATGTGCTTTTTGCCCTTAAAACCCTTCAGCGTTATAAACGCTATGCCGCAGAGCAACTTGAAAGCGACCGTCGAAGAGCTTGAAGAAAGTCCCATCGGTCGTATGAAATAGATATATGTTATATTATCGAATTTCTTATAATCGGGATGTCCTCGGAAAAATGTATTCATTCCAAGCGTGAATTGAAGGATCACGATCGCGGCTTCGATCGCTATCAAGAGCAAAAGTGTTTCTAAGTCTTCTTCTTCCAAATTGAGCGCGATGAAAAATGTCAGAATATGAAGAAGGGTGAATGGAATCGCGTCGGAAAAACCCGATGCCTTTCCTATTCCGACGATGTTGTTCAGGGTCGAAAACAGGGCGAGCAGGAGCAAGATCATGAAATTACGAAGCGAGCCGTCGGCGCCCTTAAGTTCCCATTCCCGCCTTCGGAACAAAATGGCGGGAACAGCCAGCAGGAACAGCGCTTGCGGCATTTTGTAGAGCGTCGGCAGGAAAAGCAGCAACGCGGTCATTCTTTGGCTACCTCGGAAAAAACCGTAAAGCGATTTCTTGAATCTTTTTTCATGATCGCGATGCAGCGATCGATGTTTTCCAGCGAATAACGGGATTGAGCCTTTGGGTGCCCTATCACTACGAAATCGGCGTCTGGATTTTTCCTGGCCGCATTGAGATATGAAGATTCGAGGCTTTGACTTCTGTAACCATCGCAGGAAATCGGCGCAACGGATTTTTTCAACAGCTTTGCCAATATTTCGCCTTTCGAGGAGCCGATGGGAGAACCGTCCCCAAACTGGGAAAACCTTCCTGAATTACTTTTACCTAATAGCTTTATCGCTGAGAATTTGAGAAAAAACCAGGGGCCCAAAATCTGCGCGCCTATGGGTATTTCCAAAAATCGCCCAGCGCGATCTTCCCTGGCCGGATCGCAGGAAAAACGCCAGCGCGAATCTGCGGGAGCGGTTCTGAAATCATACTCGTGCGTTCCCGTGCTGGAGAAAGCGCCGGGAATCACCGTCGAGTCTATCCTGATCCCAGCGTCCCACAAGGCCTCGGCAACATGCTCGAAAGGTTGTATGCACCATCCTCCGGCCCGGAACGCCAACGTCTTGCCCTGTGCGGCTTCCTCCAGCGTCCGCGCGTATTCCAGGACGATCCCCCGCGCTTCGGTTTTGCTATAATCATGAAGCCGATATCTTTCGTTATCGTGCTTCCAGTTTCCGTCGTCATAGATCGCTCTCCTCCATCCTGGGTGGATATGGAGCTGTACCTCATGCTTGTTCCGTTTGAGCGTATCGATCTGTCGAAGCACTGCGTCGTATTCCCTTCCCAAAGCCGGATGCCGAACCCTATCGGCCGCGAGCCTTGCCAAGTACCCGCTGTCCACAAAAAACACGAAGCGGACCCCATGCGTCGCGGCGATTCGCATCAAAGCCTCCGTCGGCCTTATGACGCAGCGTTCAGGGCTCCCTGATAAGTTGCCTAGGAAAAGCTCGTAATCGAAGGTGAAAAAAATATTCACTCCGCCGCCTTTATTTGATCGATCGGATCTTCGTATGAATATCCGCGCAGACCGAGGTATGTTTTCGTCATGATATTGAACGCTTCGTATTTCAAGCGATTGAATACGACGCGAAAAGCCCATCCGCTTCGAAGCGTGGCTCCGAAGCGACTCTTAAACCGCTGTATGCCCTCATATTTGCTGCCCGGCGCGACCCGCAGCCGCGCGCCCACGAGATCGTATATTCCCACCCCCTGAGATTTCATATCCAGCATCGCTTTGTATTGAAGTAAATTCAGACTTCCCGCATGAGGGTGTTCGGCGCTACCTCCATACATATAATACGCCCGCTCCCGGTCGAATACGATCACCGCCGTCCCCTGCAGCTTGCCTTGGGCGTCCAACGCCGCATAAAACCGGGAGCTTTCGGGAAGGTTTCTCCTGAGTTCTCTTAAATACTCGATGCTTGGAAAGTGAATGGAGTTTTGGCGTTTTAAGGTTTCTTTAATATTGGCATAAACTAGTTCGGCGTCGTCCGTCGTCACAATTTCAATTCCGTCTTTCAGCGCCTTACGCACCACATTACGATGCTTGCCGTCGAAAGACGCTAAGATATTCTCGGCGTCGGGAGAGAGATCGATCTCGTAGGTACCCCATGGAACGCATTCCGCGCCCTCCGGACGGGAGGCAAAAACTACGTTCGCCTGGCTTTTCGCTATAAAATCGCAAACCTTTGTCTTTTTAAGATACTGTATGCATTCTTCCAGGAACTTTTTCTCATCCTCGGCGCTCAGGGCGGAAAATCCATCTTTAAAGGCTCTGACCCTATCGGTAAAAACCATGCGGACGAATATCGCTCTTTTGTCGAGGATAAAAGGGATATAGTAAAATTCGTTTCTTATCCATCCGTATTTTTCGCTTTTCGTCCTGAGGTACGCGTCCCTGGAAAGCACGGGCGTTTCCGCGGTGGCGAAAGAAGGATGATTTTCGATCCTAATCACTCGATCGCCTCTTTCAAGTTCTTCAAAAATGTTCCAGGATCGGGATCGAATCGCTTTACCAATTCCTTTACGGGCATATCCCACCAGTGACTTTTCAATAAAGCGTTCCGTATATCTTCGGGAAAGCGCATCTTCACTATTTTCGCCGGTATTCCCGCAACAATGCCGTAAGGGGGAACATCCTTCGTGACCACACTTCCGGCCGCTACGACCGCTCCGTCGCCCACCCTCACTCCGGCCAGTATAATCGCGTTGGCGGCTATAAAAACATCGTTCCCGATTACGGTTTTTCCTTTATCGGCTATCTCGTCGTAACCATCCTTCTCGATAAATCCGCGGGCTTTCGAATAAAAAACCGGACTTGTGGAAGAATAGCCGACAGGATGCGGCCCCATGCCTATTTTTACGTTATGCGATATTGAACAGTATTTCCCTATGCTGGAGCAGTTGTAATCGACCCGAGTGTATTCGTTTATAAACGTATGCTCCCCTATGCTGACCCCGGAGCCTATCTTACAAAAACGCTCTATTATTACTCCTTTGGAAATTTTCGCCGTGGGATGGACGTGATTGGTGTAAATTTCAGTTCCCGGATACTTAAAACGCTTCGTGATAAAAAATACGAAATAATAAAGCGTTCGCTTGAGTGTCCTAAACATTTTTGATTTCCTCTATCTGTAAAGCATCGGTTATCGAAACGAATATTTCGGGATTGCTTTTTACGTACTCCGCCATGGGATTCCCCTCCATAACGTCTAGCACATAGGTCTTTCCTATTAGATGTACCGCGTCGAAATGGCACGAGGAATATATGGAAACATGCGCTAAAGAATGGAAAATATATTCTTCGGTCGTGTAGTCTTCGGTCCTTCCTATCGCAACCGTCGATGAATCGTTGAACGTCGCTCTGATAGCTTTCAGAGTATCGGGAGACTCGTTGGGATGCGGAAGATATACGAAAACGCAATGTTTTTCGCCTTTGGTTTGATCCGATATCGCCTTTTTCATAAATTTGATCACTCGATCGGTCAATATGCCCTGCCCGGTAATAACGACGTACGGCAAGCTCAATGGCGAAGGTCTTTCTCTGGAGATAATGTCGTATTTCAATCTTCCCGTAACCGATATGTCTTCTTCGCCGAAAAAACCGGCTTTCAACAGCTCTTTTTTCCAAAACTCATCATATACCAGGATTCTGTGCGGCGCCGGCAGGCGGTTATCCTTGATATGATAATTATATCCGTTGTGGGTCGCGCCGATAAGTCCGTGCTGTATCTCGGCAATTTTCACCCCACGTTCTTTCATTAATGCGCATATTTCCGAATACGTATACGCCGATACCAGAAAGACTTCGCTCACCTTGAGAGGCGCCAGGAGAATCCTGAACGTCCAATATCTCGCAATATACGACTTATGTAGTCGTTCCAAGTCTTCGAAGGAAATCAGGAGTTTGCGATCTGCGAGCATCTTACACAATTTTTCCGTGGTGGGCGACTCCGAAAGAACTTTTTCGCGTCGGATCACAAAACCGATAAAAGCGGCCAAAGGTGCGCTTAAAAAGGAAAAAACGACTATCCTATTTTTTAATATGTAACGCTTAAACTTCAGCATCCGTTCGGGGAAATCCGCGCTCAGCCAATAAGGACCCGAACCCATTCCAGGTTCTTTGTACGGATAATAAGAATCCAAGGTCTCCCCGTTTCTTGAGAAAAGTCCCGAGCCGGCGCCGATGAACATTTTCCTGGGCTTTTTCGATCGAACGTCCAGAACATAACGAAAATAATTCAATGCCGAGACAAGCGACAACTCAAGCGTGGCAGCCAAAGATATTCGCGATTTTCTTAGCGAGCTCGATTCCGCCCCTAGCATCGTATCCGCCAAATACGTCTTTATCCTTACCCAGCTGCTGGAATTTCTATACGCAAAGGTCTTTAGTACGTCGCACTCCCTCTCGATTTCGCCGAGGATGTCGTTCATGAAGAACCGTCCCTTCCGAAGCCCGGCAATAATTCCTTGAGCGATAAAAAGCCTTCCCGCCAGGGCATGGGTTTTACCTTGGCGGCCACTATCCAGGTGGCGAGGAAACTCAAGAACATGCTCAACGCGTGGGACTGGGCCGCTCCTTCGATGCCGCGCAGCTCTACCAGCAACAAGGTGAGTCCTATGTTCAGGATTCCCACGATGAACGTAACCCATGCGAGAATGTAGGTTTTATAGACATAGAATATGTAATTCGTGACCATGAAATACATACCTTTAAACGCCCCGCCCAGGGCGATCCACAAGATCACCCCGTACGACATTCGAAAATCCTTGCCTAATAGGCATTTTCCGAAAAAGGGCGCCGTCAGTCCGAATACGACGGCTCCCGCCGATATAGCCGCGATATACGCATAGGTGATCCGAACAAGCCTTACATCCAGAGCATGATTTTTTTTGTCGAGACTCCCGATCAGCCATGGGGCATAGGCTTTATTGAAAGAACTCGCGATCATTTCGATGATCAAGCCGATCTGTAGGCCTGCGGTATAAATTCCCGTCTCCGCGAGGCCAAGGCGGTTGGTAATGATGAAACGATCCGCCATCACGATAAGCATGGTGCCGATGCTGTGGGGAATCAATGGTATTCCGAATGATAAAGCGTTGACGACGTACCGCTTATTCGGCCGGAAAGTCGACCAGTTTTTGAGCAGGAAGAAAAGAGCCGCGGCGCCGATCACGACAACCGCGGCGGTTTGCCCGAGGATCCTTCCCTTCCATCCCAGCGAAAAGACCATGACCAGAACCAGGGACAGGCTCAAGTTGAGCACGGTCTGGGAAAGTTGAAGCGTCGAATACCTTCCGGCTTGCATTTTAGCCTGATAAATCGCCCCTAAAGACAAAATGAAGAATTGGAATAGGGCGAAAACAAGCACTGCCCACAGCCAATCCCCGGGGAACTGTGACAAGGCCTGAATAGGATCGCGCAACGCGAACACAAGCGAAAAGATGATTGCCGAGCTGACCCCCAATATCAACAGGCAGTTAAAAATATATTCTTTGAACAGCGTCTTTTTGTTGAAGTACTCCCGGCTTATTCCCCCGTGAACTGATAGTCCCATCAAATCGCCAGCGATGGACGAGAGCAGGGCGAACATGGACACTATCCCGTAATCTTCCGGCGACAATTTGCGCGTAAGTATCGGAAGTAACAGGAAAGGCACTCCCGCGTTCAGTGTCGAGGTTATGGTGTAAACACCCGAAGCCCTGGCCAAGGCTGAACCGAGGATACGCTTCCCGATTGACCGTATCACCTTGTTATACCGCAAAAATCCAGTTGAATTTTATCGTTTCCGATCGATAACCCTCGAAACTTCTCGTGTCCTACCAGGAATACGATGATATCCGCCCGTTCGCACGCCTCCTGAGGCTGGGTGATCGCGAAAGACGGATGGCTGGCGATATTGGGTTCGCTCACTAGAAACTCGGTTTCCGAATCTTTTATCATCATAGTCGCGATCTTTAAGGCGGGGCTTTCCCGAAGGTCGTCGATATTGGGTTTGAACGCCAACCCCATCAATGCCACGGTAGGCGCCCTTCCCTTGTCGAGTCGGTATTGCACTATGGTGTTACGTATTTTTTCCACACACCAAAGTGTCTTGTAGTTATTTATCCTTCTTGCCTCGCCGATGATCTGCGCCTCTTGCGGAAACGCCGCCGTCAAAAAATACGGATCCACGGCGATACAATGTCCCCCCACTCCACAGCCGGGATTGAGAATCTTGACCCTTGGGTGCTTATTCGCCAGGGCTATAAGCTCCCAGACATCAATACCGGCCCTGTCGCAGATCATCGACAGTTCGTTGGCGAAGGCGATTTGCACGTCACGGGACGAGTTCTCGGTAAGCTTGCACATTTCCGCGGTACGACTGTTGGTGGAATGCAAAGCGCCCAGGACGAATCCCTGGTAAAAGTCGCGAGCTTTTTCAGTAGAGGCTGCGTCGATCCCTCCTATTATCCTGTCGTTATGCACCAGCTCGTGCAGCACGTTGCCCGGCAATACACGTTCGGGACAATAGGCGATATATATTTTACCCTTTAATTCAGGCCTCATTTTAAAAATCAGATCCGCCATCTTCTCAGTGGTTCCCACAGGCGAGGTCGATTCGAGGATATAAAGGTCTCCGGGCTTCAACAAGGAAACTATCGATTCCGTGGCGCTTTCCACGAACGAGATGTCGGGCTTTAGGTCGCCCGTAAACGGCGTCGGCACCACTACAAGATAGACGTCGCTTTCTTCCGGTGTCGAGACAGCCCGCAGCATGCCCGAGGAGACCACTTCTACCACCACGTCCTCGAGGTTCGGCTCGATAATATGGATCGCGCCCCGATTGATTGTATCCACTATTCGACGATTGGTATCGACACCTACCACTCGCAAGCCATTTCGCGCCACCACCGCGGCGGTGGGCAAGCCGATGTACCCGAGGCCGACAAAACAAGCCTGGCTGAATTTCCACATAGTTGCCTTTCCTTATTTATCTACTTTCCGACAATATCTTCATAATTTGTTCGCTGGTTGTACCGTCTCCATAAGGATTTACCGCCTTTGCCATAGCCTTGTAGGCCTCGCCGTCGTCCAGCAGCTTCCTTGTCTCGGCTACTATTTTTTCCGGATCTGTTCCCACGAGTATTGCGGTGCCCGCTTGTATGCCTTCTATTCTCTCCGTCTTATCCCGCATGACCAGAACGGGCTTCCCCAAAGCCGGCGCTTCTTCCTGAATTCCCCCCGAATCGGTGAGTACGATCGCGCTTTGATCGAGAAGCCAGAGCATCGACGGGTACCCTATCGGCTCTATGAGATGCACTGTTGGCAATCCGCCCAAAATACGCCTGACAGGTTCCTGGACGTTGGGATTCAAATGGACCGGATATACGATCTGTGTATTCTGGCAGGTGGAGGCTAAAACCTTCAGCGCGTCGCATATGCGTTCCATTCCGCCTCCGAAACTTTCACGCCTATGCCCAGTAACAAGAATGATACGCTTTGCCGGATCCAAAAATCCGAATTCTCTACGATACTCGGCGTCCCCTTGAGCCTTTATAAGGTTCAACCCCAGCTGTAACGCATCGATGACCGTGTTACCGACGATGTACACATTTTTAGTGATGCCCTCCCTGCGAAGGTTTTCCGCGGCTGTCCTGGTCGGCGCGAAATGGTACGACGCGATTTGTCCCACCAGCTTTCGATTCATCTCTTCGGGAAAGGGAGAATATGGATCCCCGCTCCGAAGCCCCGCTTCGAGGTGAGCCACCGCTGTACTGTGGTAATAAGCCGCGAGCGCGCCGACTAGCACACTGGTCGTATCTCCCTGCACGAATACCACATCAGCCGCTTCCCCAGCGATCACAGGATCAAGCGCCGCCAAGCACCGCGCGTTGAATTCCGCCAGGCTCTGTCCGGGCCGCATCAAATCGAGGTTGTAATCGGCCTTGATCCCGAAAAAATCATTGACTTGGCTCAGCATTTCCCGGTGTTGACCGGTCAGGCATATTCTTGTTTCGAATACTTCGGGATTCCGCTGCAGTGTCTTTACAAGCGGCGCCATTTTTATCGCTTCGGGACGGGTTCCGTAAATGAAAAGCACACGGTTTTTGCGCATATATTCTTTGTTCGCCTTTATAATGTTTTAACCAAAATCAATCGATGAAACATATTATTCGGAAACATCGCTTGGCTTAGGCAAGGATTCGCCTGCCTTGCCGATTCTCCGATAGATCAGTACGAATCCTAAAATGCCTATCGTTTTCAACACTATCGCTCCGGTCGATCCAAGATAATCCGCGATCAAGACGATCGAGCCCAGGCTGGCCGTGGATGAATACAGAATCGCGAGAATTCTTCGGTTGCTCATGCCAAGGTCTAGCAATATGTGGTGCACATGTTTACGGTCCGGGGTGAACAACGGAACTTTACGTTTAAATCTCCTTAGAATTGCAGCCAAGGTATCGACGATAGGCACGCTGCACAACGCTATCGCAGAAAGAAGGCTCGCGGAATCCCCATTTCCTTGTCCGCTTTCTACCATACTCAACAAGGGTAAAATAGAAATCAAGAATCCCAAAAAGAGGCTGCCTGAGTCGCCCATGAATACCAAGGCCGGGGGAACATTATACAACAGAAAACCGAGGATCGCGCCGGCGAGGGCCAAGGCAAAGTAACTGGAAAGGTAACTTCCAACCTTGAAGAAAATCAGCGTCCACACCCCGGCGATGATAAGTCCTATGCCTCCCGCGAGACCATCGAGCCCGTCGATGAGATTGAACGCATTAGCCACGCCTACAATCCAAAATACGGTAAGAGGGACAGCGAACCAGCCGATCCGGATAGGGTCGGCCATGAACGGCAGATGGATCGAGTCGAATCGGAATCCGGCCAACGCCACAACCAAGGCCACTATACATTGTATAATAAATTTTTTGTACGCTCGAAGCGTATGAATATCATCCACTAAACCAATACCGTGAAATATCAGCCCGGCTCCGATGATGATCAAAAAACGCGGCGGAAAGGATACCGCACCGGGATTGAGAAGGGCGGAAACAAAAAGTGTCGCCAGCAATCCAGCGGTCCATCCGAGGGCGATGCCTATTCCACCGAGCCGCGGGATCTTTCCCGAATGGATTTTTCTTCCACCGGTACTGTCGAATAGGTCGTACTTGCTCGCCAACTGGATGATATACGGCAACATAAGCGATGACACGACGAAGGAAACGAAAGCGCAGATAGCTCCGGTCATGGTTTTTTCTCTCTTTTTAAAAAACCTCTCATAGTAGTATCCTTAATCTAAAAGGTCCCTTCCAAGGTAAATCAAGAATGTTTCCTTAAGCCAGATGCCGAACCAGCGAATCGCAAACCAAATCGATCTGCTCCATCGTGATGGTCGGATATAATGGCAAGGTAAGTTCGTGTTCGCTGATGTATTCCGAAATCGGCGTCGGCCCGACCTTCCCCTTATACGCGCTGAAGCTTTGGATTGCCGGGTAATGTATGCTTGTTTGTATGCCGTCTTCTTTCATGGATTGCATGATTCGAGCCCTGTCGACGTGTTCGGGAAGCAGAATCGGCATGATATGGTACGTGGGAATGCCTCGATCGAGTCCGCGGTAAGGAATTACCAGATCATTCACTCCGTCGAGGCGCTCGAAATAGTGGGCCACGGCCCGGACTCTGGCGGCGTTGGCCTCTTGGAGCTTCGATAGCTGGACCAAGCCCAGGGACGCGCGGATCTCATCGATTCGGTAATTGAAACCCGGTTCGATCACGTCATAATTGGCCGCGCGGCCCTGGATTCTGTCGAAACTGGCCACCGTCATGCCGTGGCTGCGCAGGTTTTTGCATTTCTGATAAAGGTCCCGGTCTCTTACGGCGACCATGCCCCCTTCGCCGATCGCCAGATTTTTGTTGGAGAAGAAGCTCCATGCGGATATTTCCCCGAAAGTCCCCAGTTTTCGTCCTTTATAGGTCCCGCCGTTCGCATGGGCGCAGTCTTCGATGAGGGCCACATTGTGCCGCCGGCAAAGCTCAAGAATCGGATCCATATCGCAGGCGTAGCCCGCGTAATGGACGATCATCACCGCTTTTGTCCGGGGAGTGATTTTGGCCTCGATGTCGGCGGGATCCATCGACCAATCCGTGATCGAAGTCACGTCGGCGAGCACCGCATCGGCGCCGGAGACGCGTACCGAATTGAGGTCGGCGATAAAGGTCAGCGACGGCACGATCACCTCGTCTCCCGGCCCCGCGCCCGCCGCCAATACGGCCATATGAAGCGCCGCGGTTCCATTGGCGACGGCAAGGCACATGGAACCCTCGCCTAATTCCGCCGCGTATGCGGATTCGAAGCTCTGGGTCTTGGGACCCATGGTGATCCACCCCGACCTCAGAGTCTCCTCTACGGCATCGTACTCTCTCTGGTCGTAATTCAATTGAAAAAGCTGAACTTTCCACTGCATGGCTCGCTCCGAACTCATTACTTGGAATAATTCCCATACACAAGCTCGATGGCGTCGCAGGCTCTATCGATAGTGTATCCGCTGGCGCGGCGCAGCGCTTCGTCGGACTTTTTCACCCCCGGGGAAGGGTCGTCGAGCAGCGAAAAGACCTTGTCGGCGCAAAAGAATATGCGCATTGATTACAGCTTGAAAACCTTTCCGTTCTCTATGCGCACCGATTTGACGGAATTCCGGGTGTCCACCACGAGATCGGCGGTTTCGACGATGTGCGGCACGTCAAAACAGGAATGGTTGGTGGTGAACACGACGCAATCGACCGACCTTATTGTCTCGTCGCTGAGGTCGACCCCCTTCCAAAGCCGGCCATGCTCGTCGAAGGTTTCGGGCACGTATGGGTCGTGATAAGACACTATGGCGCCCTTGCGCGCGACCTGCTCCATCACGAGCAAAGCGGGGCTTTCTCTAGTATCGTCTATATCCGGCTTGTAGGATACGCCGAGAAAAAGAATTTTGGAACCGTTCATGGCCTTCTTTCGTCGGTTGAGCGCGTAGGCGATTTTATTCATTATCCGATAGGGCATCAAATTGTTTATTCTACCCGCGGCATCTATCATGGTAAGATCGAAATTGAAGCCCTTGGCGATGTACTCGAGATAGAAAGGATCCAGCGGAATGCAGTGGCCTCCTATTCCGGGGCCTGGATAAAAGGCTTGAAAGCCGTACGGCTTGCTCTTCGCCGCTTCCACGACCTCCCAGATGTCGATGCTCATCTTCCCGGACAACAAGGCCAACTCGTTTATCAATGAGATATTCACGAGCCTATAGGTGTTTTCGAGAATCTTCACCATTTCCGCCACCCTGGGCGAGCTGACCGGATACAAGTGTTCTATCGCGATTCCGTACAGCGCCATCGCGATCGCTTTTGCTTCTTCCCCCAGGGGACCCACCACCTTGGGCGTGTTCGCCGTTTTGTAGGTTTTGTTGCCGGGATCGACCCGTTCGGGTGAAAAGCAGAGCCAAAAATCGATTCCTTCTTTCAATCCCGACTCTCGCTCGATGATCGGCTTCAAAAAGTCTTCCGTTGTCGTCGGATAGGTGGTGCTCTCCAGGCTTATGAAGGTTCCCGGCTTCATATATCTTCCGATATCGACGCACGCGGTTTCGATGAATCGCATATCCGGCTTTTTAAAACGATCCAGGGGAGTCGGGACGCATACGATGATCGCCGTCGTTTCGGCCAGGCGGCTGAAATCGGTGGAGGCGGCAAGGGATTTTTCGGCCGCGGCGGCCTTGAAATCGTCCTCGGGAATATCGGAAATATAGTTGCGGCCCTTATTGACCATATCGACCTTGGAGGCGTTTTTATCGAAACCAAGCACTTTCACGCCCTTGCGCGCGAAGGCGACCGCCAGAGGGAGACCGACATATCCCAGCCCGACAATACCCACGGTGAGGTCTCTTCGGGCGATCTTGTCCATTACGATATTGAATTTATCCATAGAGGCGCCTTATATGATTCGATCTTCTTCGGTCGGAGAGAGGCCTTTTTCCGTCTTTCTGTATCGCGATCCGCAGGCCTTGCACAGCAGGTGCTCGTCCAGGGCATTTCCGCAACGACAGACCCAGCCCCGCTGGCGCGCGGGACAGCCGTAAACCAAGGCATGGGCGGGGACGTCCTTCGTGACAACGCTGCCGGCGCCTATGAAACAATACTCGCCCAGGGAAACGCCGCAGACGACCGTCGCGTTCGCGCCGATCGTCGCGCCCCGGCGGATTATGGTCGCGCGATACTCATGCTTGCGTTCTATAAAGGCCCTCGGGTTGATGACATTGGTAAAAACGCAGGAAGGCCCGCAAAAAACCTCGTCTTCCAGTATCACATCGTCGTAAATGGAAACGTTATTTTGGATTTTCACTCCGTTGCCGATTGTCGCCCCGCCCCCAACGTTGACGTTCTGCCCCAAGGAGCAGTTGGCTCCGATCTTGGCCCCGGCCATTATATGGGAAAAATGCCATATTTTGGTTCCGGAACCGACAACGGCCCCCTCGTCGACATAGGACGACGCGTGACGTTTCCATGTTCCCCCGCCGAAAGCGGGAATTTCGACAATTTCGTCATTCCGCATCGGTTTTACCTTTTTCTCGAGAATGCCAGTATCCTGTCGCACACTTCGTCCACCTCGTCGTCGCTGAGTTCGGGGAAAATCGGCAGGGCCAGAATGCGTCTCGAAACCGACTCGGCAACCGGAAAGTCTCCTTCCTTATATCCCAAACAGGAAAAACATGCCTGTAGATGAAGAGGTTTCGGATAGTAAATCGTACAACCGATACCCTTTTCTTTCAGATACGCCGAAAGCCCGTCCCTGTCGTCGATAAGTATGTTGTACACATAAAAAACCGGCTTATTGTCCGCGGCGACTTTCGGTATTCGTATTCCAGGCGCCCCTTCCAGCCTGGCGTTATAATGCGCCGCATGCCTCGCCCTCGCGGCGATGGCCGCTTCTATGGATCGAAGCTTAACCCGCAGAACCGCAGCCTGGATCGTGTCGAGACGCGAGTTATAGCCGATATAATCGTGCTGATATTTGGCAAGGCTGCCATGCACCCTATAGCTTTTCAGCTTTCTGTGGAGTTCTTCGTCGTCGGTAACCGCCAATCCCGCGTCACCATAGGCTCCGATGGTTTTTGTCGGAAAAAAGGAAAATATTCCGATGTCGCCCATCGTGCCGGCCCGGCGCCAGCATCCATCGACACGGTTCTCCATTCCCCAGGCTTCGGCCGCGTCTTCGAGCACGGAGAGCCCGTGCTTTTTCGCCATATCCAGCACCGCCTGCATTGGCGTCGTCTGCTGAAAAAGATGCACCGGGATTATGCCTTTCGTGCGTTCGGTTACCCTTTCAGCCGCCTTGGCGGTATCCATGGCAAGGGTTTCTTCATCCATATCGATAAAGACAGGTTTGCCGCCAAGCCGGGCGACGCAGGACGCGGAGGCGAAAAAGGTGAACGTCGGGGTCAGCACCTCCGCTCCCGCGCTGAAGCCGAGAATATCGGCCGCGAGTACCAGCGCGTCGGAACCCGAGGCCAAGCCTACGGCATATTTGACGCCCAGCCAGGAGGCCGCTTCCTGTTCGAATTCCGCGACTTCCTTGCCGAGAATGAAATCGCCCCGCTCCATCACGGCGCCCACGGCGCTGTCGAATTCGTTCTTCCGCGCCGCGTACTCGCGGACGGTCGTGAAAAACGGCACTCCCATCTCAGCCTCCCAATCCGGGGAGACTATAGGATTCGGCCATTTCGGTCGTGGAATACTCGCAGGGCAGCTCCACCGGAAGCCCTGTTTTCTGCGCTTTATAAATCGCCAGGATGATTTCCAGGGCTTTCCGCCCCCGTTCGCCCGAAACGAGCAGCTCCGAGCCCGTCTCTATGGAGTCCAGGACATCGGCGAACAGGTCGCCATGGCCATAGCCGTAGACCGAGGGAGGGTTCTTAGCATGGGAATCGAGCACTTTGTCCTCGGTATCGCCGTATTCCTCCGCGTCCGCGAATCTCCAGGTTTCCAGCTTATTGGTCGCCAAGCCGCCGATGACCACTGTCCCCTTCGTTCCGAACAGCGACAATGTTTCGTTGAGGTTGGTCGGATACACGCAAGCCGTCCCTTCGACAATTCCCACGGCGCCCGAGGCGAACTCGATAATCGCCGCGCCGAAGTCTTCCGCCTCTATGGGCCGGGAGAAACGGCGCGTCGCCGCTTGTACCCTGACCGCATCCTCGCCCATCATCCATTGCAGAAGATCGATGCCGTGGGTGCACTGATTCATGAGCGTGCCGCCGTCCAAAGCCCAGGTGCCGCGCCAAGGAGCCTGCGAATAATAACCTTCGTTGCGGTTCCAGCGTACCTGGATCATGCCGTGGAGCAGTTTCCCGAAACGGCCGGCCTCCAGCGCCCTGCGGGCTTTCTGCACGGGCGCGTTGAACCTGTTTTGGAAGCAAAGCGCGAGCTTTCGTCCCCTCGCCTTCGCGACGGCGATCATGGCGTCGGCATCCTTCGTGGATAAGGCTATGGGTTTTTCGCATATTACATGGGCGCCGGCGTTCAGGCAGTCGATCGCGATACGCGGGTGATAGCCCGACTCGGTCGCTATCGTCGCCATGTCGGGTTTAAGCTCTTCGAGCATTTGCCGATAGTCGGCGTAGACCCTGGGCGGGGCGGCGCTCGATACGGAGGCTATCGCCCGAACGGCGACCATCGCTTCGAGGTATTCTTTCGCTTTGGCCTGAGCCCGATGGAGCAGGGGATCGCAGAGGGCGACCAACTGCATTCTCGCCGCGTTGCGTGCGAAGGCTTCGATATGTTTATGGCTTATGCGGCCGCAGCCTATCAGTACAGTTCTTTGCATAGATCCCTTCCCGCTTTTCAGTCCGCTATCCGATCGTCTTTGAACAAAAGCTTCCTTGCCTGGCTTCTCAGACGGCTAATCGGCTTTTGAAGCGGGCTAAGCCTAATCCAGTCTCCGGTTGTCTTCAAGACGGCCAGCGCGCCCCCGGCTACGCCGCGACCCTCATAGAACTTGAAAAGGTTCATTTCGTCGGTACACCACTTGCGTTTGTACTCCTCGTCCCCGATGGTGAAGTCCAGTGTTTCGAGCCCTTCGCTTCTGCATTGGTCGATAAACTCAAGCAGGAACACCAGACCGGGGGAATACTGCCGCAAAGGTCCCGCAGCGAAGGCCGGCATAAGGTAATACATTGTCGAATCGTCTTTTATGCCCCAGTGCAGGGCGATCGCCTGGCCATTCAAGAACAATCCGCTGATATGGACGTCCAAATCGGCCGTTGTAGCCGCTTCGCGGTAAAATTCCCGAAACGAAGGATCCGCGAAATTATCCTTAGCGCCGATAACCTTATATCGCTCTCTTTTAAGCGCGATCATACGTTCGGTCAGTATTGTCCGGGATTTTTCGTCCACGGCGACCTTGAAGTCCAGTCTTCCAAGCTCGGAAAGACGCTTGGCCGCCCGGCGGAGATTGTACCGTTCCTTAGCGCCGAACCTCTCTTTTAAAAACCCTTCCGTGGATTCGGGCAGCCTAAGCGAATGGGATTTGTAATGGAGCCTGGCGAACCCCGCGCCGGCCAGCGGATTCTTCAGGAAATTGAAGCCTTCCGGATTGCGATTCAAATCGATCACCCCGCAATCCAGTTTTTCCGCCAGGCCGCGAATCTCCGAGAGCAGTGCTTCGGTTCCGAAAAGGTCCTTCGATCCTTCGTCTTCGCCCCGGACCGACCCAATCAGAGGGCCGTGGTAATCCGAAACCCCTTCGCCCATCCAGGCCAGCCTGCGAAACGGCGGTTTTCCGCAAATCCCCAAGGGAAGGGCCGCACGCTGAAGCTTGGAACCCTCCCCCCTCCTCGCTTCCTTCTCCAGAAAAAGGATCGCCGGGCTCCAGCCATGGGCTAGTCCGATCGTCCTGTACCACGCATCGAGCCAGGCCCAGGTCTGAAAGGGATAGTGATCGGATGTTTTCTCCAGGCTCCGCCAGGCTTCTTTGGCCTCATCAAAATCCCGGAAAAGGCTGCTGCGGAGAGATCCCATCCGATTCAGCGCAGGTTCCAACGGTACCGCGCCCCTATGCTCAGGCTCAGCAGGTACTTGGTATTGCCGGCCACCGGCTCGAAGATCCAGATATCCGAATCGGCGGGGGCCACCGACGTAGAAGTTGCCACCGTGGGTTTTCGCAGCTCCATGGCGTTAAAAGCCACACCACCCCGGAGCGCAAGGCTGAAGGACCAGTCGCCGAAACTTCGCGCCATGGACGCACCGAGCATAATCCTGGTTTCGAGCACCGGATCGTCCAGCCAATGGGTGCCATCCTGCGGATCGTTGGTCAGGTCGTGCCAGGGATTGGCGGGGCTGTTGGCGCCGGCCAGCCGGAATTCCGCTTCCGCCGCCGCGTCGAATCCCGCCAGTTTTCCCTGCCAGTCGGTCTGTACAGCCACATTGTTTTGGCCGTATTTATACCCGATGAGATTATCCTCTATAGCGATGACGCCGGGCTGGAAACCGGCGGTTTTCCAATCCTTGTCGAACCGCGTCTCGGGGTAATAACTATAACCATAGGAGCAGGCCACCTGCTCGCTCCAGACTTTGGACGCCGAATCATACATTTCGCTCGGTTCGAAGGTGTACTTCGTGGCGCCCGCGACAAATAGCCCGAAAGCTCCCGATCTGGTATGCAATCGGCCTCCAAGATTAAAAGCCGCCTGCCAGGGGTTCCACGTCGAATCGGGAAGTATGAAATGGAGGTTGAAATCGTCGATAAGCACCTGGGCGAGAAGGCTGTATTCCCCGGGCCGCTCCAAGGTCCAGAAAAAGCCCAGGAGATTGTTTTCGTCTCTCCCGGTCGCCCAGGGTCTTCCGCCCGTGGCCTTGATATACTGTATAAAATACTGGGGTAAGGGGTTCAGCAAATATTCGGGATCGAAGCTTTTCCCCGTGTAGACCGCGGCGTCCTGAATTCCGAAGCGCATATTCCCCAGCTTGAACACGTACTTTTTTATATTCGCCCCGCGGTCGGGGAAGCCCGACAATCCTTCGCCCAGTTTGTCTATGCCCGATTGGGTTCCCGCGTAAGTCGCCAAGCCCCAGGCGTCGGTATCCTGGGTCGAGTCGTTATTCAGCTCTATCCAGCGGCTGCCGTAACTGAAAAACCCGTCGTCCCACTCGATTTCGATGATATTCGCGGGGATGCCCGTGGAATTGACAAAAAGCGAATACGGGGAATCGACGATATCGTAATGCCTGAACCGACCCGCTCTCAGGCGCAGATTTCCGAAGCTCGAATAGACCCCGCCCTCTTCCATGATGGCGGACAGGCCCAAAAAATCGCCTCCCGGGATATCCGCAAGCTCGGGGCCGTATTTATCGTTGGTATCGGCTTTAATACTTCCGCTGACGCCGAAGTATTTCGCGTCGAGGCCGAAGGAAAACAAAAGATTCGGACTCAATCCCCGTTTGGTAATCTCCTCGCCGTAAGCTCCGGCTTCGAAAACCCCGTTGGATTCAAGTTCGACCCACATGGTCGGCGTTTTCTGAGCCAAGAGGGTATAAAGGGGTACCAGCAGAAAGAATCCGAAGGCCGACAAGAAGCGGATAAAGACGCGCTTAGGCATTACGCAAGCTCCCTATAAGGTGATTCCGATCAAGGCGAAGATTTCCAGATCGCCGAAGGATGGAGGGACGCCGTCCCCAAGCCAAGAGGAGAGATCGAACCCCGCTCCCGCCCGGAACACGTCCCTGCGATCCCTGTCCAAGTTCATGGCCAGTTCCAATCCCGTATTCCCCTTGAGGGATTTCCTCTCGAACATAGCCCGGCCGGTATCCCTGAGCACAAGGAATTCGGCGTAGGGTTTGAAAAAGAATTCCACGCCCTCGATTTCCGACATGAAAAGCCTGCCCCTGGCGAAAAGCAGGGGAAGCTCCAGAGAGACCCAAAGCCCCATGTCTCCTTTCAAGGTCGAGGATGCCTGGGGCAGGCGGATAACCCAACTCCAGTCCGCGGTTCTCGAGCTGTCGTACAGGAACCCCAGCGTGGATGCCAGGCCGATCTTGTCCCCGAAGCGATGCGCGCCAGCGGCGGATATCCTGGTCGCGAATTCCAAATCGCCGGAATCCGGCGTCCAAAGCGTCGAGCCAAAGGCAGCGAAGGCCAAGCCATCGGCAAGTCCCCCCCGATACTTTCTTCCCTCGTAATTCGCCGTCCACCGGAGGCTGAGCGCGATCGGATATCCAGTTCCCGCCCCCATGCGGAAACCGGAAGCCGCGCCGGCCCGGAACCAGCCCGAATATCCGCCGCGGCCTTCCACGGCGATGGCGATAGTGGCGGCTTCCGCTAAAATCTCGACGCTCGCTCCATCCAAAAAGTCCCCCGCCCTTACTTTGGCGGATACGGCCCATGGAAAAGGATGGGAGCCGGCGATGCCTCCCGAAAGCGCCGCGAACCCGGAAAGCGTTTTGGAACCGTTGCCTTGGTCGTCGTTGTCGATCACAAGCTCGGCGCCGGCGCCGGCGGCAAGAAAAGGCAGGCTGGAGCCGGAATCGGGGAAAGCGGCTCCGATCGCCGCGTAGGCTCCCCCGAACAGCATACCCGCGTATCCTCCATAGACCAGGGGAGCCCTGGAGAATACCCTCGACCCAATGCCGTCCCGGGCCTGGAATTCACGCTCAGGTCCCGCCGCGATCGGCTCGTATCCCCATTCCGCCGCGGCATAGCGCATGTCCGCCAAGGCCGGCGTTTGGCTTCGCCAAGCCAAACGCAGACCCTGGGTATACGCGATAGGGAGGCTGTTGATGGGATCCCAGGGACGCGGTTCGGGATACGTAATGGCAAGGCTGTCATCATCGGCACCGATGGGCGACAAAATCATCAGCAGCAAAACGCCAATAAGGGGCGCGGAGCGTTTTCCCCGCGACAGGGGTGTGTGCCTATTCAAAAATGAAGCCCTAAGCCCAGCCATATTTCTATTCCTTCCAGGGAGGGATCTTCGCCGTTGAGAATTTTCATGATATTGTACCCCGCCGACAGCCTATAGATAAAAGCCCGCGCATATTCGGGGAAAACCGCTATTTCCAGTCCGGCACTGAGGACCATGTCTTTTTTATCCAAAAACGGCGCGGTCGGGGAGCTTCGCACATAGCCCATATCGACGAAAGGAATAAGAAAAACCTCCGCGTCGAAGCGTTCGGAACCGAAGAAATAACCCTGGGCGAAATTGATCGGCAATTGAATATTGGCGATGATTCCAAGGTCGCCGTAGCGAACTTCCTTTTCTCCCCGGATGTACTCCTCCCAATCGTAGGAAGTGATTTCGTCTATATAGGTCCCCGAGACGAACCAGTTGCCGAGCAGGCGCAGGTCGAAGCCTATGACCGGATTGAAGACCGTGAACAGCGTCGCGTTCAGGTTTACGCCGAAGTCGTACTTATCGATGGGGGCTGTCTCAAGAAAATGGTCGGCATAGGATGCCCCGATACTGAACGAGGCTCCCTTCCTGAAATTGCGAATCCCGTCGATCCTGCCAAAACCGAGGCTGCCGCTGAACGACCACCCCAGGTCGGTGAAGGCTCGGGGTTTTAATCCGTAAATATCGAACAATCCCAGGCTGGGACTGAATCTCACCCTGCCCAACCAAGGCAAGTCGACAATCGGTATCGAAGAAGATATGACTATTCCGTTTTCGATATACGGATAATGGCTTGAAACGTATTCGTCGTAAAAATCCGCATAGGTTACCACCGACCAATCGAGCCCCGCCTTGAAGGTGAATCCCGCGCTGATCCCTCCTCTTACGGTGTGGCGTAGATAATCCCTCTCGTAGAGATGGGAGATCAGCGGCGCGGCGTACCATTGCAGACCCAGGGCCGAAAAGGGATAGGAGGCCGACAGGGACAGCGATCCGTTCGGCGAGATACCGCCGCTCTGTGTATAAAGAAACTCCTCCGCCACATCCAGGCTCCAGCGCCCTCCCAAAATATAGTACGGAAGATTGAAATAGGTGGCCATTTCCACCTGATTGCTCTCCACGTAATAGTCCAGGGTCAGGCTCAAGGGTTCCAGGGTGCCCAGGAAATTGAAATCCTTATACCGGAACACCAGGGAAAAGCCGTCCGTGGAGTTGTATTTCGCCAGAGGCACCATGAGAGACGTGAGGGAAGTATAGGTAATGACTTTAATAATTACTTTTTGAGGTCTTTCCCCCTCGAGGATATCCATGGTTATTGTGGATTTTTCCTGGAATACCCTGTTGGAAATCAGGAGCTGGGTCAACGAGTCGATATAATCCCGCAGCGAATCGAGGGAATGGAAGATTCTTCCCTTTTCTATGGCGAGAAATTCCTCGAGAAAAGGCCTGAGTATCAAACCGTTGATCTGATACTCCACATCGGCTATCACGAACGCCGGCTGTGGTTTTTCCGGCAACCGATGTTCTTTTTTCTCCCCCGGCTCCTGGGCGCCGAGGCTGGCCGAAAAAAAGAGAGGGAAAAAAAGAAGTATGAATAATGGGGTGCTTCGCTCGCGTCTCAACAAAATACGTCCTTGCCGGTTAATAGTCTCTCATATAGTTTATTGTATTCATTAACCATGATATCTGAAGCATAGCGCGTTTTCCAGATATTTCTGCCGGCGGTTCCCATTTTTCGTCTTCGGGCGGAACTCTCAATAAGCAGATTCAGCGCCGAACTCATGCGATCGATATCATTGGGAAGCACAAAGCCCGCGGCCGACCCGCCATCGGGCTCCGGCGACAGAACCTCCGGAATCCCGCCGGCACAGGACGCCACGACCGGCAGCCCCGCGGCCATCGCTTCGAGCAATGACAACGGCATGCCTTCGTTATCCGAGCATAACAGGAAAACATCAGCCCTGGAAAGCAGCGAGGAGGCCTGGGGAATGGAGCCAAGCGCATGAAATGCCGGAGGATCGGTCGGCATCGGCTCGCCACCTATCCAGGCGAAATGGGCCTTTCCCTCAAATCGCGACGCAAGCGCCCGACAGAGATCAATGCGTTTCGGACGGGCGTCCCTGGCTGCCATGATGACGATCGGAAGCCCTTCCGACCTCAGGCGATCAATTGCGGCCGCCTGCGCCGACATGCTGTCGACAGGTTGGGAAACGCCATTGGGAATTAACTCCACGGTATACCCATCCCGCTTCATGGCGTCGGCGTCTAAACGGGAGACCGCCACCACCGCTCCGCAGCGCTTGGCTAAAAGCTTGTCCAGGAACAGCATTCTACGGTTCAAAACCCTGATCTGATCGTATCCGTGCATAGTGTACACGATATGGCGGCGATCCACGCCGGCGGCGAGCCTTCCCAGCGCTCCCGCCTTCGAGGTGTGCAGATGGACGATATCCGGTTTCCATCGCCTGAATAAAGCTCCCAGCGCGACGAGAGCCATAAGGTCTTCTTTCGGCCTTATGGCCCTGACCAGCAGGGGAAGCGAGATGGACTCCACCCGCCGGTCCATTCCGGCGAAGGCTTCCCAAAAGCCCTCCAGCCCGGCGGCGATTCCTACGGAATGGCCTTGCGCCGATTGGGCTTCGGCCAGGGTCCTTACTACGCCCTGGGCTCCGCCGAATTCGGATCTGGTTACCACATGAAGAATTCTCATGGCTCACTCGAAGGCTTGCTGTCGAACAAGGCTTTTATCGCCCGTACCGTGACATCCCGGGAATGGCGTTTCCGCACCGTCGCCGCGTTGGCATCGGCGAAACGGGAACGAAGCGCCAGCGCCTCTTCGACCACCGAATCATCGAGCTTCTCCAGCGGGATCCTGTACAATTGGTAATCGTCGGCCAGCGTCTTGTAGGCTGCGATTGAGTCGGAGCAGAGCACGCCACAACCGCAGGCAAAGGCTTCGATCATGCTCACCGGGGTGGCGTCGCTCCTGGGAAAATGCAGGACAAGGTCGCCGGCCCCGTAGAGCGAGGGCATTTCGGCGAAAGGCATGGGACGATCCAGCCAATGGATGCGCTCCCTGGCCTGGGCGTCGGCTTTTTCCATCTCGATCTTGACCGCGGCCGAATAGGATGAATCGGCTCCTTGATGAATCCGGAGGAGCAAATGAGTATTAGTATCGCGGACATGCGCGGCGAACTGCCGAACGATATCCACTATGCGATAATTAGGCGCGGCAAGGCGATTGCTTAAAAGAACTGTGGCTTTATCGGGAATCCCAAGTTCTTTTCTAAGCGCCGCCGCTTCCAGGGCAATCGACCGGCCGGGCTGCGGCACGCGGAAAAGATTTGTATCCACCCCCCAATAGATTATTTTCACCTTCGAGGCGGGGCCCGATATTTCGCGTAAGACGGATTGCCGTACCGCTTCGGCGTCGCAGGTGATCCAGCGCGATTTACCCAGCGCTTTCCCGCGGATAATCCTTTTCAATCCCCGCGCGGCGGGCTGATCCACCAGGATATCCGTTCCCCAACACGAAAGGATCGCCGGGCGCGGCGAAAAAAGAATGAGGAGGGCCGAGCGGAATGTCAAAAAATGGACGCAAATATAATCGGGCTTTTCGGTGGCAATGCAATGGATATCTTTTACAAAAGACGCGATTTTCCCAAATAAGGTCCGGACCGCCGCGCTTCTGTCGATGAGTCTCCGATAGAAATATCTATCCTGAGGTACGGCTTCGCCATAGCCTATCGTTATAGTGTCGATACCGGCGTCTTCCAAAAAACCGGCCCATCGATAAAGGTGGGGAGAGTTATGGTCTCCTATGAGAATCGTTTTCATCCGCGCAGGCACCCCCGGGCTATTTTTTTAGACAAGGCCGCCAAAAGCCGGGTATAGTCCCCTATATTTTTCGAGTGACGAATTCCTCCCTTCATGACAGCCGGTATTTCCTTGAAGGAGCAGTGGGGCAAGGAAAAAAAATATCCATCGTAAAGGAACCTGTCGGTCATTCCATGGCTGTGGATAAATTCGCGATGCCGTTCGTACATAAAGTTGATAGTCTTATAATGGGTTCGCTTGGTGGTCGAGTTGGACAGGCTTCCGGCGCTTACGCGATATCGATACAGCGGCTTCTCGATGCGCGACACCGAAAATCCCTTATCCGCCGCGCTCATCCAGAAGTCCCAATCTTCGTTGCCGTTACGGAAGATTTTTTCCTCGCAGTACCCTCCGATTCGATTATAGAAACTTTTCCGCATGAGTACCCCGGGACCGGGCATCCATTGGTCGACAATCATATCGCGGTCGGTTTTCACAGGCATGGTCCAAATCGTATCGACGGCGCCGAAGGTCCGAAATGTCGTGTACGCGCAATCCAACGACCGATCTTCGGACAAAATTCCGTGCAACTCCTTCAGTATTTGCGGTTCCAAGACATCGTCCGAATCCATCGTAAAAATATATTCCCCTTGTGAATGGCCTACCGCCGTGTTGCGCGCGATCCCCGGGCCCGAGTTGTTCTTGTGCCGTACGATTCTAAACCGATGGTTGATGCCTCCTTCGGGCAAATCCTGCCTTGTAAGCGGCGTGGCCGAGGCATCGTCCACCAGCACCACCTCCCAATCCGTCCATGTCTGCCCGAGAATGCTCGACAGGCATTCCGAGAGCCATTCGCGGGGGGTATTCCAGCTTGGTATGATTATTGAGATCACCTATGTCCCCCGGGTTATTGTTCTCCGTTAAAGATTCGGCGCAGTATTTTCGAGATCACCGCGAGATTGAGTCCATACAGGCCCGCCGTGACCACGATGTAGTAGAGCGGGGGAATCAGCAACCACCAGGGACTCCAGGGCATAAAGCCGAACGATATCCCCAGCAGAAGGAGCATAAATGAAATCAGAAAGTCATACCGGGTTATGAAAACGAGTCCGTGTTTTTTCTTTAAATACAGAAGGCTTATGGACAAATTCACCATCCCCGCGGTCGCCGCCGCGGCGGAAAGCCCGACAGCCCCCAGGGATCGAACCACCAAGTATTGGAGGATGATGCTCCCCAATGTGCCCACGACGATGCTGATGATCACCGGCGTCTTGGTATCTTCCTTCGCGTAAAACGTGAAATTGATCAGGTTTCCCAGGGCCGCGTTTATCACTCCGAAGGAGCCCGCCCCGAAAATCGCCGACAGGGCGGCGACATCGGAAGACGAAAATCTGCCATGTCCGAATATAACGGCGAACAAGGGTTTGGCCAGGACGACCATGCACACGCATCCGAGGCCGAAAACGCCGAATACTATTCGCCGGGCCTCGTTCATGTGGTCTTGATACTTGTCCTTATTATTCTTAATCAGCGTTTCGGATATGAAAGGATAATATACGGAAATGAAGGTGCCGACCAACAAGCTTCTCGCCACGCCGATAAGCGATGAGCTCATGCTGAGCAGCGTAATCGAGCCGCTGCTGAGAAAAGAGGCCAAATACTTCTCAACGTATCCCGCCGCTATGCCCATCAAGCCGCCGGCGAAGAGCGGAAAAGCTTTTGCGGCCTCCTTTAATCCCAGGGCAAGGTTTATTTTGCCCGGCAGCTTTTTTTTTCTAAACGCAATGAAAAGCAGCACCGCGAAATTGGCGATTACGCCCAGCAGGGAGGAAAGCACGATGCCCGCCACACCCGCTCTTACCACAAAGAACAGTACGGCGGTGGAAAGAACGGAATTTATCAGACTCGCGGAATTGCCGAATATGAAAAATTTGTCGGACTTCAGGAAATTATCCAGCACCACGCTCAAGGGGGAGAGGATTATTATCGGCAATGAAAGCAATAATAGATATCGCACAATGCCGATGGTCTCGGCATCCAGTCCTCCAAGCACCGCGCGGGCTATGTCGCCTCCGAATATGGCGAACACGAGGGCAAGCACAATAAAGGCGATAGCCGTTACCGAAAGATAAGAGGCTAGGTATTCTTTTTCTTTTCCTTTGTTCTTGTGGGCCTGGCTTCTCGGCGATACCAGCGCGGTAAGCGAGTCCGAAAGAAGGCCCGCTGGAGTATTGAGAAGGCCTACCGTGGAATAATACGCATCGCTCGCGGCTCCGGCGCCGTATCGGGAGGCCACGATCACGCTCCGCAAAAAATTGAGAACCGTGTTCAGGACGGTGAAGATCGCCATTTCGGCGGAGGAAGCCGCGGTGGATTCCCGCCGGGAAAATATCCTATCGCGGAGCGAAGACTTCATCACAGGTCCAACCTGGTTACGGCGGCGACAAGGGTAAGGACTTGTGCTTTCTCAAGAAAGGAACCTTCATCGAAGAGCCGGGCGCAATCTTCCGCAAGCCCGGGGCGGGAGGAAAGCCGTTCTTCTATCATACCCCTGCGTTTCTGAAACTCGCCGCGGAGATCGGTATTATTTTTATACCAGAGATCGAGGGGATTCATATCCCATCGGCTCGGCCTCCGCAGAATACCATCGACAAAATAGCCTAAAGCCTTTCTCCCGCGGTGGACAAAGCGGAACGGCGGGGATTCCATGCGGCGTTTGTTGATAAGCGTAGGCTTGAGCCTCCATTTCTGCCAAACGTAGCGGGTCGCCTCGGGGAAATGCTTTTCTATCATCGCCAGGAAAAGATATTCGCCCTTTTTGAATTTTGGGGGTATTCCGGCGGCCCAGCCCGCCAGATCGGGATAAAGGAAAGGTTCATCCGTTTCGGTAAAACCCTGGGCGGAAACGCTTCCGTTGACGATCGCGTTGGATCCTCTTGTGGCGATGGCGAAAGCTTCATGGTTGGGGAATCGCGAAAGGGCATCGTTGACAGCTTCCTCGATTCGGGGCAGGAATCGTCGCGAATACGCCCACTCCTCCGCCGAAGGCTTGACATGATAATCCGTTTCCACGTAGTCGCCTTGGCTCGCGTCGGCCAGATTCCCGTTATGCAGCAGGCCGTATTTTCCCCAATCCAGCATCCGATAACTGCTGAAGGCATGGGCGGAACCGGCATATATGATCATGCCGTCGTTGGCTTCGACGCAGTCCTCGATGGTTCTCGACAAAAAATCTCCTCCGTCGAGAACCCGGAACAGATGGTCATAGCCGAGATCGCGGGATATCGCCGAGGCGATTCTTTCGTCGGCGCATCCGGATTGCCCGAAGGTGAAAGTGAGGATATTTTCGAATCCCAGCTTCTTCGCGAAGAACAGCACCATCCGCGAATCAAGCCCGCCGGAGAGCAGGGAGACATGACGATATCCATACTCCAGATCTTTTTCAAAACCCTGTCGAACAGCCTGAGCCATTCGCTCGTAGAACCCGTCTATGAGATCGCCTAACGAATCGGTATGGATAGTCTCGTTATCGTAGGAAAAATACCGGTGCAAAGCCGGCTTTTCCCCCGGTTCTATAGCCATGCTGCATCCTGCTTCGAGTTTTCTGACCCCCTCTATAAGCGTTCGATCGTCGAACATATACCCGAAGCTGAGGATGCTGTAGGCGGCGGTTGTATCCAGTTTCGGCTCAATTCCGGCGGACCTGAGCATGACGGCGATATCCGCGAGGGAGGAAGCGAAAAAAGTGGCCCCCAGCCGCTCCGCGTAATAATAATACAAGAATCTCGTGCCGAAATGATTGGTGTACAGGCTGCCGATATTCAACGACTCGTCCCAAACAAATCCGGCGAACCCGCCGCGGAGCAAGGAAGGGAAGTTTTCCATGTCCTTTGCCGCGATCGAAGCCAGGAGGCTGCCCAAGTCGGGCGCGGCGAACGATCGTTTCATCTCCTTCGCGTTGAGCGTCACCCCGTCATGGCAAACGAAAAGCGTCTTATCGGGACCTCGGTACGTCGAGAAACACTTGTCCTCCCCGAATTTCCCGATAAAGGCGTTTCGTATGTGCAGATCGCCTTTCGCGCCGAAGGCGTCAGCGCCGGCTCCGAGAAGAAGTTGCGACGGTATTCTGTTGCGCGCCCCGGGCGAAACTATTCCGCAAAATCCGCTCACTGCCTATCCTTTTCGATTCGCGCAACGTCAGAATTGTCCGCCGATTCCAGGTAATCCACCAGCCTGTCTGCCTGGCGTTCTCTTGAATACTGTTTTACTTTTTCCCTCGGGTAAAACGCGGTGTCTTCGTCATCGGGATTGCGCGATTCCCAATACCTGATGAATCTCGATATCTCCGCCGGTTCGGTACTGAGGCAGTATCCCTGCGCGGGGTCGGAAAACAGGCCCGAACGCAGATCCGAACCCTGCCGGGAGATGGCGATGATCGGCCTTCTTGCCGCGAGATACTCGAAGGTCTTGGTCAAGAGGGTCCCGGGACCGCTCATCGCGTCGCATAACAGAAGGAATTGCGACCTTCCCTGCATTTCCAGCACCCGGCGATTGTCGACGCTTCCCAAAAAATCGACTCTCATTCCGATGCTTTCAAAAGCCCTGACGACCGAAGGCGCGGGGCTGCCGGTAAAAACCACCCCGGGCCTGGCGCGGCCGCGTTCCGGCCAGCTTCGCAGAGCCTCGACGAGGGGAGAGACCGTGAATTCGGTTTCGTTATAGGAACCGGTATACAGAATTCTCCACTCAGGTTCGACATCAACGCGTTTCGGAAGATGTTCTTCGAAGTATCCATTGTACAGTATCGTCGTCGTATCGATATCGAGGGCCTTATCCACCAGAGGTTTCAATTTTCCTGAGACCGTGATCGCCAAATCAATTTCCTTGCCGTAGGACGCGAATCGCCTGGCCAGAAAGCGGCCTCTCGGGGAATCCCGATCGACCGCGTTTGAATCAAATTGTCCGTAAAAATCCCTGAAATCGGCGATCCATCTGCAGTTGAACTTTTTTTTGACAGCCCTCGCCACCTCATGGGCCGAAAGCGGAAAGGAGGTGGAAATCACCGCGTCGAAACCGCCGCTGCCTTCGATTTCGTCCCGGGCGGTGGCGATCGCCTGTCTGGCCCATATAAAGTAGCTGTCCACCATGGGCAACCACGGCTTAATCGTTTCTTTCAGCTTATCCATTATGGTCGGGCTTGGTGAAGGCTTGTTCGGCTCTCCGGGTTTTTCCGGAACAGGCTCCCGGAGCATGGGATTATGTACGTTAATGACCTTTACGGGGCGATCGAGGTTTTCGGAAAAATAGGCGCAGGAGTCGGCTTCCTGCCCATCCCCCCGGATCACCGTGACATCGTGTCCTCTGTCGTACAGGCGTCGCGCCCAGGACATGGGACGAAATCCGCCAACGTTCATGTAGGGAGGAAAGTAATACGAAACGATGAGAACCCGCATACTATGATAGTCGCCTTATAATATCGTTCTATACGGCAGGAATACCGCGACGTCGTTTACGTTAAGCAACAGCCATCGAACAATCTTCGCCAGATAGTAACAAAAGACGCCGATCTGCAGAACCCTTGCGTCGAAGAGCGCGTTCGCGATTTCGCCGGCGGTCTTGCCGCGAACCGACATCGATCCTAATCGGCCGAGCAATGAAACAGGATCGCGTCCGTCGTCGCTTTCCCCGGGAATCCCCCGTTTCTTGTCCACGGCACGGGACAATAGGATAAGGACTCCCGCCTTGAAATAGACCGCGAATCGTATGAAGATCGCCTCTATGGTACCGAAAATGAAAAACAAAAGCACCAAATCGAAGGAGTTCCACAATGCCGGATGGCTGTTTTTATTACGTTTTCTGTTCAACACGACGAAAATCAGGTAAATTTCAAGAAAATTCAGGGGATTTATCGTCATTCCGCCGCCGATCAAATGTCCCAGCAGCTTGTTTACGAAACCTTTAGCGAAGACCTTCCCTAATTCGGAAAACGATATGATGATAAGCGCTATGCCAGCGAACGCCGCCGTCCAATAAATGCCGCTTCGGACGCCAGGTTTGACCTCGCGATTCACTATGATGAATGGAATCAAAATCAAAGCGGAATAATGAAAATTCGCCGCTATGACAGTAAAAAGGAGCGCCCCGATCTTCCTGTCGTCCATCAGGGCGTCGAGCGCCAAAAACGCCAACCCTAAGGCAATGCCCTGCCGGAGAAAAATAAAACTATAGGGCAGCATGAATTCTATCGCATAAATAAAGAGAGCGAGCTCCGCCAATCCGCTCCGTTTGTTGATCACGTATACGGAGGGCAATATTCCCAAAATCGCCACGACCAGGAGGAACCCATTGTAGGAAAATCCAAGCGCCTGGCATAATCGGATAAGGGCGATAAATAGGCGCTCATAGGTGTATAATCTGGAAATCAGTTCTTCAGGATACAGATATACTTCTTTATAAATAAAATAATCCGTGCCCCCGATTTCCCCTCGAAGCCCGGCGAAAACAGCCCAGATTCCGGCGACGAGAAACACATATGCGGTCGTGCTTCTCTTGCGAATTGGGGAAAGCGCTATCGGAACTATGAACGCGAGCAAATATGGACTCATGCTGCTTCGGCTACCTTATCCTCAGGGCTGTGCTCAAACGGATTTCATGCCAAATATCGCCGTCGAGATAGAGAAGTTCCGGCCTTACGGTGATTTCCCAACTGTCGCCGGCAAAGACTTTTTGCTTCCACGTAAACGAAAGGGCCAGTGTCATGAACCTGGTCTTTGTCGCCGCCGCGGTGGTCGTATTATTTATCACGGGGGTATCTATGAGGTTGGCTTCGCTGTTTTTCGAAAGATAGCCGAAGCACAAGGCCGCGTCCAGATTCCAGCGACGTATGCTCGCCCGCGCCGAAGCGTCCAGCCAGACGGCTCCCGGGCCATAGGGACTCGTCAAGGGCAGCAGAAGCGCTCCTGAGTCCGTCAGGTACCTATACTGGAAGCGGAGAAAGGGGTTGACGTCGTTCGGCCATATTTCGGAGCCATCGTAGTTTCCCCACAACCAGTGCGTATATCCGGCCTCGAGGTCCAGGCCGAAACTTCCGAAGCCGGTGATGGTTTGGTATTCGATTCCCGCGACATAGGCGTCTATCGTGGGGGAACCGGTATCGGAAACTCCGATGATGTCGGCATTGATATCGTCGAAGCCGGCCTGGGCGGCGAGGATCAGTCCCTGGACGGGAGTCCAGGAAATATCCGCCGCCATGGAATTGTTAGTCTGCGCCACCGCCGCCTGATGTCGGGACAAGACGGGGATGAAATCGGTGATATAAAATCTGTTCTGCCTTCTGGCCATCATCGCATGATCGGTGATACCGATGCTGACCGGGCCCAGATCCCATGACAGGCGGTTCATGCCCTCAAGAATGATCGTCGATGCGGGGTTGTTCGAAAAGGGGGAAGACTCCCAACCGTAATACAATGCGCCAGCGGGTATAACTCCTTCGTTGGGATCGACGTCGAAATCGGGCTTCGTCCCCGATTGGGTCTCCCAGGACTGAATCGAGGGAATGTTCGCCACCATCCAGTCTATGGTCAGCCGGCCTATCTTGCCCCGGGCGCGGACCGAGTCCAGGTAGGGAAGACGCGTCCCGGGAAGCAGGCCGGTCCATAAAGTCCCATTGTAATCGGGCTTTTCGCGCCCGAATAAAAAGGAAAACCCGGGATTTTCGTAAAAAACCGCGGCTTTGGTAAAGAAAAAATTTTCTATGCGCAGGGGATCGCCCTCGGTGCCTACGACGGGAAAATTGTCCGTCCTGAAGTAATCGCCCGTCCATTGATCCCTAACTACCGCCTCGGCCACCGCGCCGAATCCCGCGACGGTCCTTCCTTCCAGCAACAGTCTCGCCAGGGGCGGCCGTTTAAAATAGCTGCGCATCAGATCGATACCGCTTTTATATTTGTACGGCTCCACCAGCCGGTTTTCGGTTCCGTAAAACCACTGGTACTCGAGATCGAATTCCGTCGTTACGCCGGGACGTGAATACGCGGATAAATTCGGCGCGGCCAGCGCCGCCAAAATCAGGATCGCATGTATTATACGTCTAAGCTTTTCCATATCGAGCCCTATGCAATTGCGCCGGGTTCAAAAGCTGACAGGCTTTTGAACCCGGCTTTGTAATTTCGCCTGGTTTCATGCTAAAGCATGAAACCAGGCGAAGCGCGCGCATTTTCAAGGCAGCTTTTCAAAACCCGTCTGACTTTCGAAAAGGCCTCATCATTATCCTTTTTCCCACCGATCGACGCCGCGCCCAGTGCCGGATATCCGAAAGCCCGGAAAGTTTAGCCCTGAATACCGGATACGCCATATCGGCATCGAGAACCGTTCTATGCAAAAAAAGAGGATCGCTTTTCATGCCGATCTTTTCGGACAAGGTGGTGAAGGAAAAACTGAAATTTTCATTTTCAATGACGCGTTGCGCGACAGCGTTATACGTTTCAGGTTCGCCGCCCACCCAGGCGAAGCTTTTGACAGGTTTCCCGGTCAGGGAAACGAGGGCGTTTTTAGCCTCCCGGATCTCTTTCTCGGCAACGCCTCTATCGACATGGCCGTCGAAACGTCTATGATTCATTGTATGGCAGCCAATAACATGGCCCCGGGACTCCAAATCGATGATCTCCTCGATGTTCATCCCGATTCTACCGCCCTGCCCTTCCGGTATCAGCAACCGGTTGTCAAGGCAAAATTTCCGCTGCTCTTCCGCCGAAAGCCGGGGCATCGCGGCCGGGATAAAAAACCATCCCCTGAACCCATGTTCTTCCAGCAAGGGAGCCGCCACGGTATAATGACTTAGAAGACCGTCATCGAAAGTTATGATGATCCCTTGCCTTGACCGCGGCTTGTCCGACCCGTCATCGGTTTTTTCGGAAGCGGCGCCTGAAAAAAATGAAAGCAAATCGTCCTCGCGAACGTTGTCATACCATCGCCTGTAATGCGCAAGTTGCCTTCTGAAGCTTGGAATCATGGCGTTATCCACGTTGTGGTAAGCCACTGCCCGAATGGATCGAATAGTTCCACCATCCTTCGCGATAAAGCCCCTCATGCTTTCCTTGCCGCCGGTTCGCCGTAAATCCTCAAATACTCAGCCACGCAGTTTTCTATGGAATAATCGGCTGCCTTTCGGGCCTGCGCCGCGAGTATTCTGTCTTTAAGTTTTTTATCCTCGTCCAAATCCAGAAGCGCCTTCGCGCAAGCGCCGTAATCTCCCGGAGGAAACAGCAAGCCAGCGCCTTGTACAAGATCGCGCAACCCGCCGGTGGCCGAGGCCACGACAGGGAGTCCCGACGCCATCGCCTCAAGGCACCCCAGGCCGAAACCTTCGGTCTTGGAAGTTTGCATATAATAATCCGAGGCGGCTAAAAGCTCGGGAACATTGTCCTTCGTGCCCGCGAAATAACACCTTTCGGCCAATCCAAGATCGCCGGCCAGAGCTTCCATCGAAGGCCGCGATGGCCCATCGCCGATAAAAACCGCCACGAAACGGTCCGGCAACCGCTTCAAGGCGCGTATCGCCGTTTCGTGATCTTTTTCCGCGATGAATCTGGCGGTCATCGATATAACGGTCCGGCCGCGGGCCCAGCTCAAAACACCGGCGTCGGGGTTGACCGCGGCACTGAACTTCCGCAAATCTATGCCATTCGGAACGACGAGCAATCGCCGGGAAGGAATGGAAAGCCAATCCATCAAGGAAGCGGCCACCCCTTCGCTCACGCATAGTATCATGTGGTGCTGGCTGTAAAGCCATCGTTCGAAGCTCCGCAGAAGGGGCATTTTCATTCTGCGATTATGCACCGCGTGTTCGGTGGTGATGAGTTTCGATTCGGCGTACCGCGCCTTCAGCGTGAGGAAGGCCAGGGCGCTCCAGTGAAAACTCGGGCCGAGATGGGAGTGAACCACATCGAAGGATTCGTTCGACATGAAGCCGCGCAATTCAAAAAAACGCGCCGGAGAATAAATATTGGAACCGTCGTTGTGCGCTATCGTCACCTTAACGCCCTTGGCCGCAAGCTCACGGGAATAGACGTCGTTCCTGCCGTCAATCACGTATAGGCTTATATCGTCCCCGCGGGCGGCGAACCGGGGAAGCAGCGCCGATACAAGTCGTTCGGCGCCTCCTGAGGCCAGGGAATTTATTACATGCAATACTTTCATTATGCGCTTTATCTATCGGAACGCTTTTCGGAATTTCATTCTGTCGTACACCGAAACGGCAAGCCCCATCGGAGCAGCGAGCGCCACGATACGTTTAGCCCTCGCGCCCAGCCCCGGTGGGGGATAATTCTTGCCAAGGCTCAGCAGTCTGAAACGGACATAATTGACAGCTTCCCTGAAAAGACTGGATAAAGAATAAGGCAGGGCCAATTCCTCGGCATAGAAAAGAAGCGTTCCCCGCGGATTCCGAAGGCGAAGTTCGAAACTGCGGGCCGAAAGTCCGTCTTCACGGTAATCGCAGGTATATATCGCTTCCGGCATCAGCAACAGATCGTATCCCGCTTGCGCGATTCTGAACCATACAACACACTCGGTTATGAACTTTTCCCCCGGTATTTCCGGAAAAGGGAATTTCTTCAAAACGCTCGCCTTGAAAACTTCGGCCTTGTCGCCCCGGATTTTATCCTCGAAGGTCAGGGTTGCGGCGTCCCTGCGGCGAAGTCCTTCAGGAAAAGCTTTTCCGATAATTTCGCCCGTCTTGGTTTGCCTATATCCCATAATCCCACCGATAGCCGGATCGGCCTTGGCAATGTTCGTCCGCGGGGCGATTCTTTCCAGGGCATCGAGAGGAAGGACGTCGTCCGAATCGACGATATAAATCCAATCGCCCTTCGCTTCCGGAATTCCCTTGTTCAGGGCCCTGTGCTTACCCCCATTGGGGCTCCGAATCAGTTTGACAGGATAGGCGCTCGTTTCGATCCATTTACCGACCAGATCGGCAGTTCCGTCGCTCGATCCATCATCGACGATAAGCCATTCGAAATTCGACTCGGTCTGGGCGTCGAGGGAGGCTTTCAACGTAGGCAACGCATAAGCCCGGTTATATGTGGGCGTCAGTATGGTGAAAAGCGGCGGCATCATTTCGATATCTTGCCCGCGATTCGTTCCACAACCCATCCCTGAACGGCGCGCAATCGCTTTTCCATGGCGGAGTACATATCCACCAGGGAAGCGGCGAGCTTAGCCGGATTGGCGGCGCAAATAGCGGCTACGTAGGTCCCCTCGTCAACCGAGGCGATTACGATGCGCATGCGGACATCGTTTTCGGAAAATGCCCTGATCATCATGAAATGCAACGGCCTCTGGTTTTGCAGCGAAAAAAACAACCCCTCGCCCAGCCTTTTTATCGACATTTCATACCAGGACGAGCCGAAATTCGAATCCCTGAGATGGACAGAAAGCTCCAGAGAGTCGGGCAGGGCGGTAAGCGGCTTGGTTTCCATGGGAGTCTTCGACCCTGGCTGCGCGACCTGGTATACGTTGTCGAAAAGAACGGCGATGCCATTACGTCGTTCCGAATAATAAGTAACTCCCGATAGGGTTTCCACCTTCAGCAGTTCATTGATGATACCCAGCTTCTTATCTTCGCCCAAGGCGATGCCCGGAACGAGAAACGACGACTCCACATATACCGGTACATCGAATTCCTTGGGTAAAGCCCGAAGTACATCGCCCATAGTCCCCTGGGGGGAAAATCTAATATCGGCGGCGGTCCTGGGCCAAGCGACAAGCGTTGAGCCGTTTAGAAGTTCGGAATACTCCGTCTCCTGGAGGCCGGGCAGCAATGTCTTAAGCGAAGAAGCAAATCCGGGATTCGCGACCATGAAGAATACGCCAAAAAACAACGGGCCGGCAAAGAACCTAGTACGCACCCTTACCCCCCAATACGGCGCCTACGGTTTTGAACAAGACGTACAGATCCAGCCACAGCGACCAGCTCTGAATATAAAGAATATCCAAGGCTACGCGCTCTTCGTAATCCGTCTCCGACCTTCCGGAAACCTGCCACAAACCGGACATGCCCGGTTTGACACTGGAGAACAGCTTGTAATGGTGCCCATACTTCGGGATTTCCTCCTCGACTATGGGCCGGGGACCTACGAGGCTCATTTCGCCCTTCAGCACATTCCATATCTGCGGAATCTCATCCAGGCTGGTCTTGCGCAAAAACTTTCCCATCCTGGTAATCCGGGGATCGTCATGCAATTTTTGATTCGCTTCCCATTCGAGCTTTCTCGCTGGATCAGTGTCGAGTATCCGCCGAAGCACTTCTTTGGAGTTGACGACCATGGACCTGAATTTCCAGGCCATAAAGGGCTTCCCGTCTTTTCCCAACCTATGGTGTCGGTAAAAAACCGGACCCGGAGAATCGATTTTTATAAGAACCGCAATTATCGATAGGAACGGAAGAAGCAATATTCCGCCGACCACCGACAAAACCAGGTCGATTACCCGTTTAAGGTTACGGTTGATGGGCAGCAACAAACTTTGGACAGTATAGAGCCCCAGCACCCCATCAAAATCCTTGATGGACATCCATAGGTTTGTGACACCGATATAATCGGGTATGAGGGTATAATACCTGAAGGACTGGACATAATCGGCAACGATCGTTCCGAGGCTCTTCCGGCTAATCCCCGGCATAGCGACGATGGCCGTGTCGATTTTGCATTCCGCCGCCACGCGAGGGCCGAGGTCTAATCCATGAATAATCGGTATCCCGGCGTATTCGGTTCCCGTGGCAGGATCGTCATCCAGGAACAAAACAGGTCGATATCCCAGAAACGGCTTTTTTATAAGTCGATCCGCCATCAATTTACCTGTCTGCCCCGCGCCAAAGATGACTATATGTATACCCCACCAGGATCTATTTTGGAAAATCCTTCGGACTATGCTCCGGAACAGGGGAAAATAAATTATGCTACAGAGCCACGATAGCATGAAGGCTATGGAATAGGGATCCAAGGATACTTCTTTGCTAATGATGATTCTGGAAAGAATTATACCATTATGGGTCAAAAACGAAGTAAGCGCGAATCTGCGCAGCTCTTCGGCATGAGCAAGGTTCAATCCGGGGTAAAGGCGAAAAATGTAAATAATCACGAGGAAGGCCGGAAGATAAGGCCAATACGTAATAAATGACTTAAAGTTGATAATATCGAGGTCGTAAGTATTCACGATAAAAAATCCGGAGCCGAAGCTGACCATGGCGGCGACGAGATCGGCGACTATGAAAGCGCCCACCATGGGCATTCTATTGAAGGCTTTTTGGGGCTTATAATTACGTTTAAAATTATCGAATGTCACAAAAACCTCTTCCATCCATAAGGTAGTATACTTCAAACCAATAGATACGACAGACCCGACCGTGTTGACCCACGGTTTATACCATAAAGGCGCATAAAAGCCCGGATGGCGGCCGAAACACGCTCACCCAAGGCAACGGCAATACACAGTAATCTCTTGATATCTATCGACAATCATGGCCTTCCGGTAAACCCACATACTTTTGAAGGCTTCCCTCTATTAATCAACCTTTTGAATCCTTTCTGCCCTTTACTGGAATGAGGATATCACGAAATTCCCATCTTTAGTACACCCGTGAGATTGACATCAAAGCCAAGCGAAAATCTCCTTAAGGAAGCATCCGGGGAAGAAACCGTCATTTTCTTTGTTGTACGGCGTTTGGCAAGATCGGTTTTTGGGTACGCGTAATCCCGTTTCTTTATAAAACTCTTTATATACAATTGAATTGTTTGAATCCCTATTCAATATACGACGCAGGCCCCCGGCGGCAAGAGCCGGGGGCCTGCAGCCCGTTTTTACCTGTCTTTACTTTTTGCCGGACGAGGCCGAGGCGCCGGATCGGTTGCCGGAGGACTGCGGTTCCGGTCCGGAACCATCGGACTTGCCGGATTTGTTGGATTTGGGACCCCTGGGAGTGTCGCCGCCCTGGTCGTTGTCGGCTTTGCCCCTGAAGTAGGTATTGCCCAGGAGGGCGCCTTTTCGTTCGGTCCAGCGGGCCTTCAGGGCATGGAATTCGTTTGAGCCGGGGTCGATGCCGAGCTTTTGGGCCAGAAGACCCCAGCCGTGACCGGAGGCGCCGTCGGTGACGATCAAGGCCTCGTCCAGGGACAGTTGGGTTTCAGCGGCGATTTCCAGGGCCAGCCAGAGTTCGCCGGGGCTGTATCCTTCGGCGATATAGGCTTCCAGGACCTCGATTTCGATTTGAAAGGTAACTTGAAGTCTAGCGATGAGATTGGCATGGTCGACGAGGTCGAGTTCTTCCAGATAAATTTCTTCGTCCTCGACATCTTGGGAATAGGCGCCGCTTGCGAAAACGAAGCCCGCCAGAATCGCGAAGGCCAGTACGGACAGTTTCTTGAATGTTCTCATTTCCTACCTCCGCCTATGTATACTCAGGTACCGACGGGGCGGTTGCATGGTTTTTACGGCCGACGGAAGGCTTGGGGTGGGCGGTTGAGGTAGGGCGGCTGGGCTGGAGCGGTTGGGCTGAAGCTTAGGCGGCCGCCCGGGGTACCGCGCAAGGTGCCGCGCGGGGCGCTCCGCAAGGTATCGCGCAAGGTGCCGCGCAAAACGCTCCGCAAGATGCTGCGCAGGGAACTCCGCGCGGTATCGCGCAGGCCGCTCGGGGTACCGCGCGGTTTTTCCTTTGATTTCGCGACCCAGGCCCAGGGGGTAATTTCAATTCTTTCGCAATTTTCTCCGCGCTCCGATTGGCCCGGGACATGAAAACGGCTTTTCGAGTATGTTTATCGGAAGTTAAGCCCCCCAGTTGCAATAAAGGTCTGCTTGCGGTATATTCTATCAGACAGAAGCTTTTTCAAAAGCAAGGCGGTTTTTGAAAAAACAGTCTTTATAATGCGTACGTTTCGTCGTTCTTTATGCCTTTGGCACAAAAAGCGACGAAATTACAAAACAAGCACTAGAAATTGACCAATTTTTAGCGCTTGTTAAATTTCATCGACGCGCGCCGCATGAAACGATATAGCGATATTTTCGGGCGCCGTCGCACTGAGCTCGTTTTTGTCCGCCCGAACCAGGTTCGCGCCTGGGTTCTTTAGTGCGGCTCCAGCCTTGATTGACCAGGTTCATGCTGTTCAAGCAAAAACAATAGGATTTTTATGAATTTCTCATCGTTCGGTTTCGATCCGAGGGTAGCCGCGGGCATCGCGGCGGCGGGCTACGAAAGCCCCACGCCCATCCAGGAGAAGGCTATTCCGGTTATTTTGGAGGGCAGGGATCTCTTAGGCCTCGCCCAGACGGGGACCGGCAAGACAGCGGCCTTCGCCCTGCCGATACTGCAAAGGCTCCTGGGCGGCGACCGCTGCAAGGCCAGGGTTTTGGTCATTTCGCCCACCCGCGAACTTGCCGAACAGACCCACAAGGCTTTCGAAATGTTGGGCAAGGCCGCGGGCTACCGCAGCATGAGCGTTTTCGGCGGAGTTTCGACAAAATCCCAGATAAAAACCCTGAAAACCAGGTTGCCCGAGATTCTCGTGGCCTGTCCCGGCCGCTTGCTGGACCTGATGGGCCAGCGGGTGGTCGATCTTTCGGGCATAGAGATTCTGGTTCTGGACGAGGCTGACCAGATGTTCGACATGGGGTTTCTTCCTTCCATAAAGAAGATAATCGCGAGCCTGCCCCGGGAGCATCAGACCCTGCTCTTTTCGGCCACCCTTCCCCAGGAAATACGGGCCCTGGCCAAGCAGTTCCAGCGGGATCCGGTGCGGATCGAGATCGGCGCCTCCAGGCCCGCCGAGACGGTGAGCCACTTTATCAGCCCCGTGAGCCAGGGCGACAAGTACGAGGCGCTGCGGACGGTGCTGGGCGGCATAGAGGAGGGTCAGACCCTCATTTTCACCAGAACGAAGCATAGAGCGAAAAAGCTGGCGCTTCAGCTGACCAACGCGGGCTTCAACTCCACCTCCCTCCAGGGTAACCTCTCCCAGGGGCAGCGGGAAAAAGCCATGGCCAGCTTCCGCTCGGGCCGGGCAAAGATAATGGTGGCCACGGATATCGCCGCCCGGGGAATCGACGTGACCCAGATTTCCCATGTGATCAACTTCGATATTCCCGACACCCCCGAGGCCTACACCCATCGCGTGGGCCGCACCGGCCGAATGCTCCGCAAAGGCCTCGCCCTCACCTTCGTGACTCCCGAGGACAAATCGATCCTGCGGGCTATCGAGCGCTATCTGGGCAAGCCCATCGAGCGGATGGGGCTGGAAAGGGCGGCGATGTAAGCCCAAATTCCCCCGGGGCTCCGGGGCCCTGTCTCGAAACGAGTTTCTTTTAACTTCAAACGGCCGCGGCCTTCAGCCCTGGCCGTTTTTTTAATCACTATCGCGCGTATATGGGAACCATGGTATCCTTCCACCTATGGAAACATGAGGGCATGGCCCTAATAAAAAACTATGGCAGCGAGGAGTAAGCAATGAAAAAGTTCCTGATCTTTGCGATGTCGATTGGGCTAATGTTGGCGGGCTGCGATTTGTTTCCGAGTTTTACAATCAACGATATCCTGGGAGAGTGGGATTTTTCTGATCGAACAATAAAGGGAAAGGCTGCCACTGATATTCACCTAGGCATTCTTGACGAGAATACTTTTGATCTAGGATGGGATACCAGCGAGAACGATTATTGGATAGCTTGCAACGGAGCAATGAAAAACAACGTCTTTACAGGAACCTATGATGCATGGGATGGGAAGCTTGTCGGTGATTCACAAATTGTGGATGACGCAAATATCAAAATCACATTTACATTGAATGACGACAAGCTTACCGCTACATTTGAAGGCTCAGGCTTACTTGATGGTGTTACGCTTACCGAGGGCGTTAAACAAGTATACTAACTCAAAAATTGTAGCCTAGAACAGCGTCTACAATGGATTGAGATGAATATCGTTTTTCTCTCAGCTTGGCGGCGCGGAATACTTAGTACTTTTCCCCGTCAGCGTTACTTTTTTCTATAGGACGGCATGTCGTTTTAAAATCTCCAACGTCTTCTCGATCGGCAAGGCCCGCCGGGTGTTGCCGTCCCGGCCCGTCATGGTTTCGGCGGCGAAAAGGGAGTTGATGATGGCTTCCTCGATGGCTTCGGCCTGGGCGGCGAAAAGGGGCGACATGGCTTCGTCGGGGAGGACTTCGCGGCGAAGGAGAAGGGGGGCTTTTGATTCGGCCGACACTTGGGCCGATGAGGATTCGCCGGCGCCGGAGGTTGGTATCGATCGCGGGCCGCCCTCCGTGGCGCCCGGGAATCGCAGATCCTGGCATTCGGGATCGTGGGGAACGGGATTGGCGGTGGTAAAGGCGATGAAAAAATCGCCGGAGCCGCTGGCGGAATAAAAACCGGTCCGAGCCATACCGAGGCCGCCGCGCCGGGCCATGCGGGTGAGCAGGCGGGCGTCCAGGGGGGCGTCGGTGGCGATGACTACCATGCAGGAGCCGGGCGGGTCGGGGAGAGGGAACGCGACCTCCGGTTCGCCCGGGCTTTGGCGCTTGAGCAGGGCGCCCACGGGTACGCCTTTTATTATCAGGTCGCCGCCGAAGTTAGTCTGGGCAAGGACGCCGATGGTCCAGCCGCCTTGCCCGGCAGGGAGTTTTCGGGACGAGGTGCCTATGCCGCCTTTGAAGCCGAGACAGGAGCAACCTGTGCCGCCGCCGACATTGCCTTCGGCCGGGGGCAGTCCCGCGGCGGGAGCCTTGCCGGCCCGGCGGTTCGCAGCCAGGTTTTCCCGCGCGTCCCGGATCGCGGCCAGCAGGTGCTCCTCGCGAAGATGTCTGCCTTGAATATCGTTCAAAAATCCGTCGTTGATGTCGCCGACCACGGGGTTGACCGTGCCGGTCGTGATACCGATCTCGGGGCTTGCCGAGCAGGCGTAGCCCACCATGGCGTCGGCGATCCGGTGCACCGACAGGGTGTTGGTGAGGGCAATGGGCGTTTCGATGGTGCCGAGTTCCCGGATTTGGTGAAGTCCGGCGGATTTCCCGAAACCGTTGAGCACGAAACAGCCCGCCTGGACTTTTTTCCTGAAAATATTCCCTCCATGGGGAAGGATGACGGTGATGCCGGTCCGTACCGGGCCCTTGCCGACTTTAAGGGGGCCTTCGCCTTCGACCAGGGTGAAGTGGCCGACCCCGACACCCGGTACGTCGGTAATGGCGTTGTGTTTTCCCGGTTCGAACGCGCCGAAAATGATGCCAAGATCCCGTGGCCTGGGTCGAGCCATAGCGTGCCTCCGAAGGTCGTTTCCGCGCCAGGCCGAAACATGGCCGATCGATGTTTCAGCCTGTAAAATCGGGCTTATTTACAATCCGCCCGACCGCATTTATACTCATTCTATCATACTGGAAGAATTCGGAGGAGGTTATCCGTGTACGTATCCAAACTGACGTCCGCGCGCTTTAAGGAACTGGCAGGCAAAATCGATACGGTCATTATTCCCGTCGGCAGCCTGGAAGCCCACGGCATGCATTGCCCCCTGGGAACCGACAATATCATCCCCGAGCGCCTGTGCTCGGACCTAGAAGCAAAAATAGGCGGCGATGTGCTCATCGCGCCTTCGCTCAATTATGGCTACACCCCTTCTCTGATGAAATTCCCCGGGACGATCACGATTCCCGCCGAGACGATCCTTTCGATGTATACCGAAATCGCCTGCGGCTTCGTTCGCTGGGGCGCCAAATACATCGTGTTCATGAACGGCCACGGGGGGAATATTCCTATGTTGACAATCGCTTGTGACCGTGTGGCGAAGGTTGGAGGCTATGCCCTGGCAATAAGCTGGTGGACTACCTTTTCAGCCGATATTCTAAAAATTTGCAATACCCAAGGCCATGCCGGAGAGGACGAGACTTCGTTAATCTTAGCGGTCGATGCCTCTCTTGTCGATGACAGCAAACGGAGTGTGCATATGCAAAAATCATTCTGTGCACCGCTTTCAGGTCCCGATATGGTTGATCATAGGCTACCTGGAGCGATGAACGGCGACTCAAAAGCCGCTACCGTCAAGAAGGGCGAGGATATGTTTGAAATGATACTGACGAAAAATCTCGAATTTATTCGTCGATTGAGGGAGAAAGACTTTACGAATCCAATAATATGAATTTTATCCTACTGTTTCTTTAAATAGACGTAAGAAGTTTTTCCATGCGATTTTTTCTACTGCTTCAGGCCCAAGTCCTGCATCGAGCAGGGCTTGGATAATGTTTTGTGAGGCGGACGCATCCTCAAGTCCTGCCACCGGGGGATAGACTTCGGGCGGATAAAGATATTCGCAAAAATGCATGCCGAGCCCTATGTGGTCAATACCGGCCGAACTGATAAGGCTCAGAAGATGTGCGACATACCGACTAAGAGTATGATTGTCTCTGTCTTTTATTGGTGCTAACGCCGCCGGGCTGGTCATGCACCCGATCAATCCTCCTGCATCGGCGATCTTCCTGGCCTCCTCGGCCGAAAGATTTCTTCCGTTGTCATATATTTCTTTAGAAAGAACATGAGAGATCATAACCGGACGTTTGCTTATAGTAAGAATATCAGCTTGCGTTGCACGACCCGCATGGGACATATCGATAAGAATGCCAAGCTGATTCATGAGGGCAACTACTTGTCTTCCTTTCTCCGTTAAACCAAGGGCGAGGGAATCATTACGGGCTCCTTTAATACCCTTCAAACCACCACCGAAATCATTGTCATCGTTATGAGTAATAATTGCGACCCTGAGTCCGGCTTCATTATAAAGTCGTACTATCCAGTCGAGATTGCCTTTTGTCGGGCTTAAGCCTTCATATCCTACAATGGCAGCGAAAACTCCAGTGTCGATGGCATGGACTAAATCAGCAGCGCTAAGTACATGGAGAATGGCTTCGTTGTCTTGTTTTAACTCTCTTTGCACCGTATTGATGAACTGCTCTAAATGCATCGGTTCGCTGCTCTCGCCCGCCATTCTGCAATCGGTTATTACAGCCCCAACAATCCCGCCGGCCTTCATACGCTGTAAATGTCTGGTTCCCAGTTCTGGAGGAGGCGTTTTGCCGCCGTTATTTGATCTATATAGTTCAGCCCTCCGTGTCAGGTCCATAAAGAGGTCGGCGTGCATATCGAGAATCGGCACCATGTTTCGCCTCCAAAGTGTTCGCGTTGAGCCGATTGGGCAGGGTAGCAAGATGGACAGGATTTACAGGAACAGCCCTTGGGTCAAGGCTGATTTTCCCCCAGCGTTTCCCGTGGATCCTGAAAGTCCCCTTATCCTGCCCAGCGGAGCATAGCGCAGTCTAATTAACGACCGCTTCAATTGCGGTAGCTTGTAAAACCGCGCGCTCGGCAGCCGTGGCGGCAGCGCTATCGGCTGTAGCTCAGAATCTCCTTCTCATAACGCTCCCGGTCGAGGGAGCGCAGGAAGGCCAGGGCAAAGTCCCTGGCCGCGACGTAGTCCCGGTAATCCATTATGGAGGAGTTCGTATGGATATAGCGGGACGGCACGCCCACGGTAATGGAGGGACAGCCCGAGCGGGCGGTATGGATTTCGCCCGAGTCGGTACCGCCCAGGGCCATGAAATACTGGAATGGTATCTTTTTCCGCTCCGCCAGTCCCGTGGCGTACATGAACAACCCCCGGTGGGTTATGGAAGTCCGGTCCAGGTAGCGCAGGAGCACGCCCTTGCCCTGCTGACCCAGCTCTTCGGGATCGCCCATGTTGTCGTTGGCCGCCGAAGACTCGAAAACCACCGAAACATCAGGTTCAATCATATAGCCTGAGGTCTTGGCGCCCCGCAAGCCCGATTCCTCCTGGACCGTGGCGCCGATATAGAGGTCCACGTCCAGTTCCTCGCCGGCCACGGCTTCCAGCACGTCCAGGGCCAGGGCGCAGCCGAAGCGGTTGTCCCAGGCCTTGGAGAGCAGTTTCTTGCCGCCCATGAGGGGGACAAAGGGACCGTCCACGACGATCATGTCGCCGGGACGCAGACCTGCGTCGAGGACCTCCTGCTTGGATTCGGCGCCTATGTCGATGAGCATCTGGTCCAGGGAGAGCAGACGACGGGCCGAGTCCTCAGGCAACAAGTGGGGAGGTATGGAAGCGACGGCGCCGGGGTAGGCCTGGCCCGTGAGGCTGGAGTAGACCTTTACCCGCTGGGCCATGACCACATGCTCCCAGGTTCTTCCCAGGGGAAAGAGTTTCAGCAAACCCTTGGGGGTAATCTGTTTGATCACGAAGCCCACCTCGTCCATGTGACCGCTCATCATCACCTTGGGGGCGCCTGCCTTTTTGGAACGCTTTACCGCGAAGACCGAGCCGAGTCCGTCGAAGACGAGTTCGTCGCTATAGGCCGAAAGCTGGGTTTTCATGTAGTCCCGCACCCGCATTTCATGGGCTGCGATGCCGGGAAGCTGGGTGAGGGTTCTAAACCGTTCGATCTCTTTTTCGCTGGGTGTCATTGGATGATTCCTTTATCAGACGAATTGTTCGGCAAGTCGGCAGGCCGCGAAGCGGCCGGGGCTCACTTCCCTGAGCTCCGGGTCGGCGGCGCCGCATTCGGCTCTGGCGTAAGCGCAGCGGGGAGCGAAGCGGCAGCCCGGTTTGGGGTTGATGGGAGAACTCACTTCGCTCTTGAGGATTATGCGCTCCCGCTTGGAATTGAGCTTGGGGATTGGGATGGCCGAAAGCAGGGCTTGGCCATAGGGGTGTATGGGTTTTTTGAAGAGCTCCTCGGTCGGCCCCCGCTCCACGATCTGTCCCATGTACATGATGACGATATCGTCGGATATGTGCTTCACCACCGACAGGTCGTGGGTGATGAAAAGATAGGTGAGGCCCAGCTTTTCCTGGAGGTCCATGAGGAGGTTGAGTATCTGGGCCTGGATAGAGACATCCAAGGCCGAGACCGGCTCGTCGCAGACGATGAATTCGGGATCCAGGGCCAAGGCCCGGGCTATGCCGATTCGCTGCCGACGGCCTCCGTCCAGTTCGTGAGGGTAGGCATCGTAGAGCCGTTCGGCCAGGCCCACGGTGCTCATGAGCTGGCGCACCCTTTCCTCGTACTCCAGGGAGTTGCCCACTTTCTTGTGGATTTTGAGGGGCTCCCCGATGATCGAAGCCACGGTGTGTCGGGGATTTATGGAGGAGTAGGGGTCCTGGAAGATCATCTGCATGCGGGTTCTGAGTACATTCATGTCCCGCTCCGAGGCGCTGGTCACTTCGGTGCCGTCGTAGACGATGGAGCCCGAAGTGGATTCGTGCAGCCGCACCAGAAGCCTGCCCGTGGTGGACTTGCCGCAGCCCGATTCGCCCACCATGCCGAGGGTCTTTCCCTTTTTTATATCGAAACTTATGTCGTCCACGGCATGGAGACTACCCCTGAACGTGTTGAAATACTTTTTCAGCTTTTCAACCCTCACCAATGCTTTTCCTTGCTCCGCAGTACTGGATTTAGTTTTAACGCGCATTCTTAAGCTCCGGTTCTTGTTTCGCGAAAAGGTGGCATTTCACCAAATGCCCATCGAACAAATAATCCTGCGGGTGGACATTCTCGCATATCGGCATTTTATGGGTACACCGCGGACAAAAATAACAGCCTTTGGGCAGTGCGGTTGGGTCCGGCATTAATCCGGGTATGGGCGTAAGTCGGTGTACGTTTTCACTGAGATCGGGAAGAGAACCGAAAAGGCCGACGGTATAAGGATGCAGGGGTTTTCCGAATATTTGATCCACCGTGCCGTATTCCACGATTTCCCCCGCATACATCGTTGCGACTTCATCGCAGTTTTCCGCCACAAGACCCAGAGAATGGGTTATGAAAAGCACAGAAGTCCCATTTTCTTTTATAAGCTTCCTCATGAGATCGAGCACCTGTGCCTGAATGGTAACATCAAGAGCGGTGGTGGGTTCATCAGCCAGAAGCAGGGTCGGGTTGCATGCAAGTGCCAGTGCGATAACCACCCGCTGTTTCATTCCTCCCGAAAACTGATGAGGATATTCTCTTGCCCTGCTGCCCGGTATTCCTACGGTTTCCAGCATAGTCTCCGCTTTTTTCCACGCCTCGACTTTATTCGCTCCCTCATGCTTCATAACCGTTTCGGCAATCTGCTCGCCCACAGAAAGAACAGGATTTAGCGCTGTCATCGGATCCTGAAAAATCATAGCCATATCCTTGCCCCGCATGCTTCGCAATTCCTGCTTGCTCATGGCGAGGATATCTTTGCCGTTAAACCAAAGTTTCCCTTCGATTATTCTTCCCTGAGGAGCTCGAACCATATTCAACATGGCCAGAGCCAGGGTCGTTTTCCCAGCGCCAGTTTCACCCACGAGTCCAAGTACTTTGCCCTTTTTCAGGGTGAGAGAAAGACCATTTATCGCTTCGACAATTTTTCGTTCTGAATAATATTGGACCCTAAGATCTTTTACTTGCAGTAGCATATCCATATCGCCCACCTATCTTTTCAATTTTGGGTCGAGGGCATCGCGAAGACCATCACCCATCAGATTATACGCAAGCACTGTAAGAAGAATCGCGATACCGGGCGCGAAAAGCGTATGCGGAGCGTATTGTATGAATTCCCTTGCCTCGGAGAGCATATTCCCCCATTCGGGTTTGGGAGGCATTATTCCAAGTCCGAGAAATGACAAAAACGAAGTCCAAAGAATGGCCGTTCCGACATTCAGCGTCGATTGTACGATAATAGGCGCGGTGATGTTTATAAGAATATGGCGAAAGACTATTCGCATATCGGAAGCGCCAATGCACTTCGCCGCCTCTACGAATTCCTGGTCCTTGATGGTTATTATCGAAGCGCGTACTATTCGTATATATCTGGGTGCCAAGGTAATGCTAATCGCAACTAGAAGGTTGAAGAAAGAATTCCCCATGGCCGCGACTATGGCGATGGAAAGCATGATCATCGGTATCGAAAGTAGAATATCGGTTATGCGCATAATGAGGGTATCGATCCATCCACCCTTATAACCGGCGATGGCGCCTAACGTCCCCCCCAAGGTGAGCGCAAAAAGAACCGCGACAAATCCGATTATCATCGATACCCTTGCGCCATGTAAAATCCTTCCTAAAATATCGCGACCATAATTATCCGAGCCCAGCAAGAAGCGATGTTCGATTTCTTGCTCTTGAAAATATACGATTCCTGTCTCTCCTGGCTTCAAAAAGGCGTTTTCGAGAGAGTTGGCGGTTACAAAGTCATAACTGTAAAACAGGTCCGCAAAAATCGCGATGAGCGCTACTATAAGAATAAAGATCAAGCTTATCGTGGCTAATTTATTACGGGAAAACCTTCGCCAGAATTGGCCAAGATTTTTGCCTGTCCTCTTTATCGCACGCCGGATGTTCGAGCTGGTTATTTCAGGCGACTGCATTGAGGCCTTCCTTTTTGTGCTTTATCTTAGGCTTGCGCTTCGTTTCTTTAACCCTGGGATCGACAAGTCCATAGAGAATGTCGACTACAAGGTTTACCAGTGTGAATACTATGGCGACAAAGCAAATAGAGCCGAGAATCTGTGGCGTATCTTTAAGATAAATCGCATCTACCATGATCGATCCGATACCAGGATACGCGAATATTTTTTCGGTGAGGACCGCTCCGCTCAAGAGGGCTCCAAACTGTAGTCCTGCTATGGTAATTATTGGAATGAGAGCGTTGCGGAGAGCATGTTTTCTAATTACGACCTTCTCATCCATTCCCTTTACACGCGCGGTTCGAATATAGTCCTGTTCCATAACTTCAAGCATGGAGCTTCGGGTCATTCGCATGAGAATCGCCATGGAGTTGAGCGATAGGGTTATCATGGGGAGGATAAGCGAGATCGTCTGTTTGGGATCAGACATCGCCGGGAATATTCCCAGCTTGTTGGCGAAGAAATATATAAGCACCATGGCGACCCAGAACGTTGGCATTGAAGCCCCAAGGAGCGCCAGGACGGTAAATATCATATCGATAAACGAGTATGGCCTCGTGGCTGAAAGTATTCCTATCGGCACTCCCAGCAAAATAGCCATTATCAGGGCCCCTGTCGCGAGGAGTACGGTATTGGGAAAGGACGAAAGGATTAGCTCGAATACATATCGATTGGTTATATAGGATCTTCCCAAATCCCCGAATACCAATCCTCTGTACCCGAATACAGGATGCTTATAGCCGAAGAGAAATCGTACATATTGCACGAAAAATGGTTTATCCAACCCCATATCGGTACGCATTTGAGCATACGCGGCGGGTGAAGCGTTCGCTCCCAACATCATCTGCGCAGGATCGCTCGGTGTTATGTACATGAGGGCGAACACGAGAAAAGTAACACCGATGAGCACGGGAACGAGCATAAATATTCGCTTGGCGATATATCTCAGCATCGGTACTTCCAGTTTCCGCAAGACCCCCTGGGATTTCTTCAAAGGGGAGTCTCCGGCAGTTAAATAATAGTGGACGCCCCTACAACGGGGCGTCCAAAGCCTTTGATTTAGAAAAGTTTAGTAAGCCTGTACAGATCGATCAATTTGCTCTTGAATCCAGAACTGTCTAGATTGCCAACTCTAGGATGGGTTGAGAAGACGGTATTTTCAAATACCATTGGGAATAATGCCTTGTCCGACATGAGTTGAACCTGGGCTGTGGTATAGGCTTCCTTGCGAACCTTCGGATCCAGGGAATAACGAGCCTTCTGTATACTGGCATTGACAATATCACTGTTGTAGAGCGAACCGTTCATGCCGGTGCCGATGGACTCGCCATTGAAGGTAAGGCAGGTATAGTCGGAATCCGCGGTGGGAGTAAACCAACTACCAATGATCATATCATAGCCTTCACCAGTTTTTCGCATCTGAACTATCTGGGAATTAACCATGGGAATTACTTTGATCAAGTCGATTCCCAGTCCTGTCTTGACCTGATCCTTGACGTTATTAGCCAGTTTTACACTCGTGGAGGTGTTCGGTACGGCGAGGGTAAGGCATTCGGGAACCAATTTTGCCCTAAACTCTGGAGAGAGTGCGGCAAACTCAGCCTTGGCCTTCGCTCTATCCTGATACCAGGTTTTTTCGTTGAATTCTACGAAAGGTGTCCCCGCTGGAGCACCCTCAACATACCCAATAAAGCCAGGCTGCATCATCTGGTTGGCTAAAAGAGCCTGACCGTTGAAAAGATCAACTTGCCGGATAAAGGGCGCCGGGTTCAAGGAGTAGAACATCGCCTTTCGCAGATGAGTGGAATCGAGAGTATCGTACTTACCGCTAAGATCCATCTTGCCGTTACGCATCTGCCCCACCAGTACGGAATTCATATTGAAATAACCGTAATGGATTGTTACACCCGATTGAGAGGAGATTTTGATTCCGGCTTTTTCCAAGCTGTTTAGATCAAGAAGCGACATATTGTAGGCAACGTCGACTTCACCGGTTAAGAGTACATTATTTACCTGGGACGATTCGGTAATGGTTCGATACTTAATATTCTTGAACGCGACAGTGGATGCTCCGCCCCACCAGGCTTCATTGCGGGTAAGATTGACTTCGGTCGGATTAGGCCATGTATCCAGCTTGAAAGGACCGGTTCCGACAACCACCTTGGTTCCATAATCCGCGCCGGCCGCTTCGACGGTTTCAGCGTCCTCGATTCCCGAACAATAGTGGGAAAGAATATTCAGGGCGGGCCCGTAAGGGGATGCTGTCATATACTTGGCCCTATCCGCCCAAGAGTTCATAGCCACTGTGGCATACTCGGGATTTTTAAGCCTCCCCCAATGAATCCTTACCGTGTAATCGTCCACCTTTTCGACAAGCATGATAGCAGAGAACATGCTCTTGGCCGAAGACTTGGGATGGTGGAGAATCCTATTGAAGGAGAAAACCACATCGTCCGCAGTAAGGGGATTACCGTTGTGGAATTTAACGTTTTTCCTCAGCTTGATCGTATAAACCGAATAATCCTTTGAAATTAGGCCGTTTTCCACTGTAGGAATGCTTTCCGCTAAAAGCGGGTAGAAGGTTTCATCAGTCCTCATGCCTATCAGTGTTTCATTTATCTCATGCATTACCTGTGCTTCGTTAAGCGTTGTGTATAGGTTGGGGTCGAGGGGCTGGCAAGGACCTGTTAGCACTACCACAAGGGTATCGGGATCCCTTTTTTTAAGCGACGGCCCCTGGGCGAAAACGCCGATTACGAGGATTGCCGCCATGAGCAATACCATGATTTTCTTCATACCATGTGCCTCCTTACGATATTCCTGGTTCATGCCGTCCTTATTCGTAAAGGCGGCGTGTTCCCCACAAAAACGACTATACTAAGCGATTTAGTCTACAGCCTTGTATGCGCTTATTACCGCATAACCTTTCTGCTCCATCTCCTGGTTTTCTTTACGTTCCTCGGCGGATTCTTCTTTTTGGGCGAGGGATGCCTGATTGACAAGGGTCTGAAGAACGGCAACGAGTCCTACATAAGAATTATTGAGAAGCAGAGAATTTCTCTCGCAACGGACAACAATATCGGCAAAGGAATAAAAGGGACAGGCTGATGAGTCGGTGATGAGAATAAAGGCGCCGCCCCTTTCCTTTGTGAAGGATGCGATATGCATTCCTTCCCCAGAATAAGGAGGAAAGGTTGTAAGAAATAAGCAATCCCTAGATGTGAAAGACTTGAGAGAAGGCGTATAATCTGAAACACAGCCGTAAATGGGTATTATTTGTTTTTCCAGGGTCGTCCTAAGGGAATATTCGAAGCTCCCCATAAAATGACGGGTCAGGCCAAAACCCGCTAAAAATATTCTTTCGGAAGTCTTTATGTATTCTACGATTTTATCCAGTGCGTCGTTATCTAGGTTCTCGAAAGTTTTGCGGAGATTCTCCTGCTCGTTTTGAAAAAACATTTGCCGTTGTTTGTTTCGAGACAAACCGTTCAATCCGCTACTCGTTATTTTTTCATAGGAATTGATCTGGTGAGCTATTTCAGCTTGCAACTGGCGCCGCAGTTCGGAATAGCCCTTCATGCCCAGACTTCGTGCAAAGCGTACCAGCGTGGCATTGCTGATTCCTATATCCTCGCTCATTTTGTAGATTGAAGAAAATCCTACACTCTGGCCGTTATCCAGGATATACTGAGCAATCTTTTTGTGGAGTGGCGACATGGTTGGAAGATTTTCTTTAATACGCCCAAAGATCATTATCCAATGCCCCTTATAGTCAGATAGTAACTTTTGTTTTATGATAGTCTCACGAGGAAACAAATATGTCAACAAGATAATTTGTTGTACATACCTGGAGGAATAGAGTGCTTATCCTTATTAAGAACGTTGACTTGTTCGCCCCTCAGCACCGTGGTCGTCAAAACATCTTAATATGTGGAGACAAAATTGCGGAAATTGCGCCAACAATCACTATAAAAGCCGATTTAGTAAAGATAATCGATGCGGAGGGGTCGATCGCAATCCCGGGCCTTATCGATCAACACGTCCATATCACCGGCGGCGGTGGCGAAAATGGACTATTAAGCAGAATAGAGCCTTTACCTGTCTCAGATTGCATTGAAGCAGGAATAACCACGATTGTAGGTCTTTTAGGCACCGATTCGGCAACCAGGAGTGTACATTCTCTCGTTGCGTATACAAAAGCCATGAATGAATCGGGAATAACAGCTTACTGTTTAACGGGATCGTATGCGTACCCTTCGCCGACGATAACCGGCTCTGTAGCGAATGACATCATTTATATCCAGGAAGTCATCGGGGTAAAACTAGCCATCTCTGATCATCGCTCATCTTACCCAAGCAGGAAAGAAATTTTACGCCTTGCGTCGCAGGCTAGGACTGGAGGGTTGATTTCCAATAAGGCGGGGATTGTTCATTTCCATGTAGGAAAAGAAAAAAAAGGAATTGCTGATATTATAGAGATTGTTAAAACCACCGATTTTCCAATTAACCATTTAAAACCCACCCATATGAGCAACCAGCTTGCCGATGCCTATGAATTCGCCGCCCTTGGCGGTTCTATAGACTTTACTTCAGGGCGCGACCCTGAAGAGGTAGCTGCAAAGATTGAAGAGATTCTAGCGATTGTCTCCCCTGAACGGATCACTATCAGTTCGGATGCCAATGGAAGCCTTCCCATATGGGATGAGAAGCGAACTCTTATTGGAATACGTAAAGCCGAGATCTCAACTCTTCTTGAAACATTGCAGATTCTTGTTCTTCAAAAACACTTTTCTCTAGAACAGGTTCTTCCTTTTTTTACAAAGAATGTTGCCCAGGGCTTAAAGCTCTATCCGCAAAAAGGCTGCATCGAGATAGGAAGCTGTGCGGACATTACAATTACGAATAGTTCACTGAAGCCTCAGGCGGTATTTGCCAAAGGGAAACAGCTTTTATAGGTTGGTTTACTTTTCAGAAGGCTTTTTCCCCGGGAACGTATACCAGAAGATAACGACGAATACCGACTGAATATGCCCGAAAAAGGGCCTTACTCTTTCAGCATCACCTTGATTATCTCCAGGTCTGTGGCGCGCATGCCCACCGAGCCAACCTGGCCGATGTTGCGTATGGTGGCTTCGACGTCCACGCCCACCAGGCCTTCGCCGTCGGAGAACTTCTTACCTTCTTCCATGCCGATTTCGTGGGCCATGATAGCGGCTTCCAGGGCTGTGGCTATCTTGGCGGCGCAGGAGGATTTGGCTCCGTCGCAGAG
>Ga0302252_1000237_pt1 | contig 59893 bp, 54 predicted proteins | sample AAG_RA_Leu_MG_FD_193511 | JGI IMG/M metagenome (GOLD analysis project Ga0302252, IMG submission 193511) | Enriched activated sludge microbial communities from anaerobic digester in WTTP, New Holstein, Wisconsin, United States - AAG_RA_Leu | ecosystem: Engineered > Bioreactor > Anaerobic >... | reverse complement strand
CCTTTCTCAATGTAACAGCATTAACCCGGTTTGGCGGAGGAAACGACCACCACCGGTGTAGACGGAGGAAAGAGGAACTCTGGCGGAAGGGATCTCTTGAGCTTGATCCAGGCCCTTTTCCAAAATGGTCTTGACCGTTTTATAGCGGGGATTTTCGAAGTGCAGCGCCCGCTTGCAGGCGGATTCCAAACGCGCAGATCCGTACTTCTTTCCCAGACCGACGATACCCTGGGCGGCGCGCAGATTGTCCAGAACCCGGTCGGCAAAGAGAGTCCGGATCAGCTGATGGCAGTCAGGACCGATTGTCTCCGCTTGGCGCAGACACCATTGGGGATCTTGAAGCTTGTAAGCGATCGCCTCCGGCGGCATGGGCTATTGCATGGTTCAAACTTCCGGGATTTGGATGTCCAAGAATGATTAGAATTCTCATACTCTTGTTCATATAACGAAAAGCTCAATCGGAGCACGTCATGGGCGTGCGATTGGGTTCAGATCATTGTGTATGCTCGGCATAGACGTGAACTAATGGGATGCAAATACACATAAACCACGATTCATGATATGTTTGTTTCGCAGTAGATCAGAAACTTGAAGGCCTCTCGGTATATGGGAAGGTGTTCATAGTGAGCCATCACCTATAACCTAAAACCCATATTGTTGTAACGAGCAGGTATTCGCCCTGCACCTAAAAGAAAATGACCAAAGAACCAAATGATCAAATAACCTATTTGCCCGACCGCACCGGCAAAACGCGGAGGTTGTTGTCGTTTAACTGGCGACCCCAGTACAGGCCGCCGTTGCCGAAACCGAAGCCTGCGGCAGCGGAACCTTGCGTTTCAGAGGCCCAGACAGCCCAACAACTGACATTTATCAAACCAGTCAAATAAATCTTGTCATTATCGTCCCTTGCTGCACAGACCGGTCTATAGCCAGCGCTCTTATCATACAACCCCGCCAGCTCATCCTGTGTCGGCATCCGCCAGTCCGTATATCCGCCGCCACGGTAGCTCTCACAGTAGATCTTGGCATTGGCCCAGTTGATATCACTGCCGTTGTCCTTCGCCGCCCACATCAGGTTCGTTCGCGTGTCCAATACCGTCCCGTTGTCATAGGCAATGAACCGCCCGTCTCTCCTGGTCTCATTACCAGTGGATACGGAAGGCCGCGATCCCATGGCCAATTGCTTTTTCTTTGCCTCCAACTGTTGTCGCTTCTGCTCTAAGGCCGCCTTTTCCGCAAGCAGCGATTCCTCCTTCTCCAGCCTTTGCTTCTCCAATTCGATCTTATTACGCTCACTATCAAGATCATCAGTGGCTACCGTAATTGCCACCGGCGATTCGTCCCTGACAATCGTCGATTCTGTAGCATTGACAGGTAAGTTGCCGACCGAACTGGGCAGGAAATAAAACTGCCCCTCCAGTGATGACAGCTCCCAGGGAACCTGCTGTCCACTCGTCTTTCTCCCAATATCCTTCCTTACCCTCTTGAAAACCTCTTCGATGGGAAGGCCGGATGTGTTCATATGCTTGATCAGAGACCCTGTATAAGGGCTGTTGCGACCGGTGCCATCAGCGGCAACCTTGCCGGGACTGGTGGAATAGGTGATAAAGGTTCCTTTCGGTGCATCGGATATTATGGCCAGCCCCCGGCTTGACGACCGGAAACTCCTCGCGTAAGGATTATCCCGGCAGGCGTCAAGAATCACAATATTCAGGTTATTACCGGCATTCCCCATTTCGCCAAGGATAATCTCTGCATCAACCGCTTGGAATTTGATATCCAACTCCTTGTTGATCTTTGCTCCTATCGGCAGCAGATAATTCCTGCCCCCGATCTGGGCACCATGCCCTGCATAATAGAATAAACCAACCCCGCCTTCCTTTAGTTGTTCGCCAAATTCTCTGATCGCCTCCTCCATCTCCTGGTGAGTGGCATTCCTCTTGAGGATCACCGCAAATCCGAGTCTCTTAAGGTTTGCCGCCAAATCTGTAGCGTCATTAACAGGATTCTTCAGCGGACCTGACTTATAAGAGCTGTTTCCAATTAGAAGAGCGGTTCTCCGCTCCGTGGCAGAGGTTACGGAAGATGGGATGAGCATAAGCAAGACAAACAGTGAAAGGAAGATTCTAACGGGTATGGTTTGCATAAAAATATCCCCTTTATATCCAGGAGAATCTTTGCTTTTTTATACTTCAACCATCGCCAAATTGCAATCAGATGTGAAGGATTCCCGATTGAAGAGTTGTATAGAAGTCATAATCGCTGAATGTTGGACTTCAGGAAGTTCTTGTGAACATATAATGTTGTTTTGCTTACTGTTTTCCTGATGCATGTTTCCACCAGCATTCAGTGTCCAACTTCAATTTAGATCCTGCTCAGCAAGATAATATCAGAATCAAGTTCCTTCTAACAGGTTCTGTTCATACATGGGCAAGTTCATGAATTTGTGAAAGCCTTCCATGACCGATGACTTTCTCCGCTATCTTGAGGTCGTATGCCGCCTGCAGATTGATCCAATATTGTGGTGTTTGTCCAAATGCCTTACCAAATAACAAGGCCATTTCAGCAGTGATGGGCCTTTTACCTTTTACGACATGGGAAATTCTCATAGCCGAAAGGCCGACAGCGCGGGCAAATACCGCTTGGGATATCCCCAATTCATCAAGTATCTCCTTGAGAAATTCCCCCGGATGGACCGGAGGCAAAGCGCTTCTCGGATTCATGGTTTTACCTCCTTAGTGATAATCGACAATTTCAACATCGTAAGCCTCTCCGTTTTCAAAGCGAAAACAAATGCGCCATTGATCGTTTATGCGGATACTCCAATGCCCGGTGCGTTTTCCACTCAGAGTTTCCAAATGGTTAGATGGCGGCATGCGGAGATCGTTGATAACCGTTGCCGCGTCAAGTTGTGTCAACCGCTTTATTGCCCGTTTCAAAATGTCCGGCGGAAACCATTTGGATTTTCCAGTCGTACAAAGCCGTTCTGTTTCAATATCCGCAAACGATTTAATCATGACTTAGACTGTAAACATTTTGTTTACGTATGTCAAGGAGAATAAGAGATTAAATTTCCAGTCCATGAATACCAATCGAAACAAAGCATGTGTGCCAAAATCGCTGTATGCTTGGTTACAGGAAGTAGCGGCAGGCGTCTCCATTGGCAAAAACTATGATTCGTATATTGTACAGTACGATCCGTATTCAATGCACCGACATGGATATCCAGGGTAACGACTTGCAGATGCTTTCCGGAAGTCTCACTAAGGATAATTGGGTCTTCATAATCAAGGGCATCTCATTCCTTTCTGTCGAATATAGTTCTATAATTACCATCCCCCAAAGGCATCTCAATCATGAAATATTGAAAGCTTTTTTCAACTTTATCATCGATCGCTGTTCCCTGAATATGCGGAATCCGTGTAATGTCTCGTTGCTCAGTAAAACCTTCAAAGCCCCCAAGCAGCAACCCCGAAGGATCCTGGACCGGGAAATGGTGGATGAAATGATTTATAATGCCACAAAGCAGAGAGATCGTTTGATCTTGGAGCTTCAGGCCCGCTGCGGCTTGAGGATCGGGGAACTTCTGAAGATCAAAGTCGCCGATATTTCAGATAGGACGATAACCCTGTGGGAGCCAAAATCGGGCAAGGATCGAGAACGGTGAGGTCTTTGGGGTTCATTAAATGTCATGAGGCTGCATAAGACATCATCGACAGTAGAAGAATCTACCTGTTTCCTTTAATAATCTTGACTTGACCAAAAAGAAAAAATAACCGAGTAGAAACGGTAATCATCAGTACGAAAAGTTGTTGACTATATATTCCTTGGAGTTTATATTCCATCCATGGCATGGCAAATTGAATATACCGATGAGTTTGAATCATGGTGGGAAGATCTAAGCGAGTAAGAGCAGATCGATATCGACTCGATTGTCGGTTTATTAGAGGAAAAGGGTCCTTATCTTCCTTATCCTTACAGCTCTAATGTAAAAGGAACCAAGTATGGCGAGATAAGAGAATTAAGAATTCAGCATAAAGGGAGGCCCTATAGGATTTTTTATGCCTTCGATATCCGCAGTGTAGCCATACTTCTTATTGGTGGCAGGAAGACCGGTGGAAACCGTTGGTACGAAAAGTATGTACCACTGGCTGAAAGAATTTATGAGGAATATTTGAAGTCTTTAAAAGATGACCAAGGGGGTGCATCATGAGCAAACCATACTCCATACTGAGAGAAAAAATGAAACCCTCTGCAAGGGAAGAAGCTGCTGCAAAGACCAAGGCTTTGCTTAATGCCATGCCTTTGCAGGACTTACGTCACGCCAGGAATTTAAGCCAAGAGCAACTGGCACAGGTGTTGTCTGTCAAACAGGCTGCGGTGTCAAAACTTGAAAAGCGGACAGATATGTATATCAGTACCCTAAGAAATTTTATCAAGGCTATGGGAGGCGATCTGGAAATCATCGCCAACTTTCCAGATGGTTCAGTCAAAATCAATCAATTTGAAGACATCGATGCAAAAATCGGAAGGAGCAATTCACCAAGCTTTGGTTGAAAACCATAGATATTTGGAGATCATGTAATTTGCCAGCTTTCCATCGTTACTCAATGCCTTGACGTGTCTATCAAGAGTAACGACTTGCAGATGTAACCTTCAGAGGTTGGATCACGATTTTGCCGGTCAGAATCGCCCGTATAGCTTCTTGAAGTCAACAGTTACATCTTCCGGAATCAAAGTCTCATCGAAATTGGCGATGTGGAAGGTCGGACCGCTAGAATTATCCAGGATCTGCCGACCTTGACGGGCAAATCCTTTGAATCCCTCATCCGGGGTTTGCTCACGAGTGTTAACAGTGAAGGCAGACTTCCGTTTCGTTTCTCCCGGATCAGCGGCTACTGGAACCGCACCGGCGACATCGAGATCGACGTCGTGGCATTCAGCGAAGATTCAGGGGATGTCCTGTGGGGCGAGAGTAAACTCAACGGGATTCGTGATGCTCCGGCTCGTGATCACGGGTGCGAACGTCATGGAGGGTGCCGTTACCAGGCGTTGCCAGGAGTGGGGGCCTGAACATTGCGCGGGGGATAAAAGATGCAACCGATTAGCAATATGGACCTGGTATATTTGATCATGGTCGGAGTGTTTCTCCTGGCTGGCGTCCTCCTGATGTTTAGGAACCGGAAAAGGGAAAACATGGAAACCGGTCCGGCTGGTGATGCGAAAGCAGTTCCAGAAGGGGAGTCACATCCGCTGCCGGGTCCGCCGGAGATTCAGAGGCAGAACACTATTGATGCTTCCGGGGAGGATAAGCTCACGGAGAAGATGTGGTATTATTCCATAGACGGCATCAGCAAGCATGGTCCGATTACGGAAGGAGAATTGCAGCAGCTTCTGGCTTCACGACGTCTCCTTCCCGATACGCTTGTCTGGACGCGGGAACTGCCGTGCTGGAGTAATGCGTCGTCATGCGACCTTTTGACAAGCTCACAACGGTCAGTGTAGGTAAATGAATTGGGTAAACCCGTTCCGGTCCTTACCGCCCCTTTGGGGCTGTCAAGAACATAAGTCCCCGTGCCGTCAACGGCCGGGATGAATGAGAGAGACATGCAGGGGCAAAACAGGGCTGACATTGCAGCGGGTATGCGGGTGAAGGTCGTGCAGAAACAGGATCAGGGCACCGGCATGCTTACAGAAGGAGTCGTCCTGGCTATTCTTACCAAGTCACCGCATCACCCGCACGGCATCAAGGTGCGCCTGGAGGGAGGCATTGTCGGCCGGGTTAAAGAGGTCCTTTCGGCCTGAAGAGGGGTTCGGCCAGGCCATGGAAAGGTGCGGACATGCGTATCTACGTCGATGCGGACAGTTTCCCGAAGGCGGCGAAAGAGATCCTGGTCCGGTCGGCCCTGCGCCTGGGCGTCACTGTCGTCTTTGTGGCCAACAAGCCGGTCCGCCATGAGATATCACGAATTGATCTCAATGTGATTCATCAAATAGCCAAATCTTTTAAAGTTTCTTTAAATTATGAGAAATTGGTAATTTTTCCTTTAAAAAAATGATTAGTTATGCTTATCTGATCAGGTCTCGTAGAACACCTTCATTTTCTTATTTTCCAGGCGTGACGCAAGCCAATTTTCGATTTTTTTCCGGTCCACTTTTTTGAGTGAGCCTTTCCTGAATGTAAAAACGATCACGTCCTGCATTTCCGGCGCTTCGGCTCCGTGGCGAAATGTTTTTGCCTCCGAGTACGTGCAGGCAATGATCTGCGGGTAGATCGGCTTGATCTCCGCCAGGAGCTGTTTCCCCAACTCTGCCCGCCGTCCTTCCGCCTCCCGACTTTTTTTCTCCTCTGCTAGTATCGCCGTCAAGCGGTTTATTTCCGCTTTCAGGCTGTCCACATGGGCTTCCCGCTTCTCCACGTTTTCAAGGGAAAATCCCTGCTGGAAAATCAGCTTCGCCTCATAAAGCGCGAAATCTTTTGCCCGCTCCGCAATGGCACGCTTCTGCGCCTCCGTCAGGGTGCTTCCTCCGTAGATCAGGGTGATCGTCTTATCGCTCGGATTGACCTCGTCCTTCAGCAGGTAGGTTCCCTCAACGATGGTCACGTTTCGGGTGAACTTCGAGGCCCGCTCCATGAAAGCCTCCTTCTTGACCAGGCCGTACCCGAAATAGATGCTGGGGATGGTTGTAACCAGGATCACGTAGGTGATGATCCGGTTGATTCTGTTTTTCTGCGCTTGGTCCACGATTGTCCGGATGGGGAAATTCAGCACCTGGGAAACGGCAACTGAGGAAAGGGCAATGAAAACGGTGTTGATAGTGAAGAGGTACAGGGCGCCGAAAAAGAAGGTCGGTTGTCCCGTTGCCAGACCATAACCCGCCGTACAAAGTGGCGGCATCAACGCCGTGGCAATGGCGACGCCGGGGATGACGTTTCCCTTGGACTTGCTGCTGATAGCCACGATGCCTGCCAGGCCGCCGAACAGCGCGATGAGGACGTCATAGATGGTCGGACTGGTTCTCGCCAGTAGCTCCGAATGGGCCGCGGTGACAGGGCTGATGGCGAAGTAGAGGGTGGATGCGGCCAGGCTGGCAAAGACGGCAAAGGAAAAATTCTTCACGGCCCTTCGGAAAAGAGAAAAGTTATACGTGGCAAGGCTATAGCCCATACCGTTGATCGGCCCCATGAGTGGCGAGATTAGCATGGCACCGATGATGACGGCCGTGGAATTCACGTTCAGCCCGACGGAGGCGACGATGATAGCGAAGGCCAGGATCCAGAGGTTGGTTCCCTTGAAGATAACGTCCCTTTCGATGGTTGCATGGATGATCTCGCAATCCTCGATGTCGCTGTCCAGTTTTAGGGAATGCATTATTTTCCTGATCATTTTTCGACTCCTCACCTTTTTGGCAATTGCTTGATGTGGATATCACGCCGGGAAAATGCTATTTCGACCGCCACTTCCCGGAACCGCCTTGAAATCTCGTATTACAGATGGCTCTTCAAAACTCTGGGATGGTTGATGTATTCGCTCGTCCATACCCAAAAAAAATGTCCATGAATACTTTGTCTATAAGTTCATTTAATTTAGTGGAACCATCCTCCTTTTTCCATATTTATTTTCACTTGAAAGGTTGCGCATCTTAAAAAAACATCATCTTGTGCATGACAGATGGTGTCAGTAACCAGCAGCACCGCTATTTCCCTTCATCTCCTAATGATTATTCCCGGTTGTAACCCGCAAACCTTCAGGCATGGTTCTTTTGGATTGAACTATTTGTATGTAGATAAAACGATTTCCAAAGCGATTGTCTGTTTGACCCATGAGGCAAGATTCTAAGATGGCTGAAGTCCACTGTTAACGAAAGGTTTTTTTGCACTCAGATAAAGCCAGGAGAGGCCTATGAATGCAGAAATAGTTGAGGCTATAATAATTCCTAATCTGGCTTCTTCGAAAAGCGATGGGGTGTCAGCAAAGGCTAATTGTCCAATAAAGAGAGACATCGTAAAACCTATACCACCGAGCCAAGACACCCCCATAATGTGACGCCATTTTACACCACTGGGCAGTTTCGCAAAACCCAGTTTTACAGCCAACCAGGCAAATCCCGAAATTCCGAAAAACTTTCCCAAAACCAGACCCAGAACAATACCAATCGTTACGGGTTGCATGATTACCTCTTTAATAGGTATTGCCAATATATCCAATCCAGCGTTGGCCATTGCAAAAAGTGGAATTACCCCGAAGGTGACCCACGGGGCAAGAAGATGTTCCATTCGCTGCTGGGGCGACTGCACAGACGATGATGCCTTCTCAAGCGCCTCTGCTATAGTATTCATCCGAGCAATGCTTAAAGGCCCATTGCTTCCTTCCATATTGGCGGCTGCCGAGTGGAAAGCGTCCCTCATTTCAGCAAGCTGTTTATCGAACTGTAGTGGTGTGTAAATAGGTAGGGCAGGGATTGTAAAAGCCAAGAGCACTCCAGAAATGGTTGCGTGTATCCCCGATTTCAGTAGGGCCAACCACAGAAGAACTCCAAGTACAGCGTAGGGCAATGGATGACGGATGCCTCCCCGGTTGCAGATCGTCAGCATGCCTAGGATAGTAGCTGTAGCGGCCAGAAACACCGTGTTGATTGATTTCGTATAAAAGATAGCGATAACCAGTACGGCACCCAGATCGTCCGCTATAGCTAGGGCAGTGAGAAAAATAATGAGCCCTCGGGGAATGCGCCAAGCCAGTAGAACCAAAATACCCACGGCAAAAGCAATATCCGTGGCTATTGGCACTCCCCAGCCCATACGTGCCGGAGCGGATGGATTGAATAGGATATAAATAGCAGCCGGGGCCAGCATTCCCCCGATCGCTCCCGCAACCGGCAAGGCCGCATTACGCAAAGAAGCCAGTTCTCCCACCATAATTTCACGTTTCAGTTCCAGACCAACCAGTAAAAAAAACAGCGCCATTAGTCCTTCATTCACCCATGCATGAATAGACATTCCCACGGTATAAAGCCCTATCTCGACACGAAAAGGTGTTTCCCACAAATGGCGCCAAGCCTCTCCCCAAGGGGAACTGGCTACGGCAAAGGTCAGAAGGGTCATGGCCATGAGGACGATTCCTCCTGCAGTGGTTTGTCGGAGAAAGCGCTCAAAAGGGCTTATAATTTTTCCCAAAAGGGGTTCCAGGGGATATTTATGCCCGTTCATGAATCTCCACTCCTTCACACAGGGTAATCGTTACTTGTCGAATCATTCCACAGACAATAAGAACCGGATGCGGAAGAAAAGTTACATGATACATATTATTAGACTGGATGAGGCACTCCAAGGGATATCAAATGAGCAAGCAGTCTCTATGAACTGAAAAACCCAGGCAAGATTCTTAATGCTTATTCTTTTTGCCTCTTTTTCTATTCAATATACCAAATAAAATGGGCATTCCCAGTGCTGCCACAAAAACAACAAGGAAAACTAGCTCTTTAAAGTCTGTCATTTGTTTGATCAACTCTTAACAATGATGTCTGTATGAACAGTTTCTATTTGGAGGTTTTTCGCTTGGAAAGCCCACCAGCCAAAATAAATATGAACATGAAGACGATAATACATACCATCGCGATGGTTGGCAATACTGACATATCCATCATTTTAACACCAAGCAACGCAATAATTGTGCATATCAGGGCAACGACCTGTAATAATATTTCTATCAATTAAATTCTCCTACAATTCTCTTTTATATATAAAAAAAACGCCATCTGACAATTAAGTCAGATGGCGGCCCGACCATCAAAAGTCCTCCAGAAAGCGTTTTGCTTTCTGAACCCTCGTATGTATTAAACTTCACATTCGATATTAAATTATATGGATCATGTCAATGGAAATATTTCATCGAATCGATTAATCGATTTATTTGAGACTTAATCATGTCCATTAAAACTGCCAAAGATCGACTGCATGAAGGTAGAAAAACCAAAATTCGAAAATAATTTACGTTCATAATATACACTTTCCTCCCGTATTCAATGCTTCGATTTTGTTGCCAGGGATGATGAGTAACAACTTGCAGATGTAAACTTCAGAGGTTCGATCACGATTTTGCCGGCCATTTTCCTTCATCATGCCTGATCAGTTCGGGTCAAAAGCTATTATCCATAGGCATTCTTGCCGTGCAGTGACTTCAATAAATATTGGAGGAGCAGGGGAGCCTTTCCAAAGCGTGGAAAGGCTCCCCTGCCAGTTCACGCCGCGCTTTAGCCAAAATTATGCTGCGTAAAGGATGAGAGAATATATCCTCATCATCTCGGATTTTTGTCCTTTTGCACCAGCGGTGAAGGGACTTTTTCAGGGGGTATGTCGGAGCTCCGACATATATAATCTATTTGATATTATTGAGTTTTAGACGACGCGGAAAAAGTTTTGCCCTCCGACAAAGGCCGCGTCAAAATTCCCGCAGGGCCACAACGGGGGGTGAAAGCGAAGCTTGATGTTCATAAAATGCTTCCCAAACCCATCCCCACCCTGCCCTCCCCTTACCGGGGAGGGAGACGGGAACGTCATTGCCCTACCCTTGAAGGGAATAGCGATCCACGCCCACGGGGGCGCACCTTATCATGCGGTAACTTGAGTGAAGTTACTCAGAAGCCGTCCCAGCCCGCCGCTCGCCTCGGGCAGCTCATAACTAACCATCATACCCGTTCCGGGCACAACGAAAGATGAAAATATCCGGATACTTGTGAACATTTTCATATAAAAGAGGCGGGGGAAGGCGCCCCCATCAGGATAATTCCCGGGACGGCATGTCTTCTTCCGCCTCCGCCCCGGAAGCGAGAAAAGCGTCGATCGTCTCCCGCAGGGCCGCCAGGGATTCGTTGACCTCGAAGCGCTCGTCTTCGGACCAGTTCGCCGTGTCGGCATCGCTTATCCTGTCCCGCGTCTTGTCAAACCACTTTTTCAGCTCCGGCGCCGTCGGCGGCGGCGCGGTCCCCTTTTTGCGTCCCTCCGCTTGTCGCGCCACTTTTTCCTTGTATGCCTCCCAGGCGGTCACCATGCCGCGTTCCTGCTTTCGTCGGGCGATCTCGATGAGGGTATTTTTTGATACGGTCCGGTCGCCCCGGCATTCGTCCCGGATCTTCTGGGGAAGGCGGTTCAGGGAGAGGATGTCCGTGAGGGTCGTCCGGGCCTTGTTGATCACCGCGGCCAACTGTTCCTGAGTGTAGTTGCGCTCCTTCATGAGGCGCTGCAGGGCCTCAGCCTCTTCGACGGCGGTGAGGTCCTGACGGATGAGATTTTCCACCAGGGAGATCTCGGCGGGGTCGCCCGCGACCATCATGGCGGGAAGCGTGAGGAGCCCCGCCCGTTTGGCCGCCGCCAGTCGCCGCTCCCCGGAAACGACGTTAAGCCACCCCTGATCGCCGGGATTGAACAGGATGGGTTGGAGAATCCCGTGTTTCCTGATGGAATCCGTAAGCTCCACCATCGCCGCCTCATCGAAGACCTTCCGGGGCTGGTTCGGGTCGGGACGGAAGTCGATAATGGAAATATGGTACAATTTGCCCTTTTCAAAGGCGGGGGTAGAAGCCATCTCCTTTTCTCCTCCTGATTATCTTTATTATGTAACCTTCGGGGAAGGCTACCGGTTGCGCGGTGCCATCTTCGGTTGATTAACGGTAAAAGGCAAGAAAAATAATACGCGGATCGCGGAGATAATCAAGAGAAAAATCAGGGGAAAAACATCAGCAGCAACTTCACTTCCGTAGCCATATGATAAGATGCCCCAGGGGCGCGGGTCGCCGGCTAATGAAAAAGCCCCCCGACGAACCGGTTTCGCCGGGGGGCCTGAAGAGGAACACAGATCAAACGTTCAGTGTCCGTCTATGGCCAGCATCAGGAGAGGTCAAACCTCTTTACGGCGCAGCCACGCCTCCCGATACAGTCTCCCGATACACAGGAACAAGGCCAAGAAGAACAGACCGAACATAAACTTGGGGGCCGTGCCGAAATACTGGTCGATCTCATAGCCGATGTAGAGGAACAGGAAGGAAGCCAAGGCGATGACAAATCCCCAGGCGCTGATGATCATTACCGATTGGTACTTTTGATACAGGGGCTTTTGCGTCTCTTTCATCGTCGCCGCCATGACCCGTTCCTCCTTTCTTTTATTTTGTGATCCCTGTTCCTGAAGGTGTCTTTCAGCCGACCAGGTTTTTGATCCCCTCGATAACCGGATTGGTGAAGAGGGCGATGAGGACGGTGTAGAGGGCGAAGACTCCGGCCACCTCGCCGGTGTACATCTTTTCGTACTTGTGTTTCAGGCTGATGATGATCATCCCGCCCACAATGAGGCAACCGAGCTGGAAGTAGGGGAAATTGCCGACCCCGGCCATCGCGTATTCCGCAAAGGCGAAAGTCCCGGTGCAGAGCACCACTACCAAAGCCGCTACCATCGTTCCTAATGTCTTTTTCATTTTCTGTGTCCTCCTGATTTTTTTATTTTTATTTCTTTTTTCCCCGCAGTGTTTGACTTTCTATAATGAAAAATGCGTGCCACAATTCCATCCCCAACAAATAAAAACGTATCTAATTGATTATAAACGGCTATTACAAATACCACCCCAACGGGAATGAGGAGTTTGCCGGCCCGGAGGGGCATATCGTTAAAAGATATTTTCAAGGGCTTGAACGAAATGAAGAAGATCGCCCGGGGATGTTGCTTATTATCTGATTCTACGGTAGAAGTATAATTATGGTAGACGACATCGTAAAAGGTCAAAAAATGTTCCATTTGGGACGGCATCGTAAAAAGATCCGCAGGCGAGGCGCGCGAATCCTGAGGAATGAGGCGTACTTGTACGTACGTCGCAGTGACGAGGTATGAAGCGCAACGAAGCATCCGGACTTATTACGATGCCGTCATGGTAAACAGACGAGAGAAGAAATAAGGAAAGGAGGTACCGTCATGGCGGATACCAAACCCCAGCTTCCCGATTCATTCTGGAAGTGCAGCAACTGCGGGAATACGATCCAGGAGGAAAGACCGCCGCAGGCGTGCCCGGTCTGCCGGCAGCAGTGCCAGTTCATCAACGTTACCTGCTACACCCCGGATTGCGGATTTACGGGACTTGACCAGCGTCTGAAGTGACATTATATTACGGAACCATTAAAGACAGGAGGTAAGCAATGAGCAAATCGATCAAGGGAAGCAAGACGGAAAAGAACCTGCTGGCGGCCTTCGCCGGCGAATCCCAGGCCCGGATGCGCTACACCTATTTCGCCAGCGCCGCCCGCAAGGAGGGCTTTGAACAGATCGCCAACATCTTCATGGAGACGGCGGAAAACGAAAAGGAACACGCCAAGATATTCTTCAAGCACCTGGAGGGGGGAGAGGTGGAGATTACCGCCGCCTATCCCGCCGGGGTGATCGCCGATACGAAGACGAATCTCGAAGCGGCGGCGGCGGGGGAGCAGATGGAGTGGACAACGCTCTATTCCAATTTTGCCGCCATCGCCAAGGAAGAGGGTTATCCCGAGGTCGCCCGTTCCTTCGAGCAGATCGCCAAGGTGGAAAAATTCCATGAGAACCGCTACCGCGCCTTCATCGCCAATATCGCCAACGGCGAGGTCTTCAAGAAAAAGCAGCCCGTAAAATGGCACTGCATCAACTGCGGCTATGTCCACGAAGGGATGGAGGCCCCGAAGAATTGTCCGGCCTGTCTCCATCCCCAATCCTACTACGAAGTCCTGGCGGAGAACGTCTAAAAGGCCGCCGGGATGAAGAGCTACCGCAAGGAACTCTGGTTCAACGTGCCCGCGAGACGCGGTTTTATCAATATCACCCCCCAGGTCCGGCAATGCCTCCGGGAATCCGGAATCCTGGAGGGGATGATATTGGTGAACGCCATGCATATCACCGCCTCGGTGTTCATCAACGACGACGAGGCGGGCCTCCATGCCGACTATGATGACTGGCTGGAGGGCCTGGCCCCCCACGCCCCCACCTCCCGCTACCGTCACAACCGGACCGGCGAGGATAACGGCGACGCCCACCTCAAACGCCAGATCATGGGCCGGGAGGTCGTCGTGGCCGTCACGGCCGGGGAGTTGGATTTCGGTCCCTGGGAGCAGATCTTCTACGGCGAGTTCGACGGCCGGCGGCCGAAGCGGGTCCTCGTCAAGATCATCGGCGAATAGCGGCGGCCGCTCACGGTGACAACCTCTTGATTTATCTCAAATTATTTCTTACCGCCGTCCTCTGGGGGGGCACCTTCGTCGCCGGGCGGATCGCCGCCCAGGACATGGGGCCCGCATCCGGGTCCTTTCTCCGGTTTGCCGTCGCCTCCCTTTTGCTCATCGCCATGATCTGGCAGGCCCAGGGACGTCTGCCCATCCCCGCCCGGCGGCAGTTTATCCCCCTGTTCCTGCTGGGGCTCTCCGGCGTGGCGGCCTACAACATCTTCTTTTTCCTCGGCTTGAAGCTCATCCCCGCCAGCCGCGCCTCGCTCATCGTCGCCTCCAACCCCGTTTTCATCGCCCTTGGAGCAGCGCTCCTGTTCAAAGAGCGGCTGACCGCCGCCCGGGGGGCGGGCATCGCCCTGTGTCTCACCGGCGCCGTCATCGTCATCTCCCGGGGAGATCTGCCCGGACTCCTGGGCGCCGGCATCGGTACGGGCGAGACATTCATCCTGGGCTGCATCGTCAGTTGGGTCAGCTATTCCCTCATCGGCCGGGGTGTCCTGAAGGAGATCCCGCCCCTGGTGGCCGTGGCGTACGCCTGTATCATCGGCACGGCGCTTTTGGCTCTCCCCGCCCTCTGCGAGGGGATGCTCCCCGCCCTGCCCGGGTATTCCCTCACCTCCTGGTCCGCGGTCCTCTTTCTGGGGCTCCTGGGCTCCGCCGTGGCCTTCACCTGGTACTACGAGGGGATCAAGGCCCTGGGGCCGACCCGGGCTGCCGTCTTCATCAACTTCGTCCCCGTAAGCGGCGTGTTCCTGGGCTGGCTGATCCTCGACGAGGCCCTCAACCTTTCCCTCCTTTTGGGCGCCGCCCTGGTCATCACGGGCGCCTGGCTCACCAACCGGACCCCGGCCCGGGAGGGGAAGCCCCCCGCGCGGCCCACCCGGGGGCCGCACTCAAATTTGACGACATCGTAAAAGGTCAAAAATGTTCCATTTGGGACGGCATCGTAAAAAGATCCGCAGGCGAGGCGCGCGAATCCTGAGGAATGAGGCGTACTGGGACGTACGTAGCAGTGACGAGGGATGAAGCGTAACGCCGCATATGGACTTTTTTACGATGTCGTCAAATTTGATTGACACACTTCTCCCCTTGCCCTATATCTTGACCGGATAATATAATATATCCCTGTTCTCCAGACATCAGTTCCAGTGGTTCATTAGCATCCAGCCCGGAACGATCCACCAAATGCCGCGCCCCGCCCGCGGGCGCGCAACTCTCGGCGTTAGCAGGCGCGCCTCTCTGCCTGCGGGAGGTTGGCATGAAACGTATGAAACTTATCCTGGCTGGCGCCCTGGTCCTCCTGCTCATCGTCGCCGCGGCCTCTTTTCTCCTCGTCCCCACCCTGGGCAAATCCCTCCTGATCCGCAAGGCCGGCGAAGCCCTTCACCGCCCCGTCGCCGTGGATCGAATATCCTTCAATCCCGCCGCCCTGGCCCTGAGCGTCCGGGGGGTAACCATCGGCGACCGGGAGGGAAAAGAGCCCTTTCTGGCCCTGGAGGAGCTGCGGGTTAATGTCGGGGGCGCCGCCTCGCTGGCCCGCCGGGCATTGATCATCGACGAGATCCACATCTCCGGCCCCCGCCTCCGGATCGTCCGCCTTCCCGACGGCAGCTACAATTTCTCCGATCTCATCCCGAAGGAAAAGGCAAAGGACAAGGAAGCGGAGGAGGCCGGACCGCCGAAATTTTCCCTCAACAACATCGAGATCCAAAACGGCGGCATCGACTTCGACGACCGTCCCCGGGGAACGCAACACCGGATCCGGGAGCTGAACCTCGCCATCCCCTTTATCTCCAATCTGGACTATCATGCGGAACGTCACGTGGAACCCCTTTTCTCCGCCTTGATCAACGACGACCGCTACCTCCTCAAGGGACGCGCCCTCCCCTTTTCCCCCCAACGGGAAACGACCCTCGATCTGGAGATCCAGGACCTGGACCTCCCCCATTACCTGGCCTATGTCCCGGTGAAAACGGCCTTTCAAATCCCCGCGGCCAAGCTGGACGCCAACCTCGTCCTGCATTTTCTCGATCCCCCCGGTGCCAAACCGGTCTTCCGGCTCACCGGCAAAATCGCCCTCCGGGAGGTCATGGTGGACGATTTGCAGCGCCGGGCCCTGCTCCGCCTTCCCAGGCTGGAAGTGGCCATCGCCGCCTTGGAACCCCTGACGCCGGCAGTGCATCTCTCGTCCGTTACCCTGACCAAACCGGAGGTCAACGTCCGCCGGGATCGGGGCGGCGTCCTGCAACTGGCCAAGCTGTTTCCCGAGATAAAGCCCAAGGCCGCGGCCGGAGGCGACAAGAAAAAAGGATCGGGCAAGGCAAAAGAGACAAAACAGCCGGCCGGGCCGGGTAAATTTTCGGCCCGGATCGACCGGCTGAGCATCACGGAGGGGGCCGTCGCGATCCTCGACGAGGCCGCCCCGGCAGGAAGGGCCGAGATCCTCCTCACCCCGATCCACCTCCAGATGGAGGGCTTCTCCACGGCCCAAGACAGCAAGGCCCAGACGGAGTTGGAACTTACCGTGGACAAGAAGGGCGTCGTCGCCCTCAAGGGGCCGGTCGGCCTCGACCCCCTCGGGATGAACCTGGAGGTGGCGCTGCGGAAGATCCCCATCCGTTCCTTTCAACCCTACTTCGCCGACAAGGTCCGCCTCAACATCGTCCGGGGCGGGATCTCCGCCACGGGCAAGCTGGCCGTCGCCGCCGGGGCGAAGGAAGCCCCGCCCCTGATCAACTACACGGGTCAGTTGGCCGTGGGTGATTTCGCCTCCCGGGACCAGGCCTTCGGCAACGATTTCCTGAAGTGGCGGATGCTCTCCTTCGACGGAATGGACGTCCGATCCCAGCCGTTCCGCCTCCAGATCCAAAAGATCGGACTGCGGGACTATTTCGCCCGGGTGATCATCAATGCCGACGGCTCCCTCAACCTCCAGCATCTGGCGGCGAAAGAAGGCGGCGGTCCGGGACAGGCCCCGAAGGCGGCAGACGCCGGGAAGGAAAAGTCCTCCGGCGCCACCGGCCCGGCGGTTCCCGCGCCGGTAAAGCCGGCGGTTTCCCAGACGCCGCCCCCGAAAGCACCTCCAAAACAACCGGCTCATGCCGGGGTCTCCGCACCGGCCGCCGCCGCGGCGATGCCGGATATCCGCATCGGCCGGGTGGATCTCGACCGGGGCATCATCGATTTCACGGACAACTTCATCAAGCCCAACTTCTCCGCCCGGATGCGCAACATGACGGGAAGCGTTACGGGACTCTCCTCGGAAGAGATCTCCCGGGCCGCCGTCAAGCTCCGGGGAAATCTCGAACGAGGTTCGGACATCCTGATCGAGGGACGGATCAATCCCCTCATCCGGCGCCAGTACGTCGATATCGCCATGAAGTTCAAGGAGATCGAGCTGAGCCCGGTAACGCCTTACACCAGCAAATACCTGGGGCACCCCATCCTGAAGGGGAAGCTGACCTTCGACGTCTCCTATCTGGTGGAGGACGGCAAATTGAACGCCGGCCACAAGGTATTTATCGACCAGTTGACCCTGGGCGACCACGTGGACAGTCCGGAGGCCATCAAGGCCCCGGTTTCTCTCGGGGTCTCCCTCCTCAAGGACCGCCACGGCCAGATCAATCTAGACATCCCCGTCACCGGCAGCCTCGACGATCCCGAGTTCTCGGTCTGGCCCATCGTCTGGCAGATCATCGTCAATATCTTCACCAAGGCCCTGACGGCCCCCTTCGCCCTCCTGGCATCCCTGGGCGGCGGCGGTGAGGAGCTGAGCTATATCGAGTTCGATCCGGGCAGCGCGGAGGTGAACGCCGCGGCGCTGGCCAAGCTCTCTTCTCTGGCCAAGGCCCTGTATGAAAAGCCCAATGTCCGGATGGACATCGAGGGCCATGTGGATCCCGTTCCGGATCGGGAAGGATTGAAAAAGACTATCCTGGCGAGGAAGATAAGAGAGCGCAAGCTCGACAACCTCATCGAGGCGGGCAAACCGGCGGTGCCGGTGAGCAAGGTGAGCCTGGCGGCCGGGGAATACGACAAATACCTGCAACAGGTTTACGACGAAACCAAGATCCCCGGAAAACCGAGAAATTTCATCGGCATCGCGAAGCGGATCTCTCGGGACGAGATGGAGAAGCTCCTGCTGGCGAACACTGCCGTGACGGACGGGGACCTCCGGCAACTGGCACAGCGCCGGGCGGAAGGGGTGAAGGAACAGCTTCTCAAGGCCGGGCCGGTGGAGCCGGGCCGGATCTTTCTCGTTTCCTCTTCTCCCCTGGCCCCGGAGCGGAAGGAGAAGGTCTCCGGCAGCCGGGTGGATTTCCGGCTTAAATAGGCCGTAGCGCGTCCTTTTGCCGCCCGGCGTTGCGTTCTTGAAGGGCGGACGGGGATATGATAAAAGGCGAGTTCAAAGTGCAGTCAGACGCAAACAGCGAAATCCACCGCCCATAAGAAAGGCAAATTCCATGGCCGGGTTCCGAATCGCCACCTACAACGTCAATTCCCTGCGCTCCCGCCTCCATATCCTCCTTCCCTGGCTCCGGGAACATCGCCCCGATATTCTCTGCCTCCAGGAGACGAAGGTGGGAGACGACAAGTTTCCCCGGGAGGAATTCACCGCCGCCGGTTATTACGTCTCCTTCCGGGGCAACCGGCAGTACAACGGCGTCGCCGTCGCCTCGCTAAGCGCCCCGACGGCCGTCCGGCACGGGCTGGAAGACGGAGAATCGGCGGACGAGGACCGGCTGCTCCGGGTGGATTTTCCCGGCCTCAGCGTCGTCAACACCTATGTCCCCCAGGGACGGGACCGGGATACCCCGCACTTCGCTTACAAACTCGCCTGGTTCGCCAGGCTGCGCGGCTATTTCGAGCGTTCCTTCTCCCCGGACGAGCCGCTGGTATGGTGCGGCGATCTCAACGTCGCTCCGGAAGCAATCGACGTCCACGACCCCAAGCGCCTCCGGGGTCACGTCTGTTTCACCCCGGAGGTCTGGGAGGCCTTCGCTCAGGTCAAGGCATGGGGGTTCACCGACCTCTTCCGCAAGCACCATCCCGGCGAGGCCCAGCAGTACACCTTCTTCGACTACCGCGTGCCGAAAGCCGTGGAAAGGCAACTGGGCTGGCGGGTGGATCACATTCTCGCCACAACGCCCCTGGCGGCGAGATCGAGCCGCTGCTGGATCGACATGGGCCCCCGCCGGGCGGAGAAGCCCTCGGATCACACCATCATCGCCGCGGCATTCACCCCCTGACGGCGGGTGCGCCTCCCGGCCGGGGAAAGCGACGAGGGCGGCCATAATGATGCAGTGAGAGCTTGGCACAACGGTCTCGTTTGTCATGCCGGGCCCCGTATCGTGGTACGGGGCAGGCCCGACCAAGCATTTAGAAAATATTTGACCATACTGGCATCCTGCTTTCGCGGCCATGACAAGGACGGGACTCAAAGCAGGGATTCAAAGGTCTCGCGGGGTTCGGTTTGTTGGGGATCTTCACATCGAAGGCCATGATCGGCGAGAGAAGATAAAACGGCGGCGGGCGGGAAGGATATTTTTTAATCGAAAACGACTGGGAGAGATGATGATGGAACAAACCGGTGAAACGAAGCGGATCAACGAAACCATTGCGGAGACATTCTCCCGGATCGAAGCCTCCCTGCCGGCGGCGGGGGATGCGGACGCCGTCCTCGCCCATGTCCTCCGGGAACTCCAGGAGGCCTTTGCCATCCCCTTCGCCTGGCTGTCGCTGATCAGCAGGCCGGAAACGGAAGCCTGGCGACCGGCGTTGACGCAATCACCTTTCCTCGGCACCCGCCTGAATGAGATCGATCCCGCCGCCTTCACCGAGTTGGTCGGAGAGGGCATCACCCCCGTCCTGGCCAACAACGATCTCAAACCATTCTATCGACTCCTTCCCCAGAGCAACAGGTACTTCATCAAATCCATCGCCGTGGTCCCCCTGGCGCCCCGGGGCCTCACGGTGGGGAGCCTCAACTTCGGGGACGCCTCCCCGGCCCGTTATCACCCTGAGCTGGACACCTCCCTTTTGACCCACCTGGCCGCCGCGGTTTCAAGGCACCTCGAAGGCATGCTCCCCATCGGCACCGGGGAGAAACCCGTTCCGGATAATTTGGATTCCGGCCCCGAACGGCATCCCGCCACCTGACCGGCCGGGACGAAAAGAAGATTCTCCCGGTGAAACGCCAATGTCAGTGTTCCGTCACCAAGGGACCGCACCGCCGATCATTATCCCCCCGGCCGGCGCCGCGCGAGCAGGGACCCGAAAACCGTGAGAAACAGGCCGCCGAGGCCGCCTTTTCCATGGTCAGGATCGCGACATGAAACAGGGTGATCCCCAGGGCGACGCCGACAAGACCATTGAGGAGGAAGATCCCGAAATCCCTCCCCCCAGGGGGACGATTCGCAGGCGGAGGAGGGGCAGGCTCAACAAAATCAGGACAATGCCCGTAAGGAAGAAGCGCAGAAAGGTCAGCACCACCGGATCGACCCGGGGGCCGATGATCTTGCTGGCGACCTCCACGGCGCTGAAAAGCCCCACGCCGCCCAGGAGACCGCCCATTCCCAGCAGCTCATCCCTGCTCATCCCCGTCAGCACGGACCGGCATCCTTCCGCTTCAGGGTCAGGATGCAGCCGGCCACAAAGATCATGACCAGGATCTCGGCCCGCCAGACGAAGGCGTAGGAACCAAAGGCGTCGTAGATCATCCCCGCCAGGAAAGGTCCGATCCCACCCCCGATCCCGAGAAAAAGGGTGACGAAACCATAGATGGAACCCAGGGTGTCACGGCCGAAACGGTCGGCCAGGAGAATGGGCATCATGGGGGCCAGGGCACCGTAGCCGAAACCGAAGATGACGGCGTAGAAGAACAGTCCCCGGGCCGAGGCCACCTGCAGGAGCGCCACCAGGCCGGCCAGCATGAAGGACATGCCCAGGAAGGAGGCGTATTTGGGGTCCCGGAGCCGGTCACTGAGCCAGCCGAAAAAAAACTGGCCGGCAAAGCCCGCCAGTCCCAGCACGCCCAGGGAGGCCGCCGCCGTCACCTCGCCGATCCCCTGGTCGATGGCAAAGGCCACCTGATGGACGAAGACGCTCATCAGGACCATCACCGCCAGGCCGAACGAGCAGGCCAGGGTCCGAAACCGGCGGTCCCGGATCATCGTACCGAAACCGATCCGCACCGGCGCCGGGGGGGTGGAGATCTTGACGACCAGGTCGGGATTGACCTCGCCGTCCGGGAGGAAGCCGTGATCCTCCGGTCGCACCTTGCGCAGGAAGAGTTGGGAAAGGCTGACGCCGACGAGGAGGGAGATGAGCCCCAGGGCGATGAATCCGGCCCGCCAGTCGAAATGTTTGACGATGAGGCCCGCCAGGGGCGTAAGGGAGATGGTGCCGAAACTCACCCCCATCGTCGCGAGCCCGATCGCCGTCCCCCGCTTGCGGATGAACCACTTCCCCACGGACGAATTGACGGTCACCACCCCCATCCCGGCGGAGCCGACTCCCAGCAGCAGGCCGTAAATGAGATAGAATTGCCAGGGGGTCCGGACCTGGGCCGTGAGGAGGAAGCCCAGGGCGGCAATGACGGCCCCGCCTGTAACGATCCAGCGCGGGGCGACGCGGTCCATCATCCTCCCGATCACCACGGCGCAGGCGGAATAGATAAGCATGTTCAGTGAGGCCCCCAGGGAAATCACCGACCGCGACCAGCCGTATTCCTGGGCCAGGGGTTTGACGAAGACCCCGAAGCAGTACCGGCTCCCATAATTGATCGCCAGAACGAAAAAGGCCGCCGCCACGATGTACCAGCCCCAGAAGACGGAGGCTGCGGATTTATTTCCCATTCGCCACATCCCAACTCGTTGGTTCCGGCCGGGAAACACCGCCGCGGCGCTCCCGAGCCGGGGCGATACTTAAGACGAATCCGGCGCCCTGTCAACTTATAAGCGCACCTCGCAGCCGCAACTCATAAACATGCTGCCCGCCCGCAAAACACCACATCCCGCCAGACCGGCAGCCGGCCGTTCCCGGGCAGCTTCTTTCACCGGAAAATGCGTTCCTATGTGCTTGACTTTCTTCACCAATCAATTTCCTCCCCTTCAAGGAGAGGATTAGGGTGGGGATGGGTCACGGCACACCGTCATGAGCGTTTCACCAACTCGGGTCAAGCGGCCTGTCCTCGCAAGTCCGACGGGAAGGGGGCGCTAAATTCTTTACCTTACAGGGGAAACTGTGATAGGGAGGGCCATGCCCAAGCATTTAGCGAGAGAGAATACCGACCGACCGGGGCGCCGTAAAGCCCGGCCTCACCGCCCCCGGCAGCCCCATATGCAACCCGAGGCCGATCCGGTGTTGAAAACCACTTTCGCCCGGATCGGCCGGCCCGACCCCCGGCCCTTCCAGCCGGATCCCTTCCAGCTCCAGGCCCTGGCATCGATCCGGGAGGGGGACTGCATCGTCACCGCCCCCACTGGGGCGGGGAAGACCTGGATCGCCGAAGAGGCCATCCGGATCGTCACCGGCGGCGGCGGCCGCTGCTGGTACGCCTCGCCCCTCAAGGCCCTGAGTAATGCCAAATGGACGGAATTCGGCCAGATCTTCGGCGCCGACCGGGTCGGCATCCTCACCGGCGATCTGAAGGACAACCCCGACGCCCCGATCATCGTGGGGACCACGGAGATCCTCCGCAACCAGCTCTACGACGCCATGCACCGCGGGGAAGACCTGAACTGCGAACTGGTGATCCTCGACGAGGCCCATTACCTGGGCGACCGCGACCGGGGGGTGGTCTGGGAGGAGATCATGATCTACCTTCCCGTCCGGGTCAACCTGCTGCTCCTGTCGGCCACCATCGGCAACGCCGGAGAGATCGCCGCCTGGCTGACCGGCCTCCGCCGGAAGATCTGCCGGATCGTCTCGGAATCCCGCCGCCCCGTTCCCCTCTTCCCCCTCTTCCTCCATCCCTCGGGACGACTCCTCCCCTTCCTGGAAAAGGAACGTCTCCACGGGAAGATCGCCGCCTTCCTGGAGGCGGAGGATGGTCCGAAAAATCGTCACGAAGCCTTTCCCCGCTTCGGCGAGATCATAGAAGTCCTCCGGACCTTCCAGCTCCTGCCAGCGATCTTCTTTCTCAAGTCCCGGGCGGAATGCGACGGCGCCCTGAAGACCTGCCACGCCGTCCGTCTCGACGGCGACTTCGACGCGGCCTTCCATTACGACCGGGAGGATCTCCTGGCCCGCTTCCCCTATCTGGCGGGACACCGCCAGCTCCCGGTCCTGGAACGGTCCCGGGTGGCCGCCCATCATGGCGGGCAGTTGCCCGCCTGGAAATATTTCGTGGAGACCATGATGAAAAAGGGGCACCTGGACGCCATCTTCGCCACCTCCACCGTCGCCGCCGGGGTCAACTATCCGGCCCGCACCATCGTCCTGTTCAACTCCGACCTGTTCAACGGCCATGATTTCAGTCCCCTCACCGGGACGGAATTCCACCAGATGACGGGTCGGGCGGGCCGCCGGGGTCTGGACAAGATCGGCTTCCTCCTCATCGTCCCCGGCCGCTTCATGGACCCCCGGCATATCCGGGTCCTCCTGTCCCGGAAACCCGAGGACATCCGGAGCCGGCTCCGGAACGATTTCCCCATGGTCCTCAACCTCCTCCTCTCCCAGACGCCGGCGGACGTTCGGGAGATCTTCGCCAATTCCCTGGCCGCCTACCAGCGTTCCCGGCACCGACGGCATCCGGCCGGGGAGACGGGAAGCGAACTCTGGCACGACTTCCTCCGCTACCTGAACTTCCTCAAGGCGGAGGGATTCGTGGACGGGGAAGACCGGCTGACGGAAAGCGGTGTCTGGGCCTCCCGACTGCGCCTCGACCAGCCCCTGCTTATCGGCGAATGCATCAAGCAGCAGGCCTTCCCGGACGATCCGGCCCTCATGGCGGCCGTCGTGGCCCCGTTCGTTTACGACGGCGATCAGGAGATCGTCCTGAAGGACACCCGCCGGCGTTTTCGACGCCTGGCAACCGCCTGCCGCAAAATCGCCGCCACGGTCCGGCCCCTGCTCAGGCGCCTGGAGGAAGCGGGATTCGCCACCCGGCCCCTCTATTTTTGGACCTCCTGGGTCATTAACGAATGGGCCGGCGGGGGTGACTGGGACGAGATTATCCTGCAGGCCGGCATCGCCGACGGCGACATGGCCATGCTGGTCCTGAGGACGGCGGACAACCTGCGGCAGATCATGTCCCTCCGGGATACCCATCCGGAGATCGCCGCCCGGGCTGAAGAGGCCCGCGCCGCCATCCTCCGGGAACCCGTGACCTTCGAGTGAAAAGCCGATCCGATCGCCTTTCGTCTATCGTCCGCTGCCGACAAGGCTCTCTGTCTCTAATCCGCCTTAATTCAGTAATTTACTGCTTGACATTTCTTGATGCTAAAGGATATGAATCCAAATTCTTCTCATCAGGCAAACGACGTCCCCATCGTCTAGTGGCCTAGGACACCGGCCTTTCACGCCAGTAACCGGGGTTCGACTCCCCGTGGGGACGCCAATAATATCAAGGGATTAGCCAACAGCGGTTAATCCCTTTTCTGCTTGTGTGTCCTTTTGTTTGTCCTTTTTCTCAAGGAGCATCATGCTGGCCGATAAATCGTTATCGACCCTCTTGAGATAAATATCGGTCGTTTTCTGATTCTGATGCCTCAATAAGGTCTGGAGTTTCTTCATGCTAACCTTGACGACATCGTAAAAAGTCCATATGCGGCGTTGCGCTTCATCCTTCGTCACTGCGACGTACGCACAAGTACGCCTCATTCCTCAGGATTCGCGCGCCTTGCCTCTGGAGCTTTTTACTTCGTCGTCTCCATCATGACTTTTTACGAATTCATCAACCTTATGAACATCATTTAAAACCGAGGGATACGATGGCGTGCGGGTGAATATCGCGCCGCTGCAAAAGGCTGGGTTATTGACTGCCGACGTTTTGGCAGGCAAAGATGCGGACAAGGCCATTGCCGACCGCCGCCTGGCGCAATGACGAACGCCGCTGGTGCCGGGAGGGCAAGCTGCCCCAACCGGGCTGGTGGGAGTGACGTTGTTGCAGGCGCTGTGCATGAGCGACGGATATTTCCTTTACATAAGGATAGATTTGTAATATAGCTTCCTTCAAGCAAGGAAACATTAGGCCGATGGACGAAATTCGCAAATCAATTCGGGAAATTATCGCTGATTTTCAAACCATGCCTCTGCGAAACCTGACCCGCCGGGATATGGCGATCCCTGTTTTGCCTCCGGGGCTCAACAAAGTCATCGCCCTGATCGGCATGCGCAGAACGGGCAAGACCTGTCTTTTGCAGCAGATTTATCAGGACCTTCAGACAACGCAGGGCGTTGGGCGTTCCCAGATTATCTATATCAATTTCGAAGACGACCGACTGGAAGGCGTCATAGCTGATCAGTTGCGGCTGATTACGGACACCCACGCCGAGATGTTTCCCGAACAGGCCGGCGGGCCGCGTTTTCTCTTTCTGGATGAAATTCAGGCCGTCGCCGGATGGGAACTTTTTGTCCGCCGGCTGGTCGATCAGGGGGATCTCCGGATTTACCTGACCGGATCATCTTCAAAGATGCTGAGCACCGAGGTGGCCTCTTCCCTGCGTGGTCGCGGCCTGTCCCTCGAAGTTTCTCCCTTTTCCTTTCGGGAATATCTGCGCAGGCTGGCCATCGAAATCCCGGAACGACCGGACTCGAAACAAACAGCCCTGCTGAAGAACCGCTTCAGGGAATATCTCATCGTCGGAGGATTTCCCGAAACCATCGGCGCTGATGAGGAACTCCGCATCCGCATCCTCCAGGAATATGTCCTACTGGCCATCCACAGAGACATGGTGGAACGCCATTCCATCAAAAATCCCGAAGCCTTGAAAGCGTTGATCCGCATCCTCCTGGAACAGGCGTCATCCCTTTTTTCGATCAACAAGACTTATAACGGCTTCAAATCCCAGGGCCGGTCCGTCAGCAAAGACAGCCTCTACCGTTTCATCGACTACATCCAGGATGCCTTTCTTTTGTTTCCCGTGGAGGTGTTCTCAGCGTCCCAAAACCGGCGTCTGGTCAATCCCAAAAAGATCTATGCCGTCGATCCCGGGCTTGTTACCGCTTTTTCCTGGAAATATGCACGCAATACCGGGGCGCTGCTTGAGAATGCCGTCTATTGTGAACTCCGCGGAACATACCCGCAGATCAACTACTACCGGACAAAATCAGGACGGGAGGTGGATTTTGTCGGCACCGGGCCTACGGGACGTTTTCGCCTCTTTCAGGTATGCGCCGACATCGGTGACCCACAGACACTGGCTCGGGAAACGGCCGCCTTGTGGGAAGCATTGGACGAGATGGGCATCGCGGAAGGCGTGGTTGTCACCTTGGACGAAGAGCGCCGCATGGAACAAGCGGGCAAACAGATTCGCTTTCTCCCCGCCTATGCCTGGTTTCTCGATCTGGAGGGAAGAAAAACGGCCGACTTGTAGCGGAGATCCATTGTGAAGGAAAATTCATTAAAAAAAGGCTCTGCCGGAACAGGAAGCTGCCCGGCTTTCCACCATCGCCACGCTGTCTTATATGTTACACCTTGCTTCTTCGCCCATACGCTAAGTTTCATGGGTAAATACTAACACATATTGCCATATATGTCAGCATGTAATGGAGCAGCTAAATACCCCCCTTGATTAACCCAGGAAAACAGGGGAGGGGTTCCCCCTGCTTGTCGGCCCGGTTCATGACGCTGTGCCTATCCCTGGCCTGATTTTATCCTTCCAACAGCCTCAAATATTCCTTTACCGATTCATAGCAAACCCCGACGATGAAGTTTATGAACGGCATGTCATCGCCCTTATGTGTCTTATTCAGGGTGTCCAGGTAGTCCCGGCGCAGGATCGGGGGGATGATCGCCGGAGGATAACCGGCTTGAAACAAGGCAAGATTCATCAACAACCGCGCCGTCCGTCCATTGCCATCGATGAAGGGGTGAATGGTGACAAGCTCCCAGTGAAGGATCGCCGCAAATTCAACCGGGTGATGCTCCTCCCTGGCCCCCGGTATCCCGGCAATAAATGACTGCATCAACTCCGGTATCCGCTCTGGCACCGGGGGGATGAATTCCGTTCCGGTGATGATAACACGCTGCTTCCGATATTTCCCCGCCTGCTTCGCGTCAATGCGATAATAAAACAGCCTATGCAGCTCCTTAATGTTCGCCTCGGAGATGTACCGGCCCTTTGCCAACCGGAAAAGAAGATCATAGGCTTCGGAATGTCCCAAGGCTTCCAGATGATCCTTGACCGGCTTTCCCCCGATGGTGATGCCGTCCTCAATGACGATCTTCGTTTCCATCTCGGTAAGCGAGTTTCCTTCCAGGGCGTTGCTTGAATAGGTCATGCCGATGCGGAAATATTCCCGAATCTGTTTGAGGATGGGGGTGTCAATGGGTCTGTGTCCGTCGATCCTAACTTTCAAGGCATCGATTCGTTTCAGTCTGTCCATGTAATTCATGCTCCTATGGTCTCCTTTTCGCCCGCCCTGGCTTTCGCCTTTGCCGCCTGTTCGATTATCAGCTTGCCGGCAAGGGGTAGAGTAGCTGCCTTTTTTAACGACTCATCTCTCAAATGGCTATATCGCTGTGTCATTTGCGGCGACTTGTGCGTCAACAGCTTTTGCAGGACATACATGTCAACCTGGCCTGATGATGCCAGCATGGAAGCATAGGCATGCCGCAACCCCTGCAAGGGCCGAAAGTCGGAAGGAAGGCCCGCCGCTTGACGGATTTCCCGGACGCGCTTGTTAATGACATTGGTGAACGGCTTTTTATTCTGCCTGACAAAAACATACTCTGCTAACTTCGGGTGATTATCCAAAACGGCCCGCGCCTGATCGTTTAAGGGGATTGTTTGACTCTTGCCGCCCTTGGGGTTCCGTATCAGGATAAAGCCCCGTTCAAAGTGAATATCTTTCCATCGCAGGTTCATCAATTCACCGCGCCGCATGCCGGTAAATAACGCCATCCGCATGAAATCCGCCGCCTCTGTATCCGGTGAAGCATCCATAGCCGCAAGTAATTTTTTTAGCTGCTCCGGGTTCAAGTCCTCTGTTCTCAGATTGTCAACCTTTGGCATTACAATCTTGAAACCAATTCCCTGGCATAACTGCTTGTTGACGCCGAAATTGGAAAGACGTTTTATCAGCCCCAGAACGTGTTTTACTGTCTGGGGTGCCTTCCCCTGTTTTAAGAGATTGATCCGGAGACGATCAATTTCAAGCTGGTGAAGCTCGTGGGGTTCTTTCCCTCCATACTTCGGTTCCAGATATTGCTGGAAACGATAGCCGTCGATTTTTACAGATGTCGAATCCGGTCTCTGACTCGAATATTCCTTCCAGAGCTTCGCTAATGTCCACTTACCTTCCTCTGCAAGTTTGGTTGCCTTCGCTGCCTCCCGGATGTCTTTCCTTGACTCCCGACGGCCCTCGATCCTCGCCGCCCGGATCGTTGCCGCCCGTGCCGGTGTCATATCATCGGCATATTGACGACCAACCTTTTCTTCATGAACACGCCCGTCTTTTTTAAAGACGATATAATAAACATTTTCCTTGCCTTTACCGCCGATCCGGTCGGCCTCCCGATAATAAACGCCTCGATAATCCGTCTTTAATCTCTTCATGTTGCCCTTTTTCAACAAGCCAGCAACCGGATATTTTGGGGCATTTCCAACCCTATTTCCAACCTTTGGCTTAAATATAGAGGTATTTTACGGTATGTCAAGAAAAAAGATAGACGTGTAAAGTATTGATTATGATTATGATTATGATTATGCAAATAACCGTTTCAGTATTTTATGGTAAAAGGGCATTTCTGGACTTTCAAGCCAGTAACCGGGGTTCGACTCCCCGTGGGGACACCATATATAAATAAATCCACCTTGAAGAATATTCCCTTCATTTTCCCAAGCTCGGCCCTGTATCATGGCTTGTTGCATATAGGACCAGGGTGAGGGCCAGATCGCGACTCAAATCATCGGCAATGATGGCATTGGAAACACGCCAGAATCCATTGACACACAGAGTTGAATATCATATACTCCCTATAAAAAAGGGGAGTGTTTCCTCAGATGCACTGAAATGTTGTTTCTTGAGAATATTTTTTAAAATGAGGTCGAACTTATGAAAATGTTATGTGTTATCTATGCTGATTACTTCGATCAAACCATCACCGAGATATTTAAGCAAGCGGGTTGTAAGAGATATATTAAATTGCATGACGAGACGGGTGAAGACGAATCATATGATGCAAGGTTGGGTAGCCACACGGCAGCAGGCAAGCTCAAAACCATTTTCATGGATGCGCCCGATGAGGAGATTACTCGCCTTCTTGATATTGTACGGAGACTGAAAGCAGACTATCCTAGTGTCGGTATGCGGGCGTTTACTTTTCCGATAGAAGAATTTATTTAGTAGATAACCGTCTGACAGAAAATTGACATACTATCTTTCGGGAAATTGCGGAGGCGCAATTTGAATCAAAATATGGCATTTATTTCTGTGAATGTTTCGACCCGCATTAATTGACCCAACCCCATTGCCAAAACGCTTGCTTTGTATTTGAAGTGCAACTTTGATGAAGGCGGTAAACGTTGCCTGAGCGCTATCTTCCCTCTTGCTTGCCCGGACCCATTTCCCTATTCACCAGGGAGCGCAGGCCGGCGTAATCGCCGCCGGGAATCCAGTGGATAGTCACCCCCCGGCGCTCCATCCGGCGAAACCAGGTATCCTGGCGCTTGGCGAACTGGTGGATCCGGGTATTGAGGGTTCGCACCATCTCGTCGTAGTCCAGGCGGCCCTGGAGATACAGGCCGACATAACGGTACTCCAAGCCGAAGCGGTCCAGGCGCTCCCAACCGACGCCGCTTTGGTGCAGTGTCGTCACCTCCTCCACCATCCCCGCGGCAAGTCGTTCATGCAGCCGCGCGGTGATCCGGCGCCGCAGGACATCCCGCTCCCAGCGGACACCGATGACGAGAGGGCGGAGCACTGGACGCTCCACTCCCGGCCTTCCCTCCCCTCCCCGCGCCGCCGTGGCGATCTCGATCGCCCGGACAAGCCGGTGGCGGTCCACAAGATCAGTCCGGTTGTGCAACTCCGGCTGCATGCTTAGAAGCCGCTTCGCCAATTCCCCCATATCGAGGGCGGCCAACTCACGGCGCAGTTCCAGGTTCTCCGACGCCGCCGCCATCTCGTAACCGCGGATCGCCGCCTCCAGGTACATGCCGCTGCCTCCCACGAGAATGGGCAGCGCCCCCCGGGCGGATATCTCGGAAAAGGCCCGGTAAAAGAGCCCCTGATAGGCAAAAAGGTGAAACTCCTCCCGGGGATCCGCCACGTCAAGGAGATGCACGGGAACGGCGGCACCCTCCGCGACGTAATCCCGCCGGTCCTTCCCCGTCCCTATGTCCATCCCCCGATAGACCTGGCGGGAATCCGCGGAGATGATCTCACCGCCCCGTTCCCGGGCCAGATGCGCCGCAAGCCGGGTTTTCCCCGCCGCTGTAGGTCCCAGAACGACGACCAGATTCGGTTTTTCACTCATATTCCCATCTCCAGCGACCGTTGAAAAATACTTCCTATTTACCGCCTTTTCGGCTAAAGCACACCGCGGGTTTGAAGACACGGACATCCGGCCCGTCCGGGCGTGTCAAGTGCCACGATCGAGGGCGGCTACACGGACGATTCCTATACAGGCGGGATACTTCGTGTCAAGCGAAGAGGGCGATTAGCCGAAAATATATCGACATCATTGATGAATTCGTAAAAAGTCATGATGGAGACAACGAAGTAAAAAGCTCCAGAGGCAAGGCGCGCGAATCCTGAGGAATGAGGCGTACTTGTGCGTACGTCGCAGTGACGAAGGATGAAGCGCAACGCCGCATATGGACTTTTTACGATGTCGTCATCATTGATCATTCATCGGAATCATCCGTGGTTGCCATGGCGTGAAAGAAACGTCATCTCTTTAACCTTACTATGAAAATGCCATTTTCATGTTTCATGCTTCACAGGGCATAAGGGTTTTAAAATACTACTTTTGGCGCTTTCGCCCGGGCACGGAAGAAATCCTGCTCGAAGGTCGGTGCGGAATATTTGACGACGGGGGCAATCTCCGGTATAAAAAGGCCCGTCACCATTGGCAGGGCCGTTCCGGTTCCGGAACAGGCAGCGCTAAAAATGATGAACTCGTAAGTCAAACTCAACGTACATAAAGGAGATATAGACTATGCCGTATGCTTCCGCCTGCCCGGAACCAATGCTGAGCGCCGGGGAAACGTCCGCCGGCTTTACCGTCCGGCGGGTCGTACCGCTACCCGAAATCCGCATCACCGCCTATGAACTGGAGCATGGCGCCACCGGGGCGCAGGTCCTCCACCTCCACTGCGCCGACCGGGAGAATCTCTTCGCCGTCGCCTTCCGGACGCCCCCCCACGATTCCACGGGGCTGCCTCATATCCTGGAGCACTCCGTCCTCGCCGGCTCGGAGCGTTATCCCGTCAAGGACGCCTTCAATGAACTCCTCCGGGGCAGCCTGCAGACCTTCATCAATGCGTTCACCTATCCCGACAAGACCATTTACCCCGTCGCCAGCCAGGTCAAGGCGGACTTCTACAACCTGGCCCGGGTATATGCCGATCTGGTCTTCCGGCCCCGCCTCCTTCCCGAGACCTTCCGCCAGGAAGGCCATCACCTCACATGGACGGCCACCCCCACCGGCGGTCGGGAGCTGGACATCTCAGGAATCGTTTACAATGAGATGAAGGGGGCCTATTCATCCCCGGACAGCCTCATGTACAAGGCGCTGCAGGAGAACCTCTTTCCCGATACGGTCTATCGCTTCGACTCCGGAGGCAATCCGGCGGATATCCCCCATTTGACCTACGAGTCGTTCCGTGCTTTCCATCGCTCCTTCTACTCCCCCAGCAACGCCCGCATCTTCCTGTACGGCGACATCCCCGTCACGGAGCATCTACCCTTTCTTCAGGAGATCCTCGCCGGCTTTCCGCGGATCGACATCGACTCCACCATCCCCGCCCAACGGCGCTGGGAGCATCCCCGCACCGTCCGGGGCGTCTTCCCCATCGGCCGGGGAGAGGATCCCCGGGGAAAGGTGAACGTCAATATGGCCTGGCTCCTCACGGAAAACACCAACGAAGAGACGGTGATCCTGCTTCAGGTCGTAAGCGGGGTCCTCGTGGGCAGTGCGGCGGGGCCCCTGCGCAAGGCCCTCATCGATTCGGGCCTGGGCCAGGACCTCTCGCCGGTCACGGGTTTCGAACGGGACTACCGCCAGGCGGTATTCGCCGTGGGGATCCGGGGCACCGACGCCGACCGGGCCGAGGCCATCGCGTCCCTGATCCTGGACACCCTGGACCGGATCGTCCGGGAGGGGGTGGACCGGGAGCTCATCGAAGGGACCCTCCACCAGATCGAGATCCAGGGCCGGGAAATCAACCGCAAGAACTACCCCTACGGCATCATCCTCATGGCCCGGGTGTTCCACACCTGGATGTACGGCGGCGACCCCCTGTACAGTCTGAATTTCCCCGCCCTCATCGCCATGATCCGCCGCCGCTGGCAGGAAGATCCGGAACTCTTCGCCGCCCTGATTCGGGAGTGGCTCCTGGAGAATCCCCACCGGCTCCTGAGTGTAATGGAACCGGACCCGAACTGTCTGGGAAAAGAGGATGAGGCCCGAAAAAGCGCCCTGGGCGCCCGAGCCGCCGCCCTGACGGAAGCCGATCAGACCCGGATCGAAACGGAACTCGCCGCCCTGAAGAACTTCCAGACGGAACCGGATACCCCGGAGGCCGTGGCGACCCTGCCCCGGCTGAAGACCGGGGACATCGACAGGAAGGTCGAGACCATTCCCACCGAATATGCCGCCCTGGGAGGCACCGCCGTCCTCAGACACGAAATCTTCACCAACGGCATCGCCTATCTCGATCTGGCCTTCGACGTCGCCGCCGTTCCCGAGGCACAGCAGCCCTGCCTCCCTCTCCTGGGAAAGATCGTCACCCAGATGGGCGCCGCCGGCCGGGATTACGAGGAGATGGCCAAGCTCATCGCCCTCAATACCGGCGGGATCCGCTCCTCCGCAAGCACCGGTTTCGTCATGGACCTCGGGGGCGGCACATTGCCGGAGGGACGCGGTGTCTGGCAGCGGCTCATCTTCCGCCTCAAGGCCCTGCACCGCCACCTCCCCGCGGCCATGGACATCCTGGCGGATCTGCTGAGCGCCGGAGATTTGTCGGATCACCGGCGGCTTCGGGACCTTATCCTGGAAAGGAAAAACCGTTTCCAGGCCTCTATCATACCCTCCGGACACCTCTTCGCCCGGCGGCTGGCGGGGGCGGCGCTCTCCCTCCCCGCCTGGCGGGACGAGCAGTGGCACGGCAAGTCACAGTTCGACTTTCTCCGGGAAGCAAGCAGCGAACACAACCGGGAGGACTTCGCGGTGGAGCTGCACGAACTAAAGAAACGGACCTTTACGAAAGCGGGGCTGATGGTGAACATGACCGCCGACGCCGAGGGGTTGCGGATCATGTCGGATCATCTGCCGGCCCTCCTGGACCGGCTCGCCGGGGAAACTCCCGGCGCCGCCACCGCGCCGTCCCCGCGGGAGCCCCGCGACCGGGGCGTCGTCATCCCGGCCCAGGTTTCCTACGTAGCCCGGGCGCTGCCCGCCCCGCCCCACGGCCACGGCGACACCGCGGCCCTCATGGTGGCCTCCCGCTTCCTGTCGAACGGCTATCTCTACAAGCAGATCCGGATCCAGGGCGGCGCCTACGGCGGCATGTCGTCCTACGACCCCCAGACGGGGGTCTTCGCCCTCATGTCTTACCGTGACCCCCACATCATCAGGACCCTGAAGGTTTACGACGAAATAGCCGCGGCTCTGGCACCGGAACACGTCGCACCGGAGGAGCTGGACAAGGCCATCATCGGCGCCATCGGCGCCATCGATCGGCCCATGGACCCCTCCGGGAAGGGCCTGGCCGCCCTGGTCCGCCACCTGTCCTCCCTGACCGACGCCTACCGGCAGTCCCTCCGGGAAGAGATCCTGGGCCTGACCGGCGAAGGATTCCGAGCGGCCACCGGCCGTTTTCTGGCGGCGGCCGCCGCGGCCCGGACCGCCGATGCCGTGTTCGGCGCCGCGGACCGCCTCCGGGAGGCCAACGAACAGCGTCCGGGGGAAGAGCTGCCCCTGGAGGAGATTATGGGGTCAGGCCCCACCGGGAATCCAGAACATTCTTGACGATGCTGGCTTCCCGCTTTCGCGGGAATGACGATATGGAGGCTGGAACGCAGTCATTCAAAGGCCTCAGGTCTTGGACTATGTCGGGAAAAGAAAGGAGAAATGCCATGAAGTGGAGGCTGCACAGTTCGAGAGGACAACTTTTACCGGCCGCCGTTTGCCGTTCTGCCGGGTTTGACCGGAGAACCATAGGGGGCTTCGGCTTCGGTTTGCGCCGGCTGGGAAGGAGTAATCCCAGCCCGAAAAATATCCGTTCCATCGCCGCCGCCGCGGTCGTCCTGGCGATTGTCCTGACCTTCGGGGGCTGCGCCGGCGGCCGCTACGGAAACATCTTTCCCGACGCTCAAACCACCCAGAACTTCGATTCCTTCCGGATCGACCCCGGGATGAACTACTATTACAGCGGCCCCGACCTCTTCCCCAACGCCCTCATCGGCCTGAAAAAAGAGTACGTCCTGGACAGTGACCTCTGGAAGCCCATCAGCCCCACCCCGGCAAGTTTCCGGGACATGATCCTCCACATGCAGGAAAAAGCGAGGGATTACCGTGAGTTCCAGCATGGATTCCTGATGTACGACAACTTGGGGAAGCCTATCGGCGTCTGGTACTCCATCCTGAGGGCCCGCACCTTCGTCAAGATGGGCGAGGGTAACAAGGTCGTGGTTTGCACCCCGGATCTGATGATCTATCAGAGCGGGGGCGGCAACGCCATCGCCGAGGTGCCGGAAAAAAAGTAACCCTTATTTAGAGCAGATCCTCCAGTTTGGCCAGGGCCTGTTCCAGATTTTCCGGCTGCGGACCGCCCGCCTGGGCCATGTCGGGACGGCCGCCGCCGCTGCCGCCCACCACCGGGGCCACGGCCTTGATGATGTTGCCAGCGTGATAGCGACCCGTCAGGTCCTTCGTCACCATGCACAGGAGCATCGCCTTGCCCTCCACCTTGCTGCCCAGGAGAACGACTCCCGACTGAAGCCTATCGCGGAGCTTGTCCCCGAAGTCCCGGAGGGTTTTCACATCTGGCGCCTCCACGACGGTGGCCAGGACCTTCACCCCCTTGATCTCCCTGGCCCGGCCGATGAGATCCGCCGAATCCCGCGCAGCCAGTTTGCCCTTCAGGGTCTCGATCTCCCGCTCCAGGTCCCGCTGGTGCTTGAGGATGCGGTCGATCCGCTCCGTCACCTCCAGGGGATTCGCCCGGAGGAGCCCCGCCGATTTCTTCAGCTCCGCCTCCACGGCCTTGAAGTACTTGATCGCCTCGCCCCCCGTCACCGCCTCGATCCTCCGGACCCCCGCCGCCACCGCCGACTCCCCGACGACCTTCAGGGCGCCGATGTCGCCGGTGCGGTTGACGTGGGTGCCGCCGCAGAGCTCCATGCTGAAGTCCCCCATCTTCACCACCCGGACGTTGTCGCTGTACTTCTCGTCGAAGACCGCCGCCGCCCCGGTCTTCATCGCCTCCTCCTTGGGGAGGACCCGGGTGTTCACCTCGGCGTTCCGGCGGATGTATTCGTTGGCGATGTTCTCGATGGCGTCCAGCTCCTCCGCCTCGATGCGGCTGAAGTGGGTGAAGTCGAAGCGGAACCGCTCCGGGGTCACCGACGAGCCCGCCTGCTTGATATGGTCGCCCAGAACCTTTTTCAGGGCGGCGTTGAGGACGTGGGTGCCCGAGTGGTGGGCCTCCGTGGCCCGCCGGGACGTCTCGTCCACCCGGAGCTGCACCGTGTCGCCTACCCGGATCTTTCCCTCCTTCATCTTGCCGATATGGGTGATCAGGGTGTCCGTCGGGCACTGGGTGTCCCAGACCTCGAAGAGATAGCCGTCACCGGCGATCACCCCCGTGTCCCCCACCTGGCCGCCCTTTTCCCCGTAGAAGGGCGTTTCGTCCACGAAGATCTCGCCGTTTTCCCCGGCAACCAGTTCTTCCACTTCCGCGTCTTTCTTCAAGATCGCCGTAACCCGGGCCGTGGCCTCGGTGACGCCGTGATAGCCGATGAATTCCGTGGTTACGCCCCGTACGGAGAGCTTCTTGTAGCTGTCCGCCACCGCCTGCTCGCCACTGCCCTTCCAGGATTCCCGGGCCTTCTCCCGCTGGGCCTCCATGGCCGCCTCGAACCCTTCCATATCCAGGGTCAGACCGTCCTTGCGGACGATGTCCGCCGTGAGGTCCACGGGAAACCCGAAGGTGTCGTAGAGCTTGAAGACCACGTCGCCGGGGATGACCTGCCGGCCCTCTTTCTTGAGGAGGGCGACCTCCTCGCCGAGAATCCGGAGCCCCGTGTCCAGGGTATCGATGAACCGCTGCTCCTCGTTGACCACGACCTTGCGGATATAGGATTCCTTGTCGATCAGATCCGGATAGGCCTCCTGCATCACCGTCACGACCAGGGAAACGACCTCGGGGAGGAAGGGGCGGTCGATCCCCAGGAGTTTGCCGTGCCGGGCCGCCCGGCGGAGGATTCGCCTCAGGACATAGCCCCGCCCCTCGTTGCTGGGCAGGACGCCGTCGCCGATAAGGAAGGTGACAGCCCGCCCGTGGTCGGCAATGACCCGCATGGAAACGTCGGCCTCGGCATTGGCGCCGTAAGCCCGCCCGGCAATCCCGGCGATCCCGGCGATGATCGGGGTGAACAGGTCCGTGTCATAGTTGCTCTGCACCCCCTGGACGATGGCCGCCAGGCGCTCCAGACCCATGCCCGTGTCGATGTTCGGCTTGGGGAGGGGCTGGAAGTTGCCGTCCTGGTCCCGGTCGAACTGGGTGAAGACGTGGTTCCAGATCTCCAGGTGGCGGTCGCAGTCGCACTCCACGGAGCATTCCGGGCGGCCGCAGCCCACGGACGGCCCCTGGTCATAGAGGATCTCCGAGCAGGGGCCGCAGGGACCCGTCTCGCCCATCATCCAGAAGTTGCTTTCCATCCCCATGCGGACGATCCGCTCCGCCGGGACCCCCATCTGCTTGTTCCAGATCTCGAAGGCCTCGTCGTCATCCTTATAGATGGTGATCCAGAGCTTGTCTTTTGGGAGCCCCATGTTCACCGTGAGGAACTCCCAGCCCCAGGCGATGGACTCCTTCTTGAAGTAGTCACCGAAGGAGAAGTTGCCCAGCATCTCGAAGAAGGTGTGATGGCGGGCGGTGTAACCGACGTTCTCCAAGTCGTTGTGTTTCCCCCCGGCCCGGACGGACTTCTGGGAACTGGCGGCCCTGCTGTAGCCCCGGTCTTCCAGGCCCAGGAAGCAGTTCTTGAACTGGACCATCCCGGAATTGGTGAACAGGAGGGTCGGATCGTCCTTGGGGATCAGACTCGAACTCGGCACGATGGTGTGTCCGTGGCCCTCGAAGAATCTCAGAAACTGCTCTCTTATTTCACTTGCCGTCATCGTCATGCCCGTCTTCCTCCTCCGCGCGGTTAATCAGCTCGTAAATCAGTCCCGGGGCAAATCCCCGGCCCAGAAGATACCGGAAAAGCCGTTGCTTGCCCTGCGGATCTTCCCTGAGCGGTCTGCTTTTCGTCTTTTTTTTGATTAAGGATCTTACTGCCTGTTCTTCGCTCCACTCCTGCCGGATGGCGGTGATCGCTTCTTCCGCCAGGGATGCGGATATTCCCTTTTGCACAAGCAAGGAGTGGAGCCGCCTGTCTCCCAGGCCTTTATCCTCCGCCAGGCGGCGGGCCTGGCCCGCCGCAAACAGCTTGTCGTTTAAATACCCCAGTCCGCGAAAATAATCAATCGTTCCGGTAACAACCTCTCCCGGGAAACCCTTTTTTGTCAGTTTCCGGGCCAGCTCCTCCTCCCCGTGATCCCGCCGGGCCAAAAGTCGCCAGCAGACCTGTTTCGCCCTGGCCAGCCCCTCGTTATCCTCCATGTCTCACACCGCAAATCCGTCCCCGCAACGAAGAGGGTGGTCTTCCCCGCGCCGTTGGGACCGATCCTCCATGTCTCACCGCAAATCCGTCCCCGCAACTTCCTCCCTTTTAAGGGGAGGCCAGAAGCGTCGGCAACTTCCATGCGCTTTCCCTATAGCTCCCTCCCCTTCAAGGGGAGGGCTGGGGTGGGGATGGGCTTAAGCCCCCTCCTGCACCTTGCCGTCATTCTGCCACGGCCGCGGCCTTCAGACCGAATTTTTCCCGCACCCCGGATTCGACCTCCTGGAGGACTTCCGGATGCTCTTTGAGGAAATTGCGGGTGTTGTCCCTTCCCTGACCCAGACGCTCCCCCTTGTAGGAGTACCAGGCGCCACTCTTTTCAATGATGGCGTTTTCCGCCGCCAGGTCGAGGAGATCGCCTTCCCGGGAAATCCCTTCGCCGAAGATGATGTCGAACTCCGTCTCACGGAACGGCGGGGCGACCTTGTTTTTCACTACTTTGACTCGGGTTCGCATGCCGATGACGTCCTGCCCCTGTTTGAGGGAGCTCACCTTCCGGATGTCGAGGCGCATGGAGGCGTAGAATTTCAGGGCGTTGCCTCCCGTGGTGGTTTCGGGACTGCCGAAGAAGACCCCGATCTTCATGCGCAACTGATTGATGAAGATCACCGTGGTCCGCGATTTGCTGATACTCCCCGTGAGCTTCCGGAGGGCCTGGGACATGAGGCGGGCCTGGAGGCCCATTTGGGCATCCCCCATCTCCCCTTCCAGCTCCGCCCGGGGCACCAGGGCTGCCACGGAATCGACCACGAGGACGTCGAGGGCGCCGCTGCGCACCAGGGTTTCGGCGATCTCCAGGGCCTGCTCGCCCGTATCCGGCTGGGCGATGAGCAGCTCGTCGGTATTGACCCCGATCTTCCGGGCATAGCCCACATCCAGGGCGTGTTCCGCATCGATGAAGGCCGCCAGGCCGTTCTGCCTCTGGGCCTCGGCGACGATGTGGAGGGCCAGCGTTGTCTTGCCGCCCGATTCAGGACCATAGATCTCGATGATCCGCCCCCGGGGCACACCGCCCACTCCCAGGGCGATGTCCAGGCTGAGGGTTCCCGTGGGAATTACCGGGACATCGATCTTCTCCGATCCCCCCAGCTTCATGATGGCCCCTTTGCCGAACTGCCGCTCGATCTGACTGATGGCCAGATCCACAGCCTTGTTCCTGTCCATATCTACCCCCATCGCCATCCTCCTTCTCTAATTGTTGAATATTATCGTTAATAAAGCTGTCTAAGCAATGAAACGGCTAAAGTCAAAAAATGGGTCCCGCCCTCATCAACCCCGGAGGGGAAAGGCGGCCAACCGGGTATAGATTGCCCCCCGGGGCGTCAGTTCGCTTTTGAACAGGGCGATCTCATTCACCGGGATCCGCCCGGCCGCCACGGCCGCCTCCGTCTCCATCGCCCCGGCCAGGCCGAGGATCCCCTTGGGGATCTTCACCCGTCCCAGGGTCAAGTGGGCCTGGAAGGGTCGTTCCTCTTCCGGAAAGCCCGCCGCTGCCAGCTCCCGCTCAAGTTCCCGGTGCAGGGACAGCAGCGCCACCGTCTCCCCGGCCAGCCCGAGCCAGATCACCCGGGGCCGATTCAAGTTGGGGAAGGACCCCAGCCCCCGGACTTCCAGGACAAAGGGGGCGGCAGCGGCCGCCGGGCCCGCCACGACGGCGCCGATCCGCTCCGCTTCCGCCGGTGTTATCTCCCCGAAGAACTTCAGGGTCAGATGGACCCCCTCGGGCCGGACCCAGCGGACTTCTCCCGTAAGGCTTTTCTTCAGGCGGTCCTGGATCGTCCCAATATTCCTCGTCACTTCCGGCGACAGCGCTATGGCCAGAAAGGTGCGCATCTTTTCAGTTCTCCTTGCGGCGGGGATGATAATATATTTGTCGGTTTATGGAGTCAATTGCAAAAGTGCCGCATGACAAGAGCAAAACGCCTTTTCGTCATTCCGCGTTACGTATCGTGGCGCGGCGCTGACCGGACACGGAACCCGGAATATTCAATCAGTTCCTGGCTCCGTAGCCGCGGCGACGGTAAAAGGAGATCAAGAGATCAAAGGGGATCCTCATCCCCCGCCAGATACCGTTTCACCATGAGGAGGGCCGCCTGGGAGGCGATCATCTTGATCCGGCGCCGCTCCCAGCGGTAACGGTAATGGCGGCACCGGGTCTCCACCCCGTCCGCCAGGGCGATATAGACCGTCCCCACCGGCTTGGACTCCGACCCGCCATCCGGCCCCGCAATCCCGGTGGTCGCCAGCCCCAGATCCGTCCCCGACCGGAGCCGCACCCCTTCCGCCATGAGCCGGGCCGTCTCCTCACTCACCGCGCCATGGGCCTGGAGCACCTCCTCCGGGACCCCCAGGAGCTCCATCTTCGCCCGGTTGCTGTATGTCGTAAGACCCCGCTCCAGATAAGCGGAGCTTCCCGGGACATCCGTCAGGCGGTCGGTGACGAGGCCGCCCGTGCAGGATTCCGCCACGGCGATGGTCCGTCCCTGATCCCGGAGCAGCGCCCCTACCACCCCCTCCAGGGTCTCCCCGTCCCGGGCGAAGATATAACGGTCGAGACGCCGGCGGACCTCCTCCTCCACCGCCGCCAGCCGCGCCCGGGCCGCCGCCTCGTCGTGTTCGTCCCGGACCGACAGGACGATGTGATTCTCGGGAAAACGGGGATAGAAGCCGATCTCCACACCCGCCAGTTCCACCCCGGCCACGGCCTGATCCACCGCCGCCTCGGAGAGGCCGAAGGTCTTCAGGGTCCGCACGGCCGTATGGCGGGCATGGCCGGGGAAGGCCCGTTTCAGGAGCGGAACGACGCCCGCCGGCACCATCCGCCGCACCTCCGCCGGAACGCCGGGGATCACGGCGATGACCTTCCCCTCCCGCCGCAGGGAGAAGCCGGGGGCGGTGCCCGTGGGATTGGCGATGATCTCCGCTCCCTGGGGAAAGACGGCCTGCTTGGCGTTATTCGGGGTCCATTTCAGTCCGTAACGGGTAAAGATCCCTCGGATGTGCTGGAGGGTCTCTTCATCGGTGATCAGCGGCAGGCCGAAGATATGGGCCAGCGCGGCCGTCGTGATGTCGTCGGCGGTGGGTCCCAGGCCACCGGTGACGATCACCGTCTCCGCCCGGGGAAGGATGAACGCCAGGGCCGCAGCGATCATCTCCTCTTCGTCCCCCACGGAGAGGGAGGCCACGACCTGCCAGCCCTGAAGATGGAACTGCCGGGCGAGGAAGGCGGTATTCGCATCCTGGATACGCCCGCTTGTCAGTTCGTTGCCGATGGTAATTATGCCGATATGCATGTGCGCCGTACCTCCCTTAAATAATCCCGCCGCGGATCAGGAGGTGCAGGCCGATATTGGCATAGACCCCTGCCGCCACGTCGTCCATAACCACTCCATACCCGCCCGGCAGCCGGTCCTGGAAGACATTGGCGGGAAAGAGCTTCACGATGTCGAAAAAACGAAACAGCACCAACCCTCCCACGACATGGGGAAGCGTCGGGGGAATGAAGAGCATCGTCCAGAGGAACCCGACCCATTCATCCACAACGATGCGGGGGGAATCCTGCTGGCCGAAGATCACCTCCGCCTCCCGGGCGGCATAAATGGCCAGAAAGGTAAAGGCGACCGCCGTCAGCAGGTACAGCGGCCCGGACAGCGACGACAGCGCCAGATAGAGGGGGATGGCGGCGATGGTTCCCGCCGTCCCCGAAGCGAAGGGGAAATAGCCGCTGCCGCACCCGGTGGCGATGACTTTGATCAGGGATTTATTCAGACCTCACCTCACCCAAGTGGTGGGCCAGGCTATCCCCTTTTCTCGCGGCCGTCAACAGGAAATCCCTTGGGAAATTCCCCAGGCCGACGGGGCGGACATCTCCTGCCGGCAGGCACTCCCGGAGGGGTGTCTGCCGCGGAAATCCGTCTTTATACTCGGGGGATGATGATGCTAAGGCAGCGCTGACAGATAGGACCGCAGGTTGACCTTCTTGTTGTTTAATCCCAGCTTGTTGCGGATGTGATTCCGGTGCAGGTCGATGGCGCTTTTGGAAACGCCCATGACTTTGGCGATTTCCTTGGTCTTCTTCCCGTCGCGGATCAGGCTGGCCACCTGAATCTCCTTGGGGGTGAAGCCCAGATAGGTGGAGGTCAGTTTCATGAGGAACGGGGAAGTGATCTCGTTGAGGTGCATTTCGACTATATCCACGAGGGTCGCCTGGGTATCACTCAGCGGCGTCGCCTTGAGTTTCTCCACATAGGGCAGCACCAGTTCCTTGACATTGGCGATAACCTTGACCCCGACTTCATTCTTGTCGTCTTCACGGTGTTTCAACAGGACTTTGAGGGCGGCATTGAGTTCTTCCAAAGATTTGGCAGTCGCTTCAAGCTCCGATTCCCGTTTCTTCAGGGCCTCCTCAGCCACTTTCTTTTCCGCGTTTTCCTGTTCCAGCAGCTTGTTGATCTTGAGCAATTCCTCTACTTTCTCTTCCGGCTTCTTTTCCACTTCTTCCTGTCCTTTACGCATTTTTTACTCTCCTCTTATTATTTACAACAATGCTGTTAATGGTATTGATCCAGTGACAAATACGATTAAGAGCTGAATTATATATAATCTTTCTGATAACATACATTTTATATCAGCTATAATCTGGTGGTACTAATATCGAAACGGAGCAAGAAATGCAAGCGTTTTTTGCGGTAATTATCAAGACGGGGGCAAAAAGTATTTTTTATTATAATATCGGAATAATGCCGTCACTTAGTCATTGACAGCGGGTGGTCTTTTCGATACTAACGGCCATGATTAATGGGACCGCAATGAAGTAAAGATAATATGGAAACAACATGAAGAAAACTCTGGTAGCGATTGTGGTGGTTTTTGTCATGAGTTTCGCGGCCGGCGCGGCGGCGGAAAACACCACGATCTTCAAAATCGGTGAAGACGTCCTGATTGAAGAAGGATCACGGGTGAACCATGTCCTGACCATCAACGGTCAGATCACCGTCACCGGTACGGTGGAGGGTAATGTCATCGCCATGGGCGATTCGGTGGTGTTGACCAGAAAGGCCCTGGTGAAGGGAAATGTGGTCGTGCTGGGGGGCGTCCTCGTCAAGGCCAAGGGGGCGGATGTCCAGGGGACCATAACGGAGATCAACTCCTCGAACATCTCCGAAGTGATCACCCACGTCCTGAGCGACGAGTGGGAAGGTTGGTCCTGGGTCTTCGCGATCTTTTCCCTGACCATTTTTTTCAGCATCCTGATCATCGCCATCCTCATGGTCCTCCTGATCCCCAAACCCATCCAGGTCATTGCCGCGTCCATCCGGGAGGAAACAATGAAGATCACCCTCTGGGGACTCTTGGGGCTGGTCCTCGTGGTCCCCCTGGCGATCCTTCTCACCGTCTCCGTCATCGGCATCGTCCTCATCCCCCTGGAGATGATCCTCGTGGTCGTGGCGGGACTCCTGGGCCTTATCGCCGTCTCCCAGCTTGTGGGCCGCAAGCTCTACGCCCTTTTCAAACGGCCCGGCCAGCACATCTGCCGGGAGACGTTCTGGGGGCTTGTCGTCCTGTGGAGCGTTGGCTGGATACCCTACATCGGCTGGATGATCAAGGTCCTGGCCCTCATGATGGGTCTGGGCGCCGTGATCTACACCCGCTTCGGAACCCACGCCCCGCGCCGCCTGTCTTCGTCCAACATCAACGTCTAACAGGTTTTTTACGAGACCATCGACTCTGACCGTGTCTCACAAGAAGTCGCAAATCACCCTCCCCCTTGAAGGGAAAAATAATGGGGAGGAATAAAATGACTTTCTATGCGGTCAGCTAATACGGCTCTCTGGATAATTTATGCGCTTGACGGCCGCCACGAGCTCGCCCACGGCGGCGGCCGATTTCTTGAGGTCCGCCAGTTCCCCGTCGGTGAGGTTCAGGCGGATGATCTCCTCCACGCCCCCCCTCCCCAGCTTCACGGGGACCCCGACGAACAGGCCGTCGATCCCGTATTCCCCCTGGAGATGGACGGCGCAGGGCAGGATCTTCTGCCGGTCCCGGAGGATGGCCTCCGCCATCTCCACCGCCGCCGAGGCCGGGGCGTAGAAGGCGCTGCCGGTCTTGAGGAGGCTCACGATCTCCGCCCCGCCGTTCCGGGTCCGCTCCACCAGCGTGGCGATCCGCTCCGGCGTCAGGAGCTCCGGCAGGGGAATGCCGGCCACCGTGGTGTAGCGCGGCAGGGGAACCATGGTGTCACCGTGGCCGCCCAGGACGGTGGCGTGGACGTTCTCCACGGAAACCCGCAGCTCCGCGGCGATAAAGGACCGGAAGCGCGCCGCGTCCAGGACGCCGGCCATGCCAATGACCCGCGACCGGGGAAAGCCGCTCGCCTCGTAGGCCACATGGCACATGGCATCCAGGGGATTGCTGACCACGATGAGGATCGCCTCCGGGGCCTGCCGCGCCACCTCCGTCACGACGGATTTCATGATCCGGGCATTCGTCGCCAGGAGATCATCCCGGCTCATCCCGGGCTTCCGGGGAATCCCTGCCGTGATGATGACGATATCCGCTCCCGCCGCCGCCTCATAGCCGTTCGTCCCCACTACCGCCGCGTCGTGCTTCTCGATGGGCGCCGCCTCCGCCAGATCCAGGGCCTTGCCCTGGGGCACCCCCTCGATCACGTCGATGAGGACCACATCGCCCAAAACCTTCTCCGCCAGCCGCTGGGCCGCCGTCGCCCCCACGTTTCCCGCTCCCACTACCGCTATCTTTCTGTCCATCATCGCCTTCCCCTGCTTTTTCCGGACCTTATGAATCGGAACTTATGACCGTTTCGTGAGCGTCCTTGATATTTCATTTCAATTCTTCTCTTTGCGAGGGCAAATTGTTCCATAAATGCCACCTCATCTTTTATGTGACATCAACTCGGATCACTCCCCGAAGCAGATTGTGTATCTGCAATAATTCATCGTGAAGATCAAGTGAAAATGGGGACGTTCAAAAATCCGGTTTTTCTCGAAAAATGGGGACGGTTTTCATTTCAGGCTCATATTCGATGGGAAAAGTTATCCTCCCGCAAGGAAGATGAACTCGCAAAAAGTCATCATTGAGACGACGAAGTAAAAAGCTCCAGAGGCAAGGCGCGCGAATCCTGAGGAATGAGGCGTACTTGTGCGTACGTCGCAGTGACGAAGGATGAAGCGCAACGCCGCATATGGACTTTTTACGATGTCGTCAAGGAAAATTGCGGCAAAACTGGGACGTCTCCCGGTTTTTCCTTGAACTATCGGCGCCGCTCCGCTATATGCAGCGCATCTTAACGAGGTGATCGGATATGAGTCAGACGGATTTCGAACGCATCTTTCATCCCCGCCGCGTCGCCGTGGCCGGCGTATCGGCGGAGGGTTTCGGTTTCGGCCGGGGGATCTTTCTCTCCCTGCTGGCCATGAATTTCGACGGCGAGTTGCTCCCCGTCAATCCCCGGGGCGGCGAGATCTGCGGCCGGCGGATCTACCGCAGCGTCCAGGAGATTCCCGGCGATATCGATTTCGCCGTCATCTCCGTCGGCGCGGCCCACGTGCCGGAGACCCTGGAACGCTGCCGCCGCAAGGGCGCCGCCGGGGCGGAGATAATCTCGTCAGGATTCCGGGAACTGGGGACGCCGGAGGGCGCCGCCCTGGAAAACGCCGTCATCGATGTGGCCCGTAAGGGCATCCGGGTCATCGGCCCCAACTGTTTCGGCATCTACTGCCCGAAAAGCGGCCTCACCATGCTCCCCGGCCCCGATCTCTCCCGGGAGAGCGGCCCCGTGGCCTTCATCTCCCAGAGCGGCGGCATGGCCATCGATTTCGCCTTTATGGGCCCCTGGCTGGGCGTCAACTTCAGCAAGATGGTGAGCTTCGGCAACGGCGCCGATCTCCGGGAAACGGAACTTCTGGATTACTTCCGCACCGATCCCGAAACAGGGATCATCGCCCTCTACGTGGAAGGCGTGGCCGACGGCGGGGAATTCCTCCGCGCCCTGAAGGCCGCCGCCGCCGTGAAACCGGTCATCGTCTACAAGGGCGGGCTCTCGGAGGCGGGGCAGCGGGCCGTGACGAGCCACACCGCCTCCTTGGGCGGCAGCCGGATCATCTGGGAGGCGGCCCTCCGCCAGGCCGGGGCAATCCAGGTGCACAGCCTCGAAGAGATGGCCCAGGCCTGCCTGGCCTTTTCCCTGCTGCCCCCCCGGCCCTACCGGGGAATCACCGTCGCCGGCGGCGGCGGCGCCCTGGGGGTGGCCGCCTGCGACATGGCCGAAGCCTACGGCCTGTCCCTGCCCCATCTGGAAGGGGAGATCTACGCGGCCGTCCTGGACTGCCTGCCGAAGCCGGGCTCCAGCGCCGCCAACCCCATCGACATCGCCAACCCTTACGTCCCGCCCAAGATGATCAAGGAGGCCCTGCTCCACGCCGCCCGGGACCCCCGGGTGGACCTCCAGATCCAGGCCCCCCTCCTCTATCACTTCAAGGCCCTGAGCGCCATGACGGGCGGCGTATCCTTCCCGGCGATCACCCCTTACGCGGAGCTGGCCGTCGCTGGCCGGGAGGTCGCCGACAGCACCGGCAAGCCCGTGGTGGTGGTCCTTCCCAATCCCCGCCGCCGCGCCGACGACATGGACGTGGAGGAGGTGTTCCGCCAGGCCCGCCAGGCCTTCCTGTCTCGGGGCATCCCCGTCTTCGACGGCCTCGCCGAGGCGATGCGCGCCATCCGCAACGTCGCCGCCTTCGCCAGCCGTTGACCCATCCCCATCCCGGCCTTTTTAAAGAAGATCGCCGCACAAAAAGGCTTGGGCGCTTCCAGCCTGGTCAGAATGTGGGTGCGGGAACGACTGAACAATAAGAGAGATCTTCATATTCCCTATTCGTATCAGGTAGGACGCGGACAGAAGATCGGCCGGACAACAGAGCGGGAAATAAAAAGGGGACAGCGCCGCTATTCTTCTCAAATAGCGGCTTCTGTCCCTTAATGTTCCGTCCTTTTGGTGGACAGGGTGGTGGACCGGGACGGTTCTGATTTCTTCCTGATTTCTTCGCCGTCCCGCCCGCCGGCGTTTTGTTTACTTCACCTTCCGGTTCAGGAAGTAGCCCTCGGGATCGCACACCTCCCGCAACAGCCGCAGGTCTTCCGCCGTGGGCTCCGCCATCTCCTTGAGGTCCTTGGCTACCAGCAGCTCAAAGCTCACCAGGTCCTGGATGTCCTGGGCCGTCTTGCCGGGGAGGACTTCCAGGAGTACCATGCGCCGCGTCTTGGCGTCGAACCCGAAGAGGGCCTGATTGGTGATGACCCGGTACGGGCCGGCACCCATGACGCCCGCCTTCTCCCGGTAGTCCGCCGAGCCGTCGCCGAAGCCGATGCTCGTGAGGAACTCCACCTTCTCGGTGAACCGGCGCTTCTCCAACGCCATGATAATTATGGATTTTTCGCAGTTCGCCGCCATGGCGCCCGCACCGCCGCTGCCGGGGAAGCGGGTCTGGGGGGTGTTATACGTCCCGCCTTCGAAGGTGGAACAGACGTTGCCGTACATGTCGATCTGGGCCCCGCCGATGAAGGCGTAGTCCGAATAGCCCCGCTGGGTCAGTTCGAACACCGCGCTCAGGCCTTTCAGGTAGCAGGCCTTGCGGCAGGCCCGGGTATCGCCCACGGACAGGGGCATCCCCATCTCCAGGATGGGGCTCAGGGGTCCCGATTCGAAGATCATCGACAGGTTCGGCGCGTGGGTCAACTGGGCGTGCATGGACGCGATGATGGGCAGACCGGTGCCGACAAAGACTATCTTTTCGTCCTCCAGGACCCGGGAGCCCGTGAAGGCGATCATTTCAAAAGGTGTATATTCAGGCATGTTCAATCCTCCTTGGTGTGTTTGAGATTACATTTATTACGAAAGGATTATCGGCTGGCCGCCGTCCAGGTCGCGGAGCTTCCGCAGCGTCTTGAAGGAGATCTTCTCCAGGAAGTCGTCGTAGGTCTCGCAACCGAAGATGTATTCGTCATAGTATTTCTTCAGGCCGTCCTTCTTGCCGGTCTTCCGGAATTCGTCGCAGAGGCACCGGAACATCTTGATGTGATCCATATCGAACCAGTGGAAGCCGTAAGAGGAGCCGGGATAGGCGCCGTAGGGCTGCTCGATCAGGGCGTCCACGGCGGCGTAGGGGATCTCGGTCAGGTTCGGATAGGTGCGGATGTTTTCGTTCGAGATGATCTGTTCCGTGGTGACGATGCTGTGCGCCGCCGCCATGGTGATCTCCGGGCAGGTGCAGTGGGCGCCGAAGATCCGGCAGTTGCCGTACATGTCCGCCGCCGTCACGTGGACGAGGGCCACGTCGGGATGGCAGGCCGGCACCAGATAGACGTTCTTCCCCGAGAAGGGACAGGAGACCATCTTCCCGCGATTGACGAGCTCCATGTCGGAGCCGCCGTGATCCCGGGTCGGCACGAAGGGGATGCCCATCGCCGCCGCCTTGAAGCGGGCCGACATCCCGTAGTTTGTATAATCGTCAAGCTGGATCATCCCCTTCGACGTCAGGTGCCGCAGCAGCGGGGCGATGCCGATGACCTCGTAGCCCCACCAGGCGAGCTCGACGCGCTTGATCGACACCCGGTCCGGATCGAGGACCATCGCCCCGGCCAGCAACTCCGCGCAAATGGAGTTGGACTGGAAGGACAGGGTGAGATCCCGGGCGCCGTGCCGGATGACCTCGTGCACCGCCGCCACGGGGACGCGGGTGTTGACGAAGCCGCCGATGCCGATGTTGATCCCGTCCTTGACGTATTTGGCCACGGCATCTTTGAGGTTCGTGCGCTTGTCGTGCATGCCCTTGGATTTTGCCGACATGACCCGGCGGGCCTCATCGGGCGAAGGGCCCCACCACTCGAAGGGGGATTCCGCAAGTTGCTGGTCGTACTTAAGACTGGAAACCTTCTTGATCTTGGAACTGACTGCTTTTTTCATGAATTGACCTCCACCTACTCCCATATAGTATTTCAGTCCGTCAAGGCCCTGATATAAGCACAGATGCCGCCGCCGGCCTTAAAAAGCGCGCCGCCGGCCACGGTGCCGCGGCGCGACTCCCCCCGCGGCGGCGCCGGGCGACAATACCCGGCCGCGGCGGCGCCTCTATATGCAATAAGTGCCATAAAGTCAACCGTAAAGGCGCGCCGGCCGTGGCACCGCATGTCGCAGTGACGAAGGAAAAAGCGCAACACCGTATCCGGACTGCTAAGTAAGTCGCACGTAACTAATTGGATTCTTTAGATACGTGTTTGACGGTTTTGGGCCGGTTTCATGGCACAGACTCGACTTACTTCTTTTATACAGGCCCGGCAGTCGGCGGGCTAGGGCGCTTTTTACTTCGTCGTCATCTTTGCTTGACAGGCCACCGCGCTTTACCTATACTCGGCGCCAAAAATCGAGTCGCGAGAGAAAGATGGCCCACCGCATCGAAATCGGCTTCCGGGAAGGCATCCGGGACGCCCTGGGCGAAAAAATCAAACGCCGTATCAACGAGCATCTCCACCTCCCCGTGGATGAGGTGCGGACCGTAGAGGTTTACACCCTGGACGGCGAATTCTCCCGGGAGGAGCTGGAAAGGGCGGCCACCGGTCCCCTGTCCGACGCCGTGATCCAGCACTACGCCATCGACGGCGCCGTGGCCGCCGCCAGGGCGGCGGCCGTGGGGATGACGACCAATATAGAACCCCCGGCGACGGCGAGAGGGACGACAGCCGGGGCGACCGGCGCTGATGCCGCTGCGACCGCGGGAGCCGGGGCGAGGGCTGACGGGGCGAATGCTGCATCCGGGACAGAGGCCAACGCAGAACCCCCGGCGGCAGCGGCAGCCTGGGATTTCGACTGGCTCATCGAGGTAGGCTTCCGGCCCGGCGTCACGGACAACGTGGGCAAGACCGCCCGGGAGGCCATCGCCATCCTTCTGGGCCTACCCGCCGCCGCCCGCCCCTTCCGGGTCCACACCTCCCGGCAGTATCTCCTCCGGGGCGCCCTCAGCCGCGCCGAGGCGGAGCGCGTCGCCTCCCAGCTCCTCGCCAATGAGCTCATCGAACGCTACGAGGTGATCGCCCGGGCCGATTGGGACCCCGTCCGGGGCCTCGCCCCCTATGTCCCCCGGGTCACCGGCACGGAGCGCCCCGCCACGGAGCTGATCGATCTCGACGTCACTGACGACGCCCTCCTGGCCATCAGCAACGAGCGGGTCCTCGCCCTGACCCTGGAGGAGATGCAGATCCTTCGGGATTACTTCCGCGACCCCGCCGTCCAGGCGGAGCGCGCCCGGGCCGGCCTACCCGCCGCCGCCCGGATCACCGACGCGGAGCTGGAATGCCTGGCCCAGACCTGGTCCGAGCACTGCAAGCACAAGATCTTCAACAGCCGCATCGCCTACGACGACGGGACCGGCCGCATCACCGAGATCGACTCCCTCTTCAAGACCTACATCAAGGGTTCGACAGAGCGAATCCGCGCCGAACGCCGCGCCCGGGCCGCTCAGGCTGTCCGGATCGCAGGTGACGCCCCGGCCGCCGCCACAACCGCAGAACCATCTGCCGGCGCAGATACCGGTGCCGCCGGTGATTTCTGCCTCTCCGTCTTCGTGGACAACGCCGGCGTCATCCGCTTCAACGACGACTACAGCCTCGTCTTCAAGGTGGAAACCCACAACTCCCCCTCCGCCCTGGATCCCTACGGCGGCGCCCTCACCGGCATCGTGGGCGTCAACCGCGACCCCTTCGGCACGGGCATGGGTGCCAAGCTGATCTTCAACACCGACGTCTTCTGCTTCGCCCCGCCGGATTACGACCGCCCTCTCCCCAAGCGGATCCTCCATCCCCGGCGGATCTACGAGGGCGTCCGCGAGGGCGTGGAGCACGGCGGCAACAAGAGCGGCATCCCCACCGTCAACGGCTGCCTCGTTTTCGACGAGCGCTACCTCGGCAAGCCCCTGGTCTATTGCGGCACCGGCGGCATCATGCCCGCCCGCCTCCACGGGAAGCCCACCCACACCAAAGAAATCGTCCCCGGCGATCTCATCGTCATGACCGGGGGGCGCATCGGCAAGGACGGCATCCACGGCGCCACCTTCTCCTCCGAGGAGTTGCACGAAGGCTCGCCCGTCACCGCCGTCCAGATCGGCGACCCCATCACCCAGAAGAAGATGACGGATTTCCTCCTCAAGGCCCGGGATCTGGGGCTCTACCGGTGCATCACCGACAACGGCGCCGGCGGTCTATCCTCCTCCGTGGGCGAGACGGCGCAACTCTCCGGCGGCTGCGACCTGGACCTCCGGCGGGCCCCCCTGAAATACCCCGGCCTGAACCCCTGGGAGATCCTCATCTCCGAATCCCAGGAGCGGATGACCCTCGCCGTCGCCCCCGAGCAGCGCGACGCCTTCCTGGCCCTGGCCGCCAAGATGGACGTCGAGGCCACGGTCCTGGGGACCTACACGGATACGGGGATGTTCCACGTCCGCTACGGCAACGAGACCGTCGCCTATCTGGGCATGGATTTCCTCCACGACGGCCTGCCCCAGATGCGGCTCCGGGCCCGGTGGGAGCGGCCCCGCCGCCCCGAACCCGACCTGCCCGTGCCGGCCCCGTCGCCGGCGGCAATGGCAGTTGCGGGAGAAGCCGCGGCAGCGGCGGCTACCGCAACCGTATCAGGGCAGGCGCCGGCATCGCCAGGATCGGCAACAGCCCCCGGCACCGCGCCCAGACCTGAAGCCGCCCCCGCCGACATGGGCGCCGCCCTCCGGCGGATGCTCTCCCGGCTCAACATCTGCAGCAAGGAATCCGTCGTCCGCCAGTACGATCACGAGGTCCAGGGGGGCAGCGTCATCAAGCCCCTCACCGGCGCCGCCAACGACGGCCCCAGCGACGCCGCCGTCATCCGCCCCCTCCTGGACACCTTCGCGGGCATCGTCGTGGCCAACGGCATCTGCCCCCGCTACAGCGACATCGACGCCTACGACATGGCGGCCTGCGCCATCGACGAGGCGGTCCGGAACGCCGTCGCCGTCGGGGCGGATCTCGACCATCTCGCCGGCCTGGACAACTTCTGCTGGTGCGATCCCGTCCAATCGGAAAAGACCCCCGACGGAGAATACAAGCTCGCCCAGCTCGTCCGGGCCAACCAGGCCGTTTACGATTACACCACGGCCTACGGCGTCCCCTGCATCTCCGGGAAGGACAGCATGAAGAACGACTACGCCATCGAGGGGACGAAGATCTCCATCCCACCGACGCTGCTCTTCTCCGTGATCGGCCGGATGGCGGACGTCCGTCGGGCGGTGACCATGGACGCCAAACGGGCCGGGGACATCGTCTATGTGCTGGGGGAAACGAAAAACGAACTGGGGGCCTCGGAGTGGTACGCCCTCCACGGCTGCGTGGGCGACAACTGCCCCCGGGTGGATGCAGTAGCTGCAAAACGGCTGTACGCCGCCCTGCACCGGGCCATCGCGGCGGGCCTCGTGGCCTCGTGCCACGACTGCTCCGACGGCGGGCTGGGCGTTGCCCTGGCGGAAACGGCCTTCGCCGGCGGCCTGGGGATGGACGTGGATCTGCGGCAGGTCCCCCGCCGGGACCTCGACCGGGACGACTACCTCCTCTTCTCCGAGACGGCGAGCCGCTTCGTCGTCACCGTCTCCCCGGAGAATCAGACCGCCTTCGAAACGATAATGGGGGACACTTCCCATATTTCCCCAGCAACGGGGTCAAGCGGAGAACATCAGGAAATCGCACAAACGGCAGCTATGGTTGCGTCGGTCACGTCTACGGGGGAATCGGGACAATTGTCATCTTCTATGGTAAATAATGTAGCAGCGCCTGCCGCACCACTATCATCTTCGCCGCCATCTCCCTCGCATTCCGGGACCGGAAAAATCGGCGCAAATACAGAAGAAACATTAACGGGAATGGAAATTGGGGACACTTCCCCTATCTCTCCCGCCACAGAAGAAACATCAGCGGGAATGGCGCCAGCGCCGGAATCAAGCGAGGAAAGCATTGCCGGCAAGCCGAGTAGCGGGAAAACCGGCACGGAAACAATCCCGCCCCCGGTGGTCTTCGCCGCCGTCGGGGTCGTCACGGCCGCCCCGTTGCTCACCATCCGGGGCCTGGGCGGCGGCATGATCCTCCGGGAGCCCCTGGCGGAATTGAAGGCGGCCTGGCAGCAGCCTTTGCCATGAATATGGGGGAGGGGATAACTATATTCTCAGACTCCCTCTGAGCCTCACTTTGAAGAGTGGGATAACTATATCGGGCAAGTAGGTTATAAAACGGTATGAGCAAGATCGTCAAGAGCATCGTCATCACGGGAAACGGCACGAACTGCGAGGTGGAGATGGCCCACGCCTGCCGCCTCGCCGGGGCCGACGTCGTGGATATCGTCCACATCAGCGAACTCCTCGCCGGGGAGAAGCGCCTCGACGACTACGACTTCCTCAATCTACCCGGGGGCTTTCTCGACGGCGACGACCTCGGCGCCGCCAAGGCCGGGGCGAACCGGATCCGCCACGCCGCCGTCGCCGGCACGGAGGAAAAGCTCTACGATCAGATGACCCGCTTCATCCGGGATGGCAAGCTCATCCTCGGGGTCTGCAACGGCTTCCAGCTTCTCGTAAAACTGGGGCTCCTCCCCGGCTGCGACGGCGATTACCAGACCCAGACCGCCACCCTGACGTACAACGATTCCGGCCGCTTCGAAGACCGCTGGGTCCATCTGGCCGTCAATCCCAGCTCGCCATGCCCATGCATCTTCACCAGAGGGCTCACGCACCTCTACCTTCCCGTGCGCCACGGCGAAGGGAAGTTCATCCCCCGAGACGAGGACATCCGGGCGCGCCTCCATCGGGAGGGTCACGTCGTCCTCCAGTATGGTACGCCACCCGGTGAAACGGCAAATTCCGTCTTTGCCGGCGAAGCCTACATATCAGACGCCGCCGCCGGCCGCATTAGGGGTACCTCCGATATCGCTGTCGGAGCAAGCAATGCCGGTCTGGCTAAGGCCGGTACCGCTTCCAACAATTTCGCCCCCGGCGCCCCCGGCGCCTCCAGCCCCACCATGTCCTACCCGGACAACCCCAACGGTTCCGTGGATGCCATCGCCGGCATCTGCAACGCCACCGGCCGGATCTTCGGCCTCATGCCCCACCCGGAGGCCTTCCTCCACCGGGTCAACCATCCCCGCTGGACCCGCGAGGACCTCCCCGACGACGGCCAGGGCCTCGCCCTCTTCCAAAATGCCGTCGCCTTCCTCCGCGACAACTAGATGACCATCGGCTAGAAACCGATAGGTTCAGCATCCGCATCGAATGAATTCGACATCATAGCGGACGCTTTATCGAACGGTTTATATTGCTCATCCCGCCAGGATTTCGCAGCATCTTGCTTACCCCAAAGGCGAAGGATTTCAACCATCCCGGATGGAGACACCAACCATCGCTTCATAATTGATGACATCGTAAAAAATCAAAAAATGTTCCATTTGGGACGGCATCGTAAAAAGATCCGCAGGCGAGGCGCGCGAATCCTGAGGAATGAGGCGTACTGGGACGTACGTCGCAGTGACGAGGGATGAAGCGCAACGAAGCATCCGGACTTTTTACGATGCCGTCAAAATTAATCAGCACCGGTGATGTCATCGTCCGGCTTGAACGGATGATCCCGCATTTTCCGAATTCTCCGATCAATTCTGGGAATGACTCAATATCGCTGGCTTATTACGTTGCGGATAACGCATGATGTTGTTCTGGCTACTTGATTCGAAGAAAAAAAAGGCGGCCGGAAGAATTCATTTTCTCCCGGCCGCCTGGATCACTCAGGAAGAATAATCCATCCCCGCCGTATTAATGGTGGGCGGTAGTACCGTGATGGGTAGTTGTAGTCGCAGGTGTCGAGTCCGTCTTGGATGTGGACGCCGCCACGGCCGCGACTACCGCCGCTGCCGCCACAACTCCCGCGGCTATCGTCCCCGCGCCGACCCCGGCGATGGTGGCGCTGCCCGCGGCCGCTCCCGCTCCGGCGGCACCAACAGTCCCCGCAGCGGCTCCAGCGGCAACACCCGGAATGGCGGAAGCACCTAACGTAGAAGTCAAACCGGAAACCGTCGCCGGGGCAAAGGCCGTAGCGGCCGTGGGAGCCACACCGGCGGTAACCACGGTGAAGTTACCCGCCGACACTGTCACGACCTGGGCCGGCAGGGCCGTGTTGAATACGGAAATTGCCTGAGCCAAACCGTAGAAGGTGGATTTTGTTCCTACCGCACCCGCCTGAACCATAGCCTCAACAAGGGTGAGCCAGGCAGTACCCCTGACGCCGGCGATCGCTGTCGGCGTTTGCATTTCAAATTTGGAACCCGGACCCAACGCCTTGGCTACATTGGTCTGGACCAAACCCATAGGCACATAAAATAAACCGGTCGTCTTCTTACCCTGGATATTGAATTGCTTCATCTCCAGCTTGGTATTCGGTCCCAGCGCCATGGCACTCGCATCAGTAAGCACAACTCGTGCATTCGAATTCTTGCCAGTCTGGATGAGATCAAGAGTTTCCACCTTGTCTTTCGCTTGCGGTTTAATAACCTTCCCCGCTCTTGTCACGGTAACATCACCGGTAACAACAGCAAATTCGCCGATAACGGCTGCAAATAAAGGTATAGGTAACACCAGGCTGACAATTAAAGATAGGACAACGAGTTTTCTTATCATAGCGTAATCCCTCCTCCTCTTAAAAGAAAAAATTATTTTTGGGCTACCATTTTTTATCGCTGAGTTCGCAGGCTACATACCTAATAATAATTTGTCAAGCTTTTTTAATTGGGAATTAAACACCTCTTGAAACACCAATACTTCGAAAGCAAGCATGTCAGCCTGGGGTCAGGTCTTTAAAATTAGCATTTCTACCCATTCCGGCATCGATGAAAAATGCTAATTTTAAAGACCTGACCCCCATTAAAGTCCAACTGCATCGCATTGAAAATTACTTATGACTTATTTGTTGCAAGTGGTGTATAGTGAAATAGCGAGGAAGTAATTCTTCATAGTGTCAAAGAGGGGGGTGTACAAATGGGACAGACTATCGAAGTGTCGATAGACAATAACGGCGGCATTCTGTTGCCGCAGGAGCTGAAAAAACGTCTTGGCTTGTTGCCGGGTATGACCATGATCGTCGAAGACAATGACGACGATCGCGTTTGCCTGCGGGTTCGGGCAGATTCGCCGGAGCTCGTGGACAAGCAGGGTATCATCGTCGTCCGGGCGGAAACGTCGGCAGATTTGACAAACATTGTCCGGCGAGAACGTGACCAGCGTGTGGCGGATCTACAGCGAAGGAACGATTGATGAAAATCCTTCTGGATACATCAGTCTTGGTGGCGGCAATGATCGAGGCCCATCCGGCGCATGTGAGGGCTCTGCCCTGGCTTCAGAGAATCAAACAGAGTAAGGATTCCGGTCTCGTATCCGCCCATTCCATCGCCGAACTATACGCCATTCTGACCACGCTGCCGATGAAGCCCCGCATCTCGCCTGTCATTGCTTACGATCTAATTCGACGGAATGTAATAGAACTGTGTGAGGTCGCGACTTTGTCGACGGCAGATTACAGTGAGCTGACAAAACATCTCTCGCAAGAGGGAATTATCGGTGGTGTGACCTATGATGCCGTGATCTTGTATGCGGCAATCAAGGGTCAAGCTGATCGAATCGTTACGCTCAACGAGAATGATTTTAGAAGAATTTTCCCCAAACTGGCTTTGCCGATTGTTTCTCCTTGACATACTCCTCGGCCTTCAGGCCGAGGAGTATGTCAACAGGCTGAACGGCCGACCAGAGGAGAATATGCGTATCGAGGAGTAGTGTCACTATTACTTGCCCTCAAAAATAGGGGGACACTTCCCCTATTTAATCCCACCCCCACAAAAATGCTAATTTTAAAGACCTGACCCCCAAATTTTACTTAATTTTGAGAAAGTCGGCGCCGGAGAGGATTGGGATGCCGCGGAACGCGCCCAGGTCGAGGAGGTCCCGATCGCCGCTGACAATGGCATCCGCTCCGGCCGCCACGGCGCAAGCGAGAAAGATGTCATCCCCCGGATCCCTGCAGATCCCGTGAATATCTTCCGCGGCGGCACCGACTTCGACGACCTCGCACCAAGGCAAAATCTCCTCCTCGATGAGGGCGTTGATTTCAGCCGCTGTGAGCCCGAATCGCGGGTAGGCGAGGACCCTGCGGAACTCGGCGAAGGTGGCGCGCGAAAAGAGAGGAATCAGGTCGCCCGATTTCCAGCGGCCAATCAGGGCGTCCAGTCTGCCTCCGAATAAAAGCGCCGATACCAGGACATTGGTGTCCAGAACAACGCGCTTCATTCCGGTTTTTGCCGGGACCATCGGACCGCCTCCGCCACGTCCGCCTCGGAGATCCCCAGCTTTCGCATTTTCTCCCGGATTCCCTGGAGGTTGCCCGCAACCGGCCTGATCCGCACCGGTTCGAGGACAATTCGCCCGTCCTGAACCACGGCATCAAAGTAATCGATCCCCTTGAATTCCTTCACGACGTCCCGGGGCAGTGTAATTTGGTTTTTTGACGTCAACTTTGCAAGCATTCCTTACCTCCTTGCATCAAGGATACCCATTTATCTTTCGTTGTCAAGAAAAAAGGAGAAAACCATGGGGTCAGGTCTTTAAAATTAGCATTTCTACCTATTCCGGCATCGATGAAAAATGCTAATTTTAAAGACCTGACCCCCATATTTCCTCTGACCCCCATATTTCCTTTTTTCTTGACAGGGTGAATTATTTATTTTAGATTTTGTTACAATGTTTAGATCTTAAAGGATGGAGGGCGTATGGGCACAGTTATGAAGATCAGTCCGCAGGGGCAGATTCGCATCCCCAGGAAATTTATGGCCATGCTTGGTCTGGAAGCGGGCGATTACATCGAGGCGCTGCTGGAGGGTGATTACATCGCCTTGAAACCGAGAAAGCTAATCGATCCGACCCAGGGATGGTACTGGACAAAGGAATGGCAGGCCGCAGAAAACGAGGTGGATGGCGAAATCGCGAAGGGTGAGACATCCCCCACCTTCCAGACAGCGGCAGAAGGATTGGAATGGCTGAAAAAATAACAAGTTATGAATTCAGCAAACGCTTCCGGAAGGATTACCGCGCCCTGCCGGCCGACATCCGGGACGCCTTCGATACAAAACTTCCTCTTTTTCTCGATAATCCCCGGCACCCTTCCCTGCGGATCAAAAAACTCGTCGGGACTGTCGATCGCTGGGAAGGTTCCGTGACCATGAACTACCGCTTCACCTTCCAGCTTGCGGAGGGAGCCGAGAGAAAAGTGCTCTTCCGCCGGATCGGCGCCCATGACCTGCTACGGTCGGAAGGCTGAAGTCCCACGGGGGTCAGCAATTTCAGTGGGGTCAGGTCTTTAAAATTAGCGTTTTTCATCGGCGCAGGAATGTTCCCACCGGAAGCAAAATGCTAATTTTAAAGACCTGACCCCATTAATCATTCAGAGAGAAAACGACTTTCAAGGCTTGATCGATAGCGAGCATATCATCTTCCGCCAGCTTTCCCCGCACCCGGGACAGCCGCAAGCGATAGTCGATCGGGCGGGTTTGCAGACAGTCGGCAACCGACTTCTTGTCCAACCTGTTTAGCGCAGAGGGTTCAAGCGTCACATTGGTCTTGATCCGCCCCGTCTTCTCGTTCCAGGCCGTGATCGGCACCACCTGAATGACGGGGACGCGAGCATTGTACACATCGTTGGTCACCACGATGCAGGGTCTCACTTTTCCTGTTTCGGACCCCTGCACCGGCTCCAGATCGATATCGATCACCATGCCCCGTTGGATGGTTGTCATTCCGGCCATTCCTGTGCGGCCGAGTGCGTCAACGCCTTGAGCTCGGAATCCTCCCTGTAGATCTCAGCATATAATTCGGCCGATTCCTTCAATTTCTGCGATTCCAACTTTTCCTTCAATAAGTCCAACGATTCACGCACCATAGCGCTTTTATCCTTGAAGCCGTATTGCCTATAGTTGTTCATGAACTCGACCTGGCTCTCTTTGCAACTGAATTTCGCCTGCTGCATGGCACCCTCCTTGAGGCCGTTAAATAAGGCCTAAAAATTGGCCTCTAATATAGGGGCATTCCGGGAAGCTGTCAATCACTTTTACAAACAAATTGGGGGGTCACAAATTCGGGGTAAAGTTATCCCCATAGTCAAGACAAAAAATTGGGTTGTATTTGGTGCATAGTCAGGCCGCCTGTTTTGTTTGTTGTTTAAACGGTTCTTTGAAATAGATTTCATAAGGGGTTTTGTAACCCAGGG
>Ga0302252_1000236_pt1 | contig 60003 bp, 64 predicted proteins | sample AAG_RA_Leu_MG_FD_193511 | JGI IMG/M metagenome (GOLD analysis project Ga0302252, IMG submission 193511) | Enriched activated sludge microbial communities from anaerobic digester in WTTP, New Holstein, Wisconsin, United States - AAG_RA_Leu | ecosystem: Engineered > Bioreactor > Anaerobic >... | reverse complement strand
TCGAACGGGTTGGTCGCTGCACCAGAGCCGAATGAGAGCGAGAGTCCTGCGACTGATGGTCCGTGGCAGATACGGGCACAGTTGTCGACGTTGTTGGTCTGGAAACCGACACGTGCTAATTTTTGCAGTGCGTAGCAGTCCTCGTTCACGGTACGGCACGAGGTCTGGAATCCCAGGGCTTTGGGGCCGTGCTTGTCAGAGATCTCCTTAAATTTTTTTGCAACCAGGTCGATAGCCTCGTCCCAGGTCGCGTCGACGAACTTACCGTTCTTTTTGATCTTCGGCGTTGTGAGCCGGTCGGGGCTGTGAACATGTTCCCAGCAGGTCATTCCCTTCGGACAGAGCTTGCCCTCGTTAATCGGGCTTCGCTTGTAGGGTTCAACCCCTACCACTTTTCCCTCGTTGACCACGAGGTTGAGCCCACAACCAACACCGCAGTACGGGCAGGTTGTTGGTACATATTTTAGAATTGGTCCAGATGCTTTTGTCATTCTAGTGTTCTCCTTCTCTGTTCCAGATTGTTCTCCCCTCAAGAAAGACAGGAGTTTCATCCGTTCACACCTTGGAAATAGTTCTTTAAAGTCAGGTTGATAGTGGAGACCCAATCTGGATTATCTCTCCACACCCCTTCCAACCTTTTGCGTATTGTTTCAGGACGAAACAGTACGGAATACAGGACAGGGCATCAAACCCCCCTGACAATCACTGATATACCTTAACCAGAGAAAAAATTAACTATATTAAATTTATATGCATAGCATTGTAAAATAAACAATTTTACAAGTTTGATTTAAAAAAAATTCGTTAAATTAATAGAATCCTTTTTTACCCTATTTCTCGCCCTGTTAAAAAAAGAGCAGATCTATCGCTTTCTTACGATTACCTGTCCAAATCACCGCGCGGAAATTATGTAAACTTTACATTATTAACTAAAGCCGCATGTTGCATATTTATCCTATTTAATGCCTACATGATGGGCATGCAGACAATACCAGAATATTCCTCCGCTGAACTTCTTGAAAAGATGGATTCCATGGGCTTTTCTAAGGAACTCCGGGAGTCCTTCCGCAAATGCATCGACTTCCACACCTATCCTGCTCCCGGCATGCTCATCGGAGTGTTCATGGTGGACTACGCACTCTCCCTGATAGGGAAAAAACCCGACGACAAGATTTTTGTGACCAGCGAAACCCCAAAGTGTCTTCCCGATCCTCCCCAGGTCATTATGCACGCCACGACAGGAAACCACAGGCTCCGGGTTCTTCCCATCGGTAAATTTGCAATAACCCTCACCCCCTTCTCTGCGAAGGACGCAGCCGAGGGTGTCCGTATCTATGTAGACCGGAAAAAATTGGAAAAATATCCCATCATCGCCGCCTGGTACGATAATACCCCTTCGTTCAAGCCTGCAACAATGAAAAAGCAGCTGGTCGACGATATCCTTACTGCAGGCAGAGCTATTCTCTCCTACGAGAGAGTTAAGATGAATGTCACCCACAAGAAAAAGTGGACCTCAGTCACCTGCCCATCATGCGGTGAGCAGGTCCCCGAAAACATGATGGAGGGTACTCATTGCGCCGGATGTGGCAGTTTGGCATATTATGAGAGGATGGAATGACTGTCCTCTGATGTTGAGCCGGATTCACAAAGGTATCGGACTTCCAGAAGAAAGGCAAAGGGAATGAACACTCCTATAAAGCTCGTCCCGGTAGGGGTTGTCCATTGTGACATCCAGGAGAAGAGCCGGATGCCTGTCCAGGGAGTGAGAGGGCAGATCGAGGTCTTTTCCCCATACCTCCCCGCTCTTGACGGGGTGCAGACCAGCTCCCACCTTATTGTCCTCGCCTGGATGCATCACGGTCAGCGGGACCTGCTCCGTGCAAGGGCAAGAAAGATCTCGAAGGATCTGCCTGAAAAAGGGATCTTCTCTCTCAGGTCGCCCTCACGGCCAAATCCAATCTCTGTAAGTGTGGTGAGACTCCTTGGCGTATCCCGAGAAGGGGTCCTTGATGTCGATTATATCGATTGTATTGAGGGTACTCCTGTGATTGACATCAAGCCCTACCAGCCAGGCTGGGATTGTGTCTTTTCTGCCACCCACCATGACAGGTCGGTCAAGATACAAAAAATGGGACCTTCCGAATATCGTCATATGCTTACACGTGAAGCGGTAAATTATCACGGCGAATGGTGTCCGGGGGCTGCACTCGCCGTGAGGATAGCAGAATGCGCAACCCGAATTCTTGGAGGAGACCTCAGTCGCCAGAATGTGCATCTGTTCCTCGGCAGCAATCCCTGCATCACGGACAGTCTTATTGGGATCACCGCAGCCCGCGATGGGAGTGGAAGACTGACAAGGACAGAACCTGTGCTCCACAATGGCGCTTTATCGTATGGATTATCAGTCCCGGGATGCAGGGTTGATTTTACCGTATCCGGATTGCACGAAGATATACCCTTCATCCTCTCCTGCAGTGATGAAGAACTCTTTTCAATACGCATCTATTAGGCCTGGCCCGACATCCCTCAGTCGAGAATAATCCGCTCCGGAACGCTGTAAATATTCATCCTCGGAGGGCGGACAAAACCCGTGAGTGTCAGCTTCACTCTCCTCGCCAGGTCAATCCCTGCTGCTGAAGGGGCATTGTTGGTGACGACAATCGGGATCCCTGCATGGTACACTTTGCTCACCATTCCCTCGGGCATTCTGCCAGAGCAGCAGAGAAACGTCTTTCCCGGATCGATCCCCGACAACAGTGCTTTTCCTATCGCCTTGTCAACGGAATTATGCCTTCCCACATCTTCTGCATGGGATACCGCCGAGCCGGCCATGTCATAGAGGACGGTGCAGTGCGTGCCTCCCGTCTCCCGCCATAGCACCGCGTGATCGTTGAGGCATTCCATTGCGGAATAAATTACCCTCCTGGACACCCGGTCAGCGATTGGAAGGGACACCCTCATGGTGTGCTCATCCTGGATGACCCCTACACAGCCGGAGGTCCGGATCTCCTTCGGCCGGGCAAGAATTTCCCTTTCGATGGCCGGGGCAGCAACGTGAATCCTATCCCCCTTCACCTCCACCTCGCTGATGACAAAAATTCCAGGAACGATGCCTTCAGTCACACAGTAGCCACATGCGAATTCTGCGAGTTCCCGGGGACTCACCGTCAGGGATGCGACATGAATTCCATTCACCTCCAGGTGCACCCGCTCTTCCCTGCAGACCTGTACCCTGCGGGGTCCATGACCGTCCGCATCAACGGAGATCACATCGTATTCGCAAATCATCGGCCCAGAATCGCATTCATTCTCAAAGATCTTCAATACTAACGACCCTCCCTCTCTTCATGCAATGAATCAGAATGGTGCGCGCCCATTATAATTCTCTTTAAGTTAAGTACTTTCTTAGCAAGATACACTTTTATAAGTTAACAATGGTAAATTGATAAAAATTGGTTTTCGAATGAAATAATTAATTATAATTGATTTGGTGACGTTTTACGCATGAAAAAGAATCTGTTTCGCGTAACGCCGGTCACCTTAGGAACCCTTGTATGTATTCTGATATTCCTTGGTGCAGTGACGCCGGGATGTATCACTTCACAGGAGAATACACCAAATCCTGCACCTTCGCAGGCGAGCATTCTTGTATATTCCGGGGCAGGACTTAAATCTGCGATGACTGATATTGGCCAGGAATTCACCCGGAAATACGGTATTGAGGTCCAGTATAATTATGCAGGAAGCGGCGTTCACATCAGCCAGATGAACCTTACAAGAAAAGGTGATGTATTTATCACGGGGTCCACGGTTGAGTATAACAACGCGAAGAGCCAGGGTCTTGTGGGCCCATATCAGCTGGTTGCCTATCATGTTCCCGTAATTGCCGTGCAGAAAGGAAACGAAAAGAACATCACGATGCTCCAGGACTTTGCCAGGCCGGGCCTCAAGATTGCCCTCGGTGACGTGAATGCAACCGCAATAGGAAAAGCAGGAGCGAAGATGTTCAAGAAACTCAATATCACCGATGCAGTTGAGGAGAATGTCGTTACCAGGACCCCGACCATCAATGAACTGACCATTCTTATGACCGCCGGCCAGGCAGACGCTTCGATCCTCACTCTTGACCTGATAAACGACAAGACCATGGAGGCAATACAGATTCACATAACCGTGAATGAAGTGATGATCATTCCCGTCGGCATCACGACCTTTTCGGAAAACCAGGATAATGCCAGGAAATTTGCAGATTTCGTGACATCCGATGAGGGGAAGGCGATCTTCGTTTCGCACGGTTTTCCGAAATATCCTGATCCTGCATATGCGGATGTGAAGCCATAAAGAGGGAAGAAGACTTTGGTGAATGTATCCATGTTGATAGAATACGCACAAATCGGTGTTGCCCATTCCCCCTTCCGCAATGCAGGAGCCCCCCCAGTGCACAGCACGTTTACGCAGGCGAAAGGGACCATAGAGATCTTCCCCGAATACCGTGAAGGGCTGGGGAGCCTGGAGGGCTTCTCCCACCTCATCGTCATCTATCATTTTGACCGTGCGGAGCGGCGGGCTCTGAAAGAGCCTCCGCTTGTAGATGGGGAGACCCCCCATGGAATTTTTGCCACCCGCCATATCAACCGCCCGAACCCAATCGGGATCTCCTACGTGCAACTGGAAAAGATCACTGACGGGATACTCATAGTCAAGGGTATCGACCTCCTTGATGGCACACCCATTCTTGACATCAAGCCTTATATCCCCGCATTCGACAGTATACCCGATGCTACCAACGGGTGGGTAACCCCCCAGCATATCGAGAAGATCCGAAACGTAAGTCTCCTTGCCACAAGGGATAATGACACCATACAGTAACAGCAGGACGCAACCGGGATACCGCCGATGAAGAGATTCTCGCTCATACTCACCTACCTGGTCCTGGTCGGCATCAGCGCAGTCCTCCTTGGGCTTGTCACATACTCTCCGCTTCCCGATCTCGCGTCCAGTTTTGCGAGCCCTGAGATACAGTTTGCGATCGTCCTCAGTCTCGTCACGAGCTTTGCATCAACGGCCATTTGCATCGTCATCGCAATTCCTGTCGCGTATGCTCTGGCCCGATTCGACTTCTTCGGGAAAAGGATCGCAAACCTCGCCCTCACGCTCCCCCTCACCCTCCCTCCGCTGGTTGCAGGAATTGCCCTTCTGCTCTTCTTTGGAACGACGCCGTGGGGAAAAGCTCTTGAGCAGGCCGGATTCATGGTCATTTTCACTCCGCTTGGTATCATCGTGGCAGAAGTATTCGTGAACATCCCCTACATGATCCGGATCCTGCGGTCTGCGTTCTCCACAATCAATCCCCGGTACGAATATGTTGCAAAGACCCTCGGCTGCACGGACACCGGGGCGTTCTTCCGTGTCACCCTGCCGATGGCCCGCTCAGGCCTCCTTGCCGGGACCGTCATCACCTGGTCAAAGGCTATGGGGGAGTTCGGTGCAGTCCTGATGGTTGCCGGTGCAACGACAATGCGGACAGAGACGCTGCCGATAGCCCTCTACCTCAATATCTCAACAGGGGACCTGGATCTCGCAGTTGCAGCCGCGACCATCCTGATCCTGATCTCGCTTGTGACCCTGTGTGCGGTGGAATATTTCGACAAAGGAGTCAATGTCTTTTAGGAGGTGAGGGATAATGCTGCGCATCGATTCGCTCTCAATCACCCTTGGCGAGTTCTCGGTTCGGGACGTGTCACTCGAGATACAACCCAATGAATATTTTATCATTCTCGGACCGACCGGTGCGGGTAAAACTGTGCTGCTTGAGACCATCGCCGGAATTCATACCCCTGACTCGGGAAAGATCTTCCTTTGCAACCGGGAGATCACCTCTATAGAACCGCGTTTGCGGAACATCGGGATGGTCTACCAGGATTACATGCTCTTTCCCCATCTCACAGTTCAGCAGAACATCACGTTTGGGTTGAACCAGAGAGAAGTTCCAAAGGACGAGCAGTCCACGATGGTGGATGAGATTTGCGCCTTGCTCGAGATCACACACCTCGTCGGGAGATACCCCGGTTCGCTTTCAGGAGGGGAGCAACAACGTGTCGCCCTTGCTCGTGCCCTGGTACTCAAGCCGGAGGTACTTCTTCTCGACGAGCCCATGAGTGCGCTCGATCGCCGTACGAGAGAGCGGATGCGGACTGAGCTCTCCCGTATACGGAAGCTCACCGGGACGACGATTGTCCAGATCACCCATCATTTTGACGATGTCTTTGCGATTGCAGACAGAATCGCAATCATGCGGGAGGGGCGGATCGTCCAGGTCGGTGAGACTGCAGAGGTATTCCTGCATCCTGCCGATACGTTCGTTGCAGAATTCCTCGGCATTGGCAACATAATCCGGGGCACGTCATCACGGGCAGGATATGTTACTGTGATAACTCCCGAAACCGGTCCGGTATTCTACGCCTCTTCAAGGGTTTCAGGAGATGTGGTCGCTGCCCTCCATGCCGAGGATGTGATCGTCTCGGTGGCCCCGTTCGCCTCCAGTGCCCGCAACTGCCTGTATGGGACCGTTTTAGAGATTATTGCGTTTGGAAGCACGATACGGGTTATCATCGACGTGGGATTCCCGCTCACGGCACTCCTCACCAGGGAAAGCTGCCACGAACTGCATATAGAGCCGGGAAGCAGGGTGTATGCAACCTTCAAGGCAACCGCAGTGCATGTGATTCCAGTCACTCTGGAATAAGAAACGCAGAATGTACCGGGAAAACGCAAAACTGCATCCCTGCCATGACAGCATTGATGCGTTGTTATCAAATGGTTGACGGATGTGAATGTCCCCACCAGAAAAATTGTTTATACCAGGGATGCTCCCCTTCGTGCATACGTCAGTTTTCGCACACCCTCGACCTGCTGGAAGGTCGCACCCTGTCCGATCGTCAGCATCACCGCGGCCTCGTCTACGACCTGTGAACCGGCAATGATAGACGCCCCGTGATCGAACATCACCTCTGAGTGGGGGGTGCTCGGCCCAAGAACCATAACAAGAGCTTCCGGGCGGCAGAGAGAGAGCAGGTCTTCCAGTGTATGGTTTATCAGCGCACTTCCGGTGAGTGCGACAATATCTGCCTGCGGGATGAGATCCGCAGCGCAGTGAGCAGGATAATCACCTTCAGCAGGCTGCTGTTCGATCACCCAGAGATTTCCTACGGAGCTGCGAACCTGAGGTATAAACGGAAAATGCCCCACAAGAGCCACGTTTTTTCCGGAACCCTTCTTTATCAGCACCTCGGATGCATTCATCTCAACTGCGTCCTCCTGGTTCATAAAAAGAAGGGAATTGATTGCCGCAACGCCTATACTTGCTTCCAGGCGGTTTTTTGAACGCGAATATTCGGCCAGCTCTTGTGCCGTCTTCTGGTGCAGATTCCCGGCATTGCGGACAAAAGTTGCGTGGTCATGTGGTTTATTCGCGATAATGGTCGTGGCAAGACCACAATGCATGCTGCATACTGCAGTCCAGTGCACCCCGACGAGAACCGAACGAACCGGTATGGGATCCTCCGGGAGTGTCGCGAGCAGGTCGTCAAGAATATGAGAGTCACTCATGGTATCACTTCGTTCCTTTCTCCTGCACCAGGCAGAGACGGTTACTGTATGAGGAAGGATGGATAGAATTTATTGGATTTGATTATAAAAGAGAGTAAAGGTAATTGTATTCATCCAGGTTCTTTTGCTACCAAGGCTAATAGACAAATTTCAGAGAATACCCACATCGGCCTTTACAGATGAAGTCCTGTAAGTAACCGTAAATTCAAGCAGCAGGTTCACCCAAGTATAGATGAGATGGTTGAGTCTTAAGGGGTCCTGATTGTGATAAATAAAAGAAGTAATGTTCACTCTTCTTCAGAATTAAATACATCTGCGAATACATGAATGGGAGAATCACATGCCATCCAAGTCAGAAATGAACCGTATAAGAGAACTAATTGAACGTAAGGGTGGGATCATCCGTGAACGCAACTCCCAGTTGTACACAATTCGTGTGAGAATACCCGGGGGTGTGTTGACTCCTGATATGGTCCTTGGGATTGGAAGAATCACCCGTAGGCTGGGGATCGGATCGCTTCACATCACAACCCGCCAGACTGTTGAGATTCCGCACATCGAACAGAACAAGATACCGTCCCTCCTGCGGTCACTGGAGAAAATCGGGATCGGGATCGGGGCCGAACATGATGAAGTCGTGAATATCACCGCCTGCCCGGGAAACAAACGGTGCAAGCTGGCAAATATTGGGACAGATACAATTCTTGACAACCTTGACCGGGCTCATTTTGGAAAAGGAATGCCTATACGTGTAAGGATCGCGGTTTCCGCCTGCCCAAACGGATGTACCAGTGAACGTCTGAGTGAGATCGGGATAACCGGTCTCCGCATGCCAATCCGGAATCAGGGAAAATGCACTGGATGCGGTACGTGCGCAAATACCTGTAAAGAGAATGCAATCGTGACGGTCAATGGCCGTTTAACCCTTGATACGGAAAAGTGCATGGAGTGTGGGATGTGCATTGACAGTTGCCCGTTCCAGATTATCCGGGGGCTGGGACCATACTATATGATCACGGTGGGTGGGAGGAGAGGCCGTCACCCGCAACTTGGCCGTGAGTTGATTCGGGTCTCCTCTGCTGAGAAGGCTGTGGAGATAGTGAACCGGGTGGTGGATTGGATTCGCAGGAATGCCTACAGCGGTAAAAACCTGACTGACCAGATGGACACCATGGACTTTTCCCAGTTACAAACAAAAATCATCAAGGAATTTGGGGAACCCGTGGCTGATAGGACGGGGTAGGGGCGGAACACAGGTACCCAATATTCTCCATTTTTTTCAAAAACGTTCAAACATGTATCCAAACAAGAAGCATTTGCATAGTGCAATAAAGTTAATGGAGTGTACAACAAAAGAAAAATGGTTAATTATATCAACTTAATTAATTCATCCTGTTTCACAACGTTTAACTAATAATGATTACAAAACCCGTTGATACATGGCATTCAGTGTACATGTGAACACGGAACGATGTACGGGCTGCGGAAATTGTGTGGCCGCCTGCCCCGTCAATGCACTGGAGATTTATACAATCGATCCAGTGACAAAAGAGAAGATCTACCAGGTTCAGAACGGGAAGTCAATCAGTCTTGATCTGAAGGCCGAATTGTGTGCAGGGTGCGGTGTGTGCGTTGATGCATGCCCCTACAAAGTCATCAGACTGGCTGGACGCGGTGAGTTCCCCCTCACGGCTGCAACCTGAATTGGGCCGTTGCTGATCGATTGCGACGTTATCAGAAAATTTCATGAGGTACAACCATGGCTGAAAAAATTACCTTAAACATGATCACCCAGCGTGCTATTGAGGAGGGTCAGGCAATGGAAAAGGGGAAGACCACCCCTGAATATTTCCAGGCCTGCTCGATTGTGGAGATGAATCCTAAAGATATGAAGAAGCTCGGAATCTGGAGGAATACCAACGTCAGGGTCACGAGCGAGGCGGGAAGTGTCATCGTAAAAGCGATTGAACCGACACAGTTTGTACCGCCAGGCCTTGCCCATATACGGCAAGGAGTATGGGCAAACCAGGTGGTCCCCCCAAGGACCCAGTCAACAGGGGTTCCGCAATACAGTGGATTCCCGGTTACTATCGAGCCTGCAATCAACGAGAGGATTAAGAGTGCCCTCGAACTCGTTCAGGGTGCGGTTGGTATCTGGAAAGGAGGGAACTAACAATGCCAAAGCTTATCACCGGTGTCGGGTGTCCCTATTGTGGATCGTCCTGTGATGATATCGAATGTCTTGTGTCTGACGATGGAAAGAAAATCCTCGAGACCAGGAATGCATGTGTGATTGGAAACGAGATCTTCCACCATGTGTCGAGTCCGGACAGGCCGACCAAACCCCGCATGAGACAGGCGGATGGATCCATGAAAGAGGTTTCTTACGATGAAGCCGTTGACTTTACCGCAAAAGCCCTTATAAAAGCGAAAAAGCCTCTCATTTATGGATTTGGTTCCACCAACTGCGAGGGTATGAGTGCTGTCGCCCGTGTCGCGGAGAGAGCCGGTGCCGTCCTTGACAATTGTGCTTCTATCTGCCACGGACCTTCTTTCCTGGCTATATTCGACAACGGCTATCCCAGCTGCACCCTTGGAGAGGTCAAGAACCGTGCGGACGTGGTAGTATTCTGGGGATGCAATCCGATGCATGCTCACCCCAGACATACCTCGCGCTACTCGATATTCCCAAGAGGATTCTTCACAACCAAAGGACAAATGCAGCGGACCATAATCTCTATCGATCCAAGAGAGACCGATACCGCAAAACTGGCAGATTATCACTTCATGCTCAACCAGGGGCATGACTACGAACTCTTTGACGCATTCCGGACCGTTCTCCGTGGTCACGATATCCCTGCCGAAGTCGCAGGGTGCAAGAGGGAGATGATCATCGAAGCTGCAGAGAAGATGAGAAATGCACGGTTTGTCATGATCTTCTTCGGCATGGGATGCACACACACCGACGGGCGCAACCACAACGTCGACATCGCGATAAGCCTGACCCGTGACCTCAACACCCATACAAAATCCTCGATTATGGCCATGCGGGGCCACTATAATATTGCAGGCCCCGGCCAGGTCTGGTCATGGCAGTTCGGGTTCCCCTATTGTATCGACCTGTCCAAGGGTACACGCGCACACATGAACCCTGGTGAGACCAGTTCCGTAGACCTGGCCATGAGAGACGAGGTTGACTGCTTTGTGAATGTCGGCACGGATGCCGGGGCCCACTGGCCAATCGCCGCGATAAAGCACGTGAAGAAACACCCGTTCATCGCCGTGGACCCGAATATCTGCATGGCAAGCGAGATATCAGACCTCCATGTACCTGTCCGTGTCGTTGGTGTGGAGGAGGCTGGTGTCGTGTATCGTATGGATAACGTGCCGATCCAGTTCAAGAAAGTCATCGACGGACCGGAAGGAGTCCCGAGCGATGAGGAGTTCTTTGACCGGGTGTATACCCGTATGTGTGAGCTGACCCAGACAGAGCCGATGTGGATACCCGCAAAAGGGCATGCAAAAGCATCAAGCACCTCGGAGCACTAACATGGCAGAAATTCTGATTAAGAACGGGTTCGTGATTGATCCCTCCCGCAAGATCAATGGCGACGTAATGGATATCGCTATAAAAGACGACAAAATTGTCGACAAGGTAGGGTCAGGCGCCAAGGTAATCGATGCAAAGGGAAAAGTGGTCATGGCCGGGGCCGTCGATGTCCACGCCCACGTCGCCGGGCCAAAAGTGAATGCCGGCCGCCTGATGAGGCCTGAGGACAAGCTCTTCAAGAGCCCGGATGCCCAGGAACACTACCGCATGGAGATGGGATTCTCCATCCCGAGCACCTTCAAGACCGGGTATGACTATGCCCGGATGGGGTACGCCTTTGTGATGGAGGCTGCCATGCCCCCGCTTCATTCTCCCCACGTGCATGAGGAGATCCACGACACCCCGATCATTGACGAGGCTGCCCTCCCCGTCTTTGCGAATAACTGGTTTGTGATGGAGTACCTGAAGAACAACGAGATCGAGAACGCCGCTGCCTACGTGGCGTGGATCATCAACGCGACCAAGGGATACGGTATAAAACTCGTCAATCCTGGTGGCACCGCGGCATGGGCATGGGGACTTAACTGCCTTGGCATCAACGATCCGGTCCCGTACTATGATATCACACCTGCCGAGATCATCACCGGTCTCATCAAGACCAACGAGTACCTGGGTCTGCCCCATTCCGTCCACATCCACCAGAACAGCCTGGGAGACCCGGGTAACTATACGGTCACCCTCGATTCCCTCAAACTCGCCGAGGGTGTCAAAGCGAAGAATAAGTTTGGCCGCGATACTGTCATGCATTCCACACATATCCAATTCCACTCCTATGGCGGCGATTCGTGGGCAAATTTTGAATCAAAGGCCAAAGAAGTCATGGATTATGTAAACAGCCAGAAGAATATCACTGTGGATCTCGGGTGTGTTACACTCGACGAGACCACCACTATGACGGCAGACGGGCCCTTCGAGCACCACCTGAACAACCTGAATCACCTGAAATGGGCAAACGTTGACGTCGAACTCGAGACCGCGGCCGGTGTCGTACCGTACGTATATGACAAGAACATCAAGGTGTGCGGCATCCAGTGGGCTATCGGCCTTGAACTCGGGCTCTATGCCAAGGATCCCATGCGCACGTTCATCACCACCGACCACCCGAACGCCGGCCCCTTCATCAGGTATCCGCGTATCATCAAGTGGCTGATGAGCCAGAAGGCCAGAGAGGCCACCCTCGCGTCATTCAAGTACACCGACAAGGTGATCGATGCCACCAACATACACGGGATTGACAGGGAGCTTACGTTATACGAGGTCGCACAGATGACCAGGAACGGTCCCGCGAAATCACTCGGCCTCTCCCATATGTATGGCGGTCTTGGCGCAGGCCTTGATGCAAACGTCGGAGTATTCAACCTCGATCCGAAGAACATGCCAAGCGATCCCGAGATGATCGAGAAGGCACTCCTGCGCGCCGCCTGGTTCATCAAGTCCGGGCAGATCGTGGTCAAGGACGGGGAAATTACCAACCATGGGAACAAGAGGACAGTCTGGGTAAACGCGAAGGTTAAGGAGAACCCCCAGGTCATGAGAGACATCAATGAAAAATTCCTGAAGAACTACACGGTAGCAATAGGAAATTACCCTGTCTGGGACAGTCTTGCACCGAACCCACTCGTAATCGATATCGATGTGGAGGCCTGAACATGGCGACAATCACACTGAAACCATTCAAGACCCCTGAACTCATTATCGAATGTAACAATATCACACCAGATGCATTCGCAGGTAAAACTCCCGCAGAAATTGCCGAATTGGAAATCTTCGAAGGGAAGGTAAGAGAGAAACTGGGAGATTTCTTCAGTGTGACCGGTTCGTCCGGTAATACAGCTGCTGAAACGGATATTCTCATCGACGGCGATTGTTCGAGGGTGAAATACTTGGGATCAAAGATGACCGCCGGAACCATCACCGTCAACGGCAACGCAGACATGTATGTAGGCGGATGGATGAAGGGCGGCAAGATCCACGTGAAAGGGAATGTCGACTCCTTCTGTGGAATCGCCATGGAAGGAGGTGAGATCGAGGTCGATGGGAATGCAGGGAATTATGTTGGATGTGCATACCGTGGCGACTGGCGTGGTATGCGTGGGGGAACAATCCATATACATGGCAGTGCTGGCAATGATATTGGAACATTCATGCTCGGCGGCACCATCATTATCGACAAGAATGCATTCATCCACGTGTCGACCCATGCCGAGGGTGGTACAGTCGTGATCAAGGGTGATGTCGAGGGTCGCGTCGGTGGGCAGATGGTGAAAGGCGATATCTATGTTTTTGGAAATGTCCAGTACATGCTCCCGGGATTCAAGGAAATCGACAGGGTCCAGAAAGAGATCGCCGGGGAGAGCGCAACATTCAGGCATTATATCGGCGACCTTGGGGAACGGCACCCGAAATCAAAAGGCAAGGAAATCTACGCCAATCTCTATGTCAAAGCCTCAGCATGAACCCAGATTTCCCCCTTTTTTCCTGAATATACATTCTGTCACATTCCAACCGAAAATTATTGTTACTTAAGGAGGCCTTATGAAAAACCCTGGTATTGAATTCCTGGAAAAGACCAGGTATCCTGATTTTTCCACTGTTGATCTCATCCTGCGGGTCCCCGAACCCCCGAAAGAAATACCAGTTCCGGATGCTGCCCAACGAATCAAGCTGCCCAATCCGAAACGTATTAAGATCAAGGATATACCAGTCCGTGAAGCACTTGAGAACTGGGAACTGCCAGGATTCTTCTCACGGTCATCCATTACCTTAAAAGAACTCTCATTCCTGCTCTGGTGTATACAGGGAGTTCGAAAAACTGAAGGGGATGCTCCGAAGCCCCGCAATGTCCCCTCAAGTGGTTTCAGGTATCCGATCGAGACCTACTTTGTAGCCGGCGAAGTCGAGGGTCTTGAGACCGGACTCTATCGCTACCTCCCTCTTTCGCATCAGATCGTCGTTGAACGGCTGGATTCAGATCTGCCCTTCGCCATGGGTACCGCGTGCATGAACTTCAAGCTCATCACGAGGGCCGCGGTCACATTCCTCTTTGTGGGAATTCCCTACCGCTCAACATGGGCGTTAGGGAACAGAGGATATCGGAGTGTCTTGATCGAGGCTGGCCATATATGCCAGGCACTCATCATGGCCTCATCATGCATCGGGTGCGATGTTCAGCCCATCGATCTCTTTCATGATGAAATGATGATACATCTCACAAACCTGGATCCGAAAAGTCAGTGGCCATTGCTTGTCGGAGCAGTAGGAAGGCGCGAACGTGAACTCTGAAATACGCCAGGTTGTGTAAATCATATCAGATCCGAGGTATTTTCATAATACCCTCGCTATTGTTCATCATAGAACCGGTGCTGGGGATATGAGATAAACAGAATATACCCCGATATGTTGTCCAGAACTCTCGTGCAATGAATGGAAATATATTCTTCACTTCAGAGAGCCTGACGACGGAAAGGCTCTCATGGCTGGTCGAACTGTTGAAATTTTACAGTACCCGGCTTTATCCTGATAGCTTTCACCACCATCCAAGGACACCCACCCCCCTGTTCACGTTCTTCCTTCTTGGTGATGCATGTTACAGTTTTATTGACCGCCGGCATCTTCAATTCTGGGAGATCTTGTTCAGATTGCCCTGTTTCCAGTGCATCTTCGAACCGAAAGACCTCCGCATGCGCAGGATCTCTATTGAACCCTTCAGAGTGAGATATCCTGACCAGATAATTCCTTTTAATCCCGGAAAAGACACCATAGGGCGTTCAATCTGGGACTGCCTCCTGGATTTAAAAGGCATACCCGCCGAATCGTCATCAATCGGTTTTCTCCATATGCATTCTCCCTACATGTACTATTCTGACTCTTGCGTAATCGATCTCTTCCAGACTGCTGTCAGGAGAGGAATTTCCCCCGAATTCTACGGTTATCTTGATGGGGTCCATACCATGCACCGCGATCAGAAGCCCTTACATCACGAAAATATCGGGGAATCACTCCTCGATGTGTATACTTCCGCAGTGAAAAATGGATTGTCGCCCTTGTATCTGTTATGCCCGGAGAGTGCCGCCTCTCGTGGTTACAGTACATATACCGGAGCGAATGGAAAAGCAGTGTCGGCATCTCTTATTCCTCACGCCGGGATCAAGAACCTGGACCAGATTGTGTCACGCTTCACCCGGGGTCATCCGATCCTCTCCCATACCGCCTTTTCAATTGATGTGGTGACTCACCGGAAAATTCCCAGGGTCGGGCCTCCTCTGCAAGATAAAAAACCCTCCCTCGTTATCCTCGCGACCCACAGTCCTTATGGAACTGAATTCACCAAAGGAGCAATCACTCTTGCTGTCGCATGTGCACATCAGGGGATCGCAACAAGGGTCGTATTCATCGAAGAGGGAGTCTACACCCTTTCCGGCCAGGACTCCCCGGCAGGAATGTTGCCCGGTTGTGATCTGCAATCAATTATCGAAACCACCTCACGCATGGATAACCTTGAATACTTCGTGTATACTCCTTCATCACAGGAAAGAGGTATCGCGGGAAATGCTCTTATGAAGGGTGTCTGTCCGATACATCCTAATAAGCTCGGCCAGGTTCTCCTGCTGCCGCCTCCAGGTGTTGATGTTGATCAGCAGCGGATCCTTGCATTCTGAGTATTATACCGGAGTATTGTTCCCTCTTATACTGCGATCCAAGATTCGCTGGCCGTGATCTCATCGAGCTAGCAGGGGATAATGTCTTTTCATGTACTTTTTCCCGCAATAACCTTTCAAAAATGGACAACAGAGGCCGGGTCTTCTTTGCCATGACCGATTACTGCACCCGGATCCCTTTCTTCTGCTACGGGTGCCTGTACATTCCGGAAGTCAAGAATATCTGTGGTTCCTTGCACAAGCCTGAATATCTCATCGAGTGGTATGGGGCGATATCCTATCATCTCGGCACTCACGTTCACCCTCTTCTCATAGGGATTGAAGAAGGGAAAATCGGCGAGATTCTTGTTGTGGACATGCCCATGAACGACCCATCCGTCAAATGGTCGCACCAGCTCCTCCGGATCATGGATAAAGAGGAACGGGATACCGTGATAATTCATGAAGAGGCAATGCGACATGTACGAGTAATAGATATCATGATTCCCTTCAAGGTAGAAGATTCGCCCATTCAGGCGTTTTAAGTAGGATTCGGGAGATTCCTGGCTCATGAAAGAGAGATCCCCAAGAAATAGAACGGTATCCTCATTCTTTACAGTCCAGTTCCAGTTCCTTATGAGAACTCGGTCCATCTCGGATATCTTTGACATGGGAAATGGCCTTTTATACCGCGGGATGGCATTTTGATGGCCGAGATGGAGGTCGCTGATCACGAACGTTTGAATTTTTTTGCTCCAGGCCGGCCGGGTCATCTGGTATCCCCGCTGGATCCTGAATTCCCGGAGGGCCCTTCGCTCGTGGATACCCCTTATAGATTCGGGATATGCGAGCCAGGTGTGAAGGTAGAGATCATACTCCGCAATTGGGGTCTCACCTCGCCGAAGGATAATTCTGAGAATATCAAAAACGAGTGGTTTTTCCTGGTTGCCATCCCTGGGATTTTTACCGGTTTTATGGTCCCTGTGATTTTTTTCCCCGGCCGGAGCGTCATACCTGACTTTTGATAGTTGCAGGGGCGGGGATTCTCGCAAATTGATTTTTCGAGAATTCTTTGATCGCGGGTCTATTCTGATGAGTGCTCGCCATGGTGTGTTCCCAGGGGGCAGCGGATGGAGTATGCCCGAAATGGTCTGACCCATACATGAGATCATTGAACCCTCCGGTCCCCCGAAGGAGAAGGTATCAGAGAGCCCTCGGATAAACTCACAGAGTCCTTTGTTGGGCTTGATAATATAAGACAGCGTTTCCGCATGCTTCGGATTTTCCTTATCGCTGCTGAGTTTAACCTGCACCGGTCCAGAAGTGAGCGCGGACCTTTTCACGGCCCACATTATATAGGCAGGATCGATCATTGGTTCTGTAAGGAGATCCGCGAGAATGAGGGAGGGATGCTGATCCGGATGCCGGCAGAGTCCCTGATCTCCAATCCATTGTTCCAGTTCTCCATTAGCTCTTGAACGGGGAATTCCCAGGCGCAGGTCAAGCCTGTAACATGGTTCCGGGATTTCAACCCATGTCTCCAGGAATTCGCTGTTCATAGATAACGGAATTTATTAATTTATTACCTTTAATTATTATCGAAATGGGTATTTTTTATTTTACATGCATGTATCTCGACCTCTTTTATCTTTGTATATCGCATGAGAATCGTGAGTGTTGTTTTATGCACATGAATTGTCGTTTATCTGGGATTTTCACATTTTTCTGTTAAAAAATAGTGAACATTTAAGAAAAATAAAATACTTATCTATAACCAGAAAATACCTCAACGGTTTTTCACACCGCATTACTCCGATACAATGGCAAAGCGATATCTCTCCCTGATCTCTTTCACTGATGCCCTTGAAAGAATGAAAAAATCGGCCCAGCCCCCCAACAGGACCGAGACAGTACTGCTGGATGTCGCTGCAGGGAGGGTAACCGCAGAACCGGTGTATGCAAAATTCTCAGTTCCAGGGACAAACGTAGCAGCAATGGACGGACTTGCAGTTCATTCGTTGGGGACCTCCGCTGCCTCTGATCAGTCCCCGATTGTACTTCATAATGCTGTCCGGGTGAATACCGGTCAGTCGGTTCAGCCCCCTCATGATGCAGTAATCATGATTGAGGACGTCTGGGATGAAGAGGGGAGATGGGTGATCAGAAAACCTGCATCTCCAAGGCAGTATATCAGGCCAGCAGGGGAGGACATCAAAAAGGGGGATCTTATCCTTCCCCGCCGGCACAGGATACGGGCTATTGATATCGGGGCCCTGGCATCCTATGGTATCCCTTTTGTCAATGTATTCGCCGTTCGGGTGGGAATCATTTCTACTGGGAGTGAGCTGGTACCGCTGGGCATGATGCCTCTCCCAGAACAGAGCGTCGAGTCAAACAATTTCTTTGCTGAAGCCTACCTTTCCGGGATGGGTGCGACATGCACCCGGTATCCTATTGTACCGGATGATCCGGATAAAATTGAAGAACAGCTTCGGCAGGCTGTGAGGGAGAATGACCTGGTCCTCCTCTCTGCCGGGTCATCGGCCGGAACGACAGATTTTACGGAAGAAATTCTCAAGAAAACAGGGAAGCTCCTCTTCCATGGTGTCGGCATCAAACCCGGGAAACCAGTCATGATGGGTATCGTTGAAAAAGTTCCTATCCTTGGAATGCCGGGATACCCCGTTGCTGCCCAGACGATAGTCCGAGAGTTTGCCGCACGGCTCCTGGAATATTGGGGGATGGCCCCCCATCCCACGTATTCATTGAGGGCAAAGCTCGCACAACGGCTGACTTCCGAACTTGGGTTTGACGAGTTCGTTCCGATTACCGCTGGCAGGGTTGACGGGAAATATGTGGTGTTCCCGCTCTCCAGGGGATTCGGCGTGCAGAGTGCACTTGTCCGATCGAACGGGTACCTGCATATCCCTTCGTCCGTTGAGGGGATTGAGATCCAGCAGGAGGTCGATGTAACACTCTTTGATAACCCCGCGAGGATTGACAAATCCCCGTTCATTGTTGGTTCACAGAGTATTCTTCTTCACATTCTTGCAGATCATATGATTGAGCAGGGCATTGTTCTCCGTTGCTGTCCAACAGGCAACCTTGGAGGTATCCTGGCACTCCGATCAGGTACATGCCATGCCGCTGCCATTCACCTGCCTCTACTCGAAGATCACACTCTTCCTGATCCCTTCAAGATATTGAAAAACCGCCCGGTTCTGAGAATTGTCATCGCAGAACAGTCCCTTGGTCTGGCCTCAAGAAAGGAGATACAGTTCAGCGATATCAGGGAGATTCCAATCCTGAACACCGAACGAGGAACCGCAAACCGAACCCTTCTCGATACACTTCTTGCGATCAAGAATATCCCTGTAAGCCTCGTCAAAGGATATGCCGAAGAAGTAAAAAACCCAGAAGTGCTGGCAAGCAGGGTGGCAAATTTCAACGCAGATGCCGCAATGTGTACCCAGGCGTCTGCACGGTCAGCAGGGTTATCGTTCCTTCCTGTAGGGACCGATTCATACGAGCTGGTAATCCGAGAAGAAACCCGGGAAGATCCAGGTGTTGATGCCCTTATCAGATCTATTCAATCATCTTCCTTTAAAGAACGTCTGTCGGAGCTGAAAGATTATCGGACTGAAAAAACGGGGATTATCTCCCGCTGATTTAGAACTTTTACCCAATAGTATCGCACCTGCAACTACAGAATCACCGCATTTATGGACTAGCCTGTGAGTGTAGCGCCTAAAAGAGTGAATACCATGTACCAAAGAATACTCATGTGCCCGTAGTTGGGGTTACCGGCATTGCTGTGGGTTCGACCATGGATATTTCCACATGCGAAAACCTGCCGAAACCCCAATGAGACCTTACGGACGGCCAAATTTGCACTAATCTTCGCTGCACCAAATATAATTTGATGCAATATTACAATGGAACCACGGATAGATAAATATTATTATTTTATTAACTTTTTTTTTAACTGCATTTATTTAACACACTGCAACAGAGGATTATTTTGGAGTATCATGATTCTCGGTTTTCAGATCAAAATGTACGTCAATTTCAAGGTGCTCATGGGGATGGGGATTTGTTATAACCTGTTGTTATGCCCATACCACATATCGATCATCACTCATGGATAAGCCCTTCCCAATCAACTGGGGTGAAACACAACCCTTATCATGCCTACGCAGAAAAGCCTGCCTATCGGGTGGGCGGATGAGCGAGGATTCAACACCGGCACAGACGGCACAAGCCGTGGAGGATGCACGGAGGAGACGAGTCAGGGGCCTTATCCAGCTCCTTGAGAGTCATTACCTTGACGAGCGATGGAAAGCTGCAGAAGCGCTCGGACCAATCGGGGATGCCTCTGCCGTGCAACCATTGATTTCTGCCCTCAATGACCCGTTCGTTGACGTCTCCTGGCTTGCCGCAAAGTCACTGGGGCAGATTGGGGACGGGCGGGCTTTTGATCCACTCATCAAGGCCTTGCAGTCGTCCGAGAAATGGCTCAGGATAGGTGCAGCGGTGGGTCTTGGAAAACTCGGAGACATACGGGCATTGCCTGCACTCATCGATGCAATGAAGGATGAAAAGGCCCTGGTCCGCAAGCATTGTGCATGGGCTCTCGGACGGCTTGGGGGAGAATCAGCAATAGAAGCGCTCCAGGCAGCCATGAATGATCCTGATTCAAGGGTGAGGGAAGCAGCTGCGGAAGCGCTTGCGAGGCTCAGTAAAAATCCCTGAACACGCTTTTTTTCAGAAAATTTTCCCGGATCATTCTTTCACCCGGCTCAGGGAGACTTTTTTAATCTGGGCCTTTCCTCTATCCATATGCTGCGATATGTGGTTCTTTTCCTGGTTGTCGTGATCATCTTCGTTGCATGGAAATATCTCAACCTTCACAAGACCCTTGATGAAAGGGCACATGCTCTCTATGAGGATTGGCGTTCTTGTGCGATGGAGGGAGATGTCCGAAAAAGGGCTGACTTGCTGCACAGGGAGTGGACACTCCAGGAAGAGATGCGCATCCGCCGTGATGCAATCGGCAAGAGCGAAGCAGTTATCAGAGGGAAGGTGACCGAGCACCTGGCCCCCTACTTTCCCGAATTTCCCTTCGATCCCCGTGATGCCAGGTTCCTCGGCACCCCGGTTGACCTAATTGTTTTCGATGGCCTCTCGTCGGGCTCGCTCTCACGGATTGTATTTCTTGAGGTGAAGACAGGGAAGAAGGGGGCACTTTCAGTGAGGGAGAAGCAGGTCAGAGAATGTATTGGAGAGGGGCGTGTGTACTATGAAGTATTTCACATGAGAAGAGATGAATGACAGGCTTCAAGCGCTATTGTCCTCCAATCCCCGTGTTCCCGGGTTGTTGGACATCCATATCGATCGTCCCGTCAACATAGGTAGTAAGCTGGGTGAGAAGGAGCGGATCAAGGCCTTTCTCGACTGCAAGGAAGATCCCTGCAGCATCGACCAGGCGGAGTTTGCTCGTGATGAAATGGATAAACTTGGAGATATTGGTGGAGGGGAGGTAGATCAGCATAGTGCTGACCGAATCAAAGAGGAGGCACGTTTTTTCACCGGCAAGGCTGTTCAGCACTTCGGTTATCGCGATACCAAGGTCAGTCAGGTTTGAGGGGCTGTTGATGAACCGGCAATTTTCCTGGCCAGGAGGAATCTTGCCAAGAGCATACTTCGTGATGGCATCGATGAATGAAACCCTCGAGATGTCTATACCATCAGTAGAATAATGTTTTTTCAGGACAGCTGATGGCTGGTTCGTGGTGATAACCACAACCCGGTATCCCCGACCAACCAAGGTCTGGATGATATGCGCATTGTTCTTTTTCAGCATATCAGCACTGGAAAGGACCAGAAAGAGCTTGTCCTCACCCAGCCTGGAAAAGTCTATCGCCATATTCCTGATCCTCTCACCGGGTTAAAAAATCCCTGTAGGCGTTAGGGATTTCAGTATGTTCCTCCACGACGTCCTTGTTCAATTCCTGGAAGTTGGATAATATCTGCTCTGCGTGGGCCAGTTGCGTAGAGAGCTCCATCTTCACTATATCGATATCCGGAATTTTCCCGTCGAATTCCATACGGATAGCCAGGAGGTTGTCACGCAGGATCTTAATGGGATTTTTTATTCTCAAGGTTATCTCGCTCAGGTAGCCGACAAGGGCATAATGCTCTTTCTCGATTGCTTCCTTCTGTGCCACGATCTCCAGCCTTCCACGGTCCCTTTCCTCCGAGATCCACGCTACGATAAATGTGACTACAAGGAACATTGCCGCCCTTAAAAGGGTCGCCCAGTTGAAATCGCCGACAGCAAGGCTTGTAATAAAGGTTGCCGCCACCAGCGCGATTGCTACAAAGAGCGCTTTCCTGTAGTACCAGACTGCCGCGAGGATAAGGAGGATATAAAAAATATGGGTGTAGCCTATGGCGGTTCTCATGAAGAAGTGCACAACAACCTCAAGTCCAATGCATACCATCCCAAGGACAACCAGTATCCATACCTGGCGACCTGGATCCAGCTTTTTTCCATCACTCTGGTTCATTGAAATGCCCTCCTTCCCTCATTTCCGTGGTGCACACTTCTGTAATAGACTTCTCCTTCATATTAAGGTTGATCTGGTTCCCATATGCGAACCGCATCTATACGGGTGGATTCACTGGATTGATATCCCCCGGGGCGCGTATGAGTATCTCTCTCTCCCCGCGGAATGTCTGGACTACCCCGTACAACGATACCGCATCACCCACTTTCGGCCAGCCCTCCTTCACACAGGAGGAGGGAATAAAAATCCGCATCCCGGATATCACCAGGATCTTGTGTCCGCCTGTCGCAGTGTACGATTGCTCCTCAACAATCCCTTCATAATGAACCAGTTCCCCGTCTGCACATTCAGGGGCATATGGTTTTGAAAAAATACCCTTGCCTATTACTTCAAGAACTCCCGCGGATGCGAGGACAATAGCAATTACCAGTACGAGAATCAGGATTGCTATCTTCTCCTGCCGTACAAGGATCACGGAATAATGGTGGGTCCCCACTCTTTATAAGCACCGATAGGTTGATATGTTAACAGCGTTAACGAAGCCTTCATGCAAGAGATGAACTTACCTCCATCGTCTCTCACCGTCCTTCACATCCTTGATCAGGGCGGGGCAATGACACACAAGGACCTCGTGAAGAGAACGCGTCTTGCACCACGCACGGTGAGATATGCACTGAAACGCCTGAAAGAGCAGCACCTTATCATCGAGAAATTCAACTTCAAGGATGCACGGCAGATAATCTACCAGAACAGCCCACCCCAGGTGGCTGCATGAATGAAAAGGACTGCGATATCACTGTCTGTGATTCCATGGTCCGCAAGCTTCTCCCTGCGATGCGTGCCGAGATGGTGTCAAGGCTTGTCAACAAGCAGGGAATGAGCCAGAGTGATGCAGCAAAAAAACTGGGACTGACCCGCGCTGCGGTCTCCCAGTATCTCAGCCGCAAGCGCGGCGATGCCGGTATCGAAATATCACCCGATATGAATTCGCTTCTTGACCGCTGGGCTATGTCGGTTGCAGGAACCCAAGAATCCATCACGCTCTGTGATATCTGCCAGTGTGCGATGAAAAATACCGGCCAGCAGAAGAAGGAACTTCCCCGGTATGACAAAAGCGGGCTTCCCGGGTTCAAGGCTCCTTCCTCTTCCGGACCCAGGCGTAAAGAGAAAGAGTACTGAGAACGACACCGGCGGCCGCAATCTTTTGGAGATCGGGGCCGCCAGGAGCCCCACTTTTTTCTGCCGATCGCCAGTCCCTCTCAAACACCCCGGTGTAGTATTCACCCAATCCTGCATGCTCGATGATGAGACCTACTTCCCTGTTGAAGGTAGGGGAATTCATGTTCCAGTTGATACTACTCACCAAAACTTTCTCCCCGTCGACTATCACACCCTTGTTGTGGATCTTCTCCACGAGACCCGGGCTCAAGTCGGCGCACCGTGCTTCGAGCGGCAGTCCTTCTGACGCGGCAATGTCGTTTATGATGGCCACCATCTCGTCATTGTCTGCCTCACCATCCACGTTATAATAGTAAGAGTCAAGGAGAACCCTCACCGGAATTCCCCGGCGGGAGACGTTGAGAGCATCTGCAAGAAAGGGATTGAGAGAAAAGGCTGTCTCATTCGTAATATATGCCATCTCGATATCGACAGACACACGGGCACCCGTGATCAGATCATGAAGCTGGCTGCTCGTATCAGGTGAAATCACAGGTATAACGGTCGCTCCGGAGAAGATATAGGGAGAAGATTCCGCATGATATTCCTGCCATGAGGGTGGTTCCTCGTCACCTTCCCTGGGATCGGCAGGTATGGACCACGATCCATCCGCATCATGAGTATACACTGATTTGAAATAATCGGCAAGGCCCTCGTGGGTGACAACAACCCCCCAGCCACGGTTCCCCCTCATGCCCATTTCAGGAAAGCCGTTTTCCTTGAAATTTTCGCTTGTGACAAGAACTTTCCGGGAATCGATGACCATGTATTTGGAGTGGAGAAAGCGGTAGGGTGTATGCATGGTCTCTGTTCCGGACATGGTTCTGATAGGGATACCCTCCCGCTGCATGTACGCTATCACCCAGTGCTCTTCAGCAGGGATACCCCCGACGGGTCCTCCTTCCACCAGAATCTCCACATCAACTCCACGCCTGTGTGCATGTACCAGATACTCCGCAAGAACAGGGCTGGAAATCTCGTAGATACTTACCAGTATCTCATCCCTCGCTCCAGCAACAACCTCATAGAAGACCTCGCGGGAACAATCGGGAGAGACGAATGCAATTCCGCTGGCGCCATAAAAAACCGCAGGTTCATAGCGCGATTGCCCGATCATGAGAACCCGCGAATCCCAGATCCCGTTGACAAGGAAATGAACCTGCCCCTGGCGGCCGGTCACCATGTCGGGCCAATCCACCTCCTGGAGGCATACACCCCCGGAATAGAGCGCGATCTGATCATGGTCATTCGCGAGCTGAAAACGGCCGGTCCGGATCACATTGGGGATCTCCGGCACCCCGCCTTCCCATTCGAAATCCGGGTATTCGCCATGGCTTCGGGAATATGCTTCAGCATCCTTCGCGATTACCAGCTTCCCGGAAATTGACGTTCCTTCAGGAAACCGGATCGCCCCTTCCCCGTCTGTGACCATGAACCCATCAAGGATCCCAACGCCTTCCAAAATCAGGTATTCGTCGCGATCGTCAGGGAGAAATGGATCCGGGCAGAATTCGGTGATCACAACTCCTGTCACCGGGCAAAGGAGCGCAAGGGTGACAATGAAGAGGATTCGCAACACGACTGAAAGGTGGTGAAGCATTGGACTATTAATCTGCTGAAATATATCATCTGTGAGACATGACAGACGCGACTCCCCCGTGTGTGCTGAAGATAGGCGGCAGTCTCCAGGATCATGCAGAGAGAATCTGCTCCATGCTCCTGGAACATGACTTCCCGGTCCTCATCGTGCCAGGGGGAGGAGTCTATGCTGACGAGGTCCGGCGGTCCAATGTCACAGGATCCGTCGCTCACTGGATGGCAGTCGCCGCAATGGAACAATATGGCTGGTACCTCTCCTCTTTCGGGATACCTACTACGCCTGCTCTCTGTATCCCCTCGCACCCGGTGATCCTGCTCCCTTACTGCCCTCTCATCGCCCTTGATCCCCTGCCTCACAGGTGGGAGGTAACCTCGGACACGATTGCGGCATGGTGTGCACATACTCTTCATATTCCCCTTGTCATCCTCAAATCCGTCGATGGCATCCACTCAGGCGGCGTTCTCTGCCAGAGGATAGAATCTCCGCTTCCTACAGGTGATGTCGATCCCTGTTTCATTCCTTATGTCCTGGAACACGGAATTCCGACAAGGGTCGTATCCGGCAGGGATACTGAGAGGGTATTCGCGGTTCTCACCGGTCATCCTACCACAGGTACGACCATCGGCTTTTAAGTATTTCAGGAGAGATATTATGAGAACATTCTTTCAGGAGGGTTCTATGGCGATCAGAAAGTGTACATCTTGCAATTCACCGCTTGCCGAGGAAGGCGCGACTGAGTTCGGCTGTCCGAAATGCGACTACCAGATCAGGCGATGCTACAGGTGCCGCGAACAGAGTATTCCTTATACCTGCCCCAAATGCGGGTTCGGGGGGCCATGACATGGGCATGGTAGCAATCATTCTCAAAGTCATGCCCGAATCACCTGATGTGGATCTCAATACACTGAAGGCGGAGATAAAAACGAAAGTTCCGTCAGTGAAGGATATCAGGGAAGAGCCTATTGGTTTCGGGTTAAAAGCCCTCAAGGTAGCAGCGCTCGTGAATGATGCCGGCGGTGAAAGTGACGCAGTAGAAGCTGATATCCAGAAGATCGCAGGCGTAGAGCGCGCAGAAATCGTCGAGCTTACCCTTACCTGAAACACACCGATACGAATACCCTGATGGTGTATCAGGACAGGAATCTTTTAACTCTCAATTTTTTTCAGAATTTTATTCGTGATGGTCCGGATCTTTTCGACCGATTCCTGGAATTGCGTGACCTCTCCTTCCGATATTTTAATGGGAACAGGGAACACACCGCTCCGGTTGATTCGTGCCGGGACACCGATACATACATCACCAATATCATGGACTTCGCTCTGGATATAGGCTGAAACAGTGAGGATGCGGTTCTCATTCCCAAGGATGGTCCTGACCAGTGTTGCAATTGCTTCGCCGGGTCCGTATACCGTTGATCCTTTATTCCTGATAATCTGTTCACCGCACGTTTTCACACTCGAGAGTATCTCGTCAACCGGAAGCCGCGAGAAGGTGGGCAGGTTGGCGATCTGGATCCCTCCTATAGTAGTAGCGGACCATAACGGCACCATGGAGTCCCCGTGCTCCCCTATGATACGGGTATGTACCTCGCTTACATGTACCTTGAAATGCTTGGCGATAAGGGATTTCAGGCGCATTGAATCAAGGTGAGTCCCAAGCCCGAAAACCTGGTTTGGAGGCATTTCCGAGTATTTCAGTGCTACTGAGGTCATCACGTCAACAGGGTTTGTGACCATCAGGATCATGGCGTCCGGGGCGCATTTCCCGATTACTTTCGCAACATTCGCAACAATGCGGGCATTTTCAAGTGCCAGGTCAAGTCGGTCCTGACCGGGGGTCCTTGGAATCCCTGCGGTGCATATCACCACATCTGAATCACAGGTATCTTCAAGGTCTGTCGTCCAGGTGAGATCCACTGCCTGTCCCGACGCAGCAAGCGAATCGATCAGATCCTGTGTGATCCCACAGAGCAGGTTCTCTCGTCCGGTTCTGCCATAGAGAACAATCTGGTGAACATACGGAATCCCTGCCAGGGTGTGTGCAGAAAATGTGCCAACGTTCCCGGTGGCCCCGATTATTGATATTTTAGACATGGACGGTCAGCCTGGAAAATGGGGACACGTTCTCGGTCGACGGTTCGTGACTGCCTCCTCCGGGCACACTCCTCCTCCACCCCGCGACCCCATGGGCGCCGAATGTTCACGGTAAGTCTGCTCCCTTCCGGGCCTGGACCGGTCCCCGCGACAGCAGGTCGCCACCCCCTCCGGGGTCTTGATCCCTGTCCACCGACCTCATGGGACGAGGTTTCAACGTCGGCCTGTACCGTTTAAAGACAACCCGTTACCGCCTTCTCCGAACTTCGCCCCCCGCATGCCGACGGTTTCGGGTCACAGGTGACGCCGGGCCACCCGGGCTAGTCCCCATACCATATGGAGACCCTAGGGGATAAATACCTCGCCGGGCACACGGCTCTGCCATTCCTGCAGTATCCTATCGGTCTCATCCTTATCCGATTTGTGAAAGATATCAAGGACTGCACATACCGGTTCTGAAGGAAGCACCCTCCACAATTCCCGATAATCTCCCTGGTATACAAGGATCGATTGATCACCCCCTGCGTCAGCGATCCTGACCGGGTCCCTCCTCACCATGTGCTCCTGCATGGCATCATACGTTGAGTGAAACACAATCTCATCAATTTTGAAGAACATGCGATTGACATGAAGGTTTACCGCCGACCAGTAGGCTGCTGCGTACCAGGCATCGCTCATGATTACCCCTAAAACCCCGTGCCTTGCGGCACACAGACCAAGCGTCCCTGCACCCGAACAGGCGTCCACACACCAGGTTGGGTGACGTGTTCCAAGGTGGCGTTCCACTGATTGTATCTTGGGATTCCTCAAGCGCGGAAACTCAATGTGCATGACGGATTGCTGGGTGTAAATCACAAGGGGGCCGGCACGTGTGGAAAAGACTCCGGCACGCACATCGCATCCTGCAAGGAGTTGATAGGTCCGATATGGCGATGAAAGTGAGAGATCCGTGACTCCAGGTACGTAATCACCGCATTTGACCACCCCTTTTACCTCGGGTACTTCCACTACAATCCTCTTTGCTGCCTCCTCTGTCACGATCGGGGAGAGGAGAACCAGCGAGTCGGGCGAGAGAAACGGCGGGGAGGTCATAAAAAAACCAGGGTGGATGAGAGGAGACCCTACCGCTCTGAGTGGTTCATCCCCTGACAGGATTCCCTCATCCAGGAAAATCACGTAGATATGTGCGAATACCTCATCGATGAATCGCCTGTTACAGGCACAAGGAGTTGCATAAAACCTGCCGCGGAGTGGAGCGTTCTTGTCCAGGATCCTGAACCTGCACTCTTCACACTTTGAAAATACCGAAGAGAGCGATTCAAGTACGGCCGGTGCATCTCTAATGCAGTCACCACCGCAAACAGGGCATCTCATACCCGGTAATTTCTTTCGGCCCCATACATATCTTTTGAACGGGCTCTTGAGAGAATTGCTATTATAGCGAATGGTTCAAAAGTGGGCCCGATGCGATTTGAACGCATGACCGCCCGGTTATGAGCCGGGCGCTCTGACCGGACTAAGCTACGGGCCCGTGAAAAAAAACGCCGCCAACAGGACTCGAACCTGTGACATGCTGGTTAACAGCCAGCCACTCTACCAACTGAGTTATGGCGGCACTGCAAATGTGCTACCATATTTTGATGTTGACCGTGTTAAAGGTAGCGGGTTCATCAGGGAGCCTCCGGGATAATGTGGCGTCCCATTTCAGGGCTCGGGGTGCTTCATGCTCTCGAGGAGATTTATCATCTCAGCAAGTTCTCCATCAAGGCCCCCAAGGAGTTCCAAACTCTGGGGTGTAGCCACCGCACCGGAGGGTGAAGCTCGGATATACCCCATCTGCTCCAGTATGCGGAGAGAGTACCGGATCCTGTGAAATGGAAGGTCCATCAGCTCAGAAAGTTTCATGATGCCTATCGGCTGGTGACTAACCACCGTGCGCAGCACCTGGATATGCCGCTGCATCAATTCAATCTCCCCTTTTACCTTCTCAATCATGAATCCCTCCGACGCACCAGGATTTTCTAGGGTTGTTCATCGAGCCATCTTCTGGTAGCCGAATAATGCTTCCTGAAATAGAGACCGAGTCCGAGAGCCGCCGCAAAGAGAATCAGGGCCGCCGGGATCGCGTAATGCCCCTGGAGCTTAAGGAGGGCCACCACACCGAGTGCAACTATGAGTACGATAGCATTGAGGACTATCGCAAGGCGATAAAATTTCCATTTTAATTCCTCTTTGGTGACCTCGTCCATTACAGGAATGTCAGCTCCATAATAAAAGTACTTGTGGTAAGGACGCAAATAATCAGGAGATATGGATGCGCTTGATTCTGCAATCGTACACAGCGGATCAGAAGCGTACGTTGCCATAGGCACCTCGCAGGACGCTGACATACGCTACCTCACGCAGTTCTCAACCACCGACCCCATTGTATACATACGGCGGCGGGGCGAGCAGGGTTGTATCATCGTATCACAGATGGAGTGTGATAGGGCCCAGCGTGAGTCAAACGCTGTAGTGATCTCAAGGGCCCAGGCAGGACTGCTTGAAATCCTGAAGGATGAGAATGACAGGTGGCGGGCGCTTGCAAGGATGATTGCAGGCCTTGTTCGTGGAACAATACTCGTCCCGCCCCAGTTTCCACATGCACTTGCAAGGGAGCTTGGCACAATGTGCAGACTCGAGGTGGACCGGGCTGCACTCGCTGGCATGAGGGCTGTGAAGAGTCCCCGGGAGATCGAGAACATCCGGAGGGTCCAGGTAGCAACCGAAAAAGCAATGGAGAGGGGAATTGCCATGATCCGGAAGTCACGCGTAAAAAGCGGGTTCCTGTACCAGGGTGCCGTGCCGCTCACCTCGGGCATGGTCAGGGGGGCGATGCACCAGGTTCTTGTCAGGAATGGCTGCAACGCTTCCGGCACCATTGTATCATGCGGGGAAGAGAGCGCGCTTCCTCATCTTACCGGTGAAGGTCACCTCAAAGCGGACGAACCTATTGTCATTGACATCTTCCCCCACAATGAACAGACCGGGTATTACAGTGATATGACCCGAACAGTCTTGAGGGGAGAGCCGACAATACAGATAAAGGAGATGTTCCGTGCTGTCAGGGACGCACTGGAAATGGCAGCAGGAAATATCCGCCCCGGGCTGACCGGTGCTGAGGTCTACCAGTCGGTCGTGGATCTCTTTGCCGAGAGGGGTTTTGAAAGCGGCCGTGAGGGATTCGTACATAACCTGGGGCATGGTGTTGGTCTTGAGGTCCATGAAGCACCAAGCCTCGGACCTTCAGGAGAGGAACTTTACCAGGGAAACGTAGTGACGATCGAACCCGGCCTCTATTTCTCAGGAATAGGGGGGATCAGGATAGAGAATACCGGAGTTATCAGCGCGGAAGGATTCACATCCCTGACAAGATTTCCGATGTGCCTTGACCTGTGAGGTGCGTATATGAATGATGAGGTAATGGACAAGTATCTGGAGTCCGGCAGGATCGCGGCACGCATCCTTCAACGAGGCAGAGACGAGATCAAGGTAGGGGCATCGTACCTTGGTGCCGTGGAGATGATTGAGGAGATGGTGAAGGCTGAGGGAGCCGGTCTTGCCTTCCCCCTCAATGTCTCCATCAATGAGGATGCCGCACATGATACCGCTTCTTCAGAAGACGGGAGAGTTTTTTCACAGGGGGATATGGTCAAGCTCGACCTCGGTGTCCACATCGACGGCTACATTGCAGATACCGCAACAACTGTTGATCTTGGAGAGCACCTCCTCCTTGTCGAAGCGTCACGCAGTGGACTGGAGAAGGCGATCTCCCTGGTGCGTCCCGGAGTGACAATCGGAGAGCTCGGGACAGCCATCCATTATGAGATAGAGTCAAGGGGATTCCGACCTGTGGCGAATCTCACCGGCCATGGTCTGGACCGGTTTATGATTCATACACCCCCAAACATTCCCAATGTAAGAGTCCAGGGAGGACCTGTGCTCGATGAAGGGATGGTCTTTGCCATCGAACCGTTTGCCACTACAGGGAGCGGAAGGGTGAACGAGAAGTTCCGGACCGAGATCTATCAGCAACAGGCACTCCATCCGGTTAGGCTTCCCTCCGCGAGGCATATGCTCGAAGAGATCCGGCCGCGCAAGGGAATGCCCTTCTCCAGGAGATGGCTCTCGGGAACGAAACGTGATCTCGCGCTCCAAGCGCTCCTCCGGGCGCAGGTGATACGGGCATATCCCGTGCTGTCCGATGTACCTGGTTCACTCGTCTCCCAGGCAGAACACACGCTGATAGTCACAGCCGATGGATGTATCGTCACAACCGCATGAGATACCCTTAAACAATTCCAGGGATAATACTAAAAGTTACAGAAATGCCTGCTCATGACGAGACCCTCAAGCTCATGGAGATTCTCCTCACCGCAGAACTCTTCAATACCCATCACAACCTGGACGTCAATGACCTCACCCCCGAATGCAGGAGTCTTTTTACGGTCAATGGGGCTCCGGATGTAAAGCGCCCCCTGCATGTGAGTGAGGGGATGGTAAGGAGGAGCCTGGGCATTGAGGATGCCTGCAAGAAACTTGCAGAGACACCGGTGGTTACCTGCGAGGAATTCGGGCAGCGAATCAAGCTCACCACCCTCGAGCCGGCTGCACGATGGTTCCTGAAAAAGGGAGGAATTGACTATATCTCCAGGAATCCGACACTTGCATATTTTTTCGAGAATTTCGAATCCACTGATGTCTCCTATGAGAAGGTGCGCGGCGAGAACCCCCCCGTGGAAGACACGAGGCTGTTTTTACAATCCCGTGTCACAAAGATTCTCTCCGAAGACGAGCCACTGAAGAATGCAATGGACCTGGTCATTCTGAGCGCCCCCGAAGAAATTGACCAGGATTTCGAGGATATGGTATGTACGAAGGAACAGCTCGATTTCATAAAAAAAGTCCAGGTCGCAAGGCAACACCGCGATACCCTACGCCGGCACCGTATTCATGAAGTGGGCAAGCTCCTCTTTGTAGGTCCGCCGGGAACCGGAAAGACCTCCCTTGCCCTGGCTTTATCCCGGAAACTCCACCTGCCTCTCCTGGAAGTGAGGCTCTCGATGATCACCTCCCAATACCTTGGCGAGACCTCAAAGAACATCGACCGCATCTTTGATCTGGCAAAAGGACTTGCACCCTGCATCCTCTTCATCGACGAGTTTGATTTCATAGCAAAGAGTCGTGTTACCGATGACCATGGTGCGATGAAGCGTGCCGTGAATGCACTCCTGAAGAATATTGACCAGGTGAGCCTCGTTCGTCACGGGGTCCTCCTTATCGGGGCTACCAACCATCCGCAACTCCTCGATGATGCTGCGTGGAGAAGGTTTGATGAAGTAGTGGAGTTCGGACTTCCGGACAGGGATATGCGCCTGGCGATCCTCGAGAAGGTATCTTCAAGCATGAAGCACAGCTGTGATCTTGCCGGTCTTGCAGACCTGACCGAAGGCTTTTCCGGGGCTGACCTCCGGATCGTGGTCAAAGAAGCGCTCCTCTCATCTCTTATGGAAACCCGGGATTCTATCTCCCCTGCAGACATTGAGCGTGGCATCGCTGTGGTTCAGAACCGGAATACTATCCGCGCCCAGAACTGGTTGTCGTAGGATGAAAATCACCCTCCTCGGGACAGGTGATGCCATTGGCACACCAAAGATCGGATGTTCATGCAGCCAGTGTATCCATGCTCATGAAAAGGGCGTGCAGAGACTCAGGACCTCGCTTTTAATCGAGTGTGACGGACAGCATATTCTTATCGATACAAGTCCTGATCTCCGCCAGCAACTCCTCCAGGCAGGATCTCCGCGTATTGATGCTGTTCTGTGGACCCATGGCCACTACGATCACTTCATGGGGTTCGGCGAGTTCTACAGGGTACAGGGAATCCCTGAGGTATACGCACCTGAAGAGGTTATCGAGTACTGCGGTGAAGTCTTCAGGTTCCTTGATTTTTCACGGCATCCCATCCGCGAATACACCAAATTTGACCTCAACGGGATAACTCTCAGTTTTCTCCCTGTTATCCACCCCCCGGTACGTACGTGTGGGATTTTGCTTGAATACGATGGAATGCGTGTTGGATACACTTCAGATGCCATTGCCAATCTTCCCGAAAAAACGAAAAAAGCCCTTGAGGGAGTGGACCTTCTCTTCGTAGATGCGCTCCTGCCTCCTGATCGCCATGTTTCCAAGCACATGAACTACCAGGAAGCCTGCGACCTTGCAGCCTTGCTCGGGGCGGGGGATTTCAGATGCGTCCATCTCAGTCACCTCATGCCATGGGATCTTCCCCACCTTGGGTCTGACGGTGAAACCTTCACATTCTGACTTAATGCAGTGGCTCCATGCGGGTCTCGGGAGGGGGATTCGGGCATACCTATATAGGATTCTGTCTCCCATTTATGGGTGGATGAATATAAAGATCCTCGAGTTGCAGAAGGACAAAGTCAGACTCCTCGTCCAGGGAGAAGGCCATACATTCATGAATGCCCTCACAGAGGAGATACTGAGTGATCCAGACGTGGATGTTGCCAGGTATCTTATCAAGTTCCAGTTTTCGGATCCTGAACTTCTGGTCACCACAAACGGAAAGAAGGCGCCTCTTGAGATCATCCAAGATGCCTGCAGGAGGATATCCCAGTCCTGCGATGAACTCCTTGAGAGTATCGCGTCAAAATAATCCGAAATCAACTATTTTTTGCTTTTTTTTGGTTTTTTCTTGCTTTGAAAAACAATACCCTTGTTTTTTTAAAAAAACCAGGGTGAAAACCTTGAGGGGCTTTCAACCACCCCTGGAACCTTGATTCAGCTCAGAACGCGTTCCGTAAATACGATCGAGCCCGATACCCGGGTTATCTTTACCTTGACCTTCTGCCCAGGCTTTCCACCGGGAATATAGAGGATATACCGTCCCATCCGGACAACGCCATCACCTCTCCGGCTCACGGACTGAACCTCTACATCGATAATCGCACCCTCTGATATCTCGTTGCTGACTGGTTCGGTCCGTGCTTTTCTCTTTCTGACAGGCCGGTGACCTCCACAGGCATCGCAGCGGAGAAGGAGAACACGGTCATCTTTCACGAGTCGGGTGTCGGGTTTTCCGCATTCGGAGCAGATGACATAGTCATCGACATACCCCTTCACAAGGGAGACTATCAGTGATGCTTCGAATTTTCCGTTGAATATTGCCCGGGATCCATCGATCTTACCCGCCGTCCCAAGCTCTCCCAGGAGGAATTTCATCAGGTGATCCTTGTCGCGGCGGACGGTGTCTGCGATCTCGGAAAAATTCTCCAATACTGTGGTCTTCCCCTCGATATATGACCTGGCTTCGGGTACCGTGAACCGTTCCACTGATTCGCTCGGTTCGGTCACGTGAGCGTAAGCCTTCTTCAGGAGTGTTTCGTACGGTTCAGCCATCATTCTTATATAGGTCGCCTGAGTGTAAAAATGCCACCTTATGAAAAAAAGAAAGGTACGCCGGTTTTTCAATGCAGCTTCGCTTCCTGACAGGGAAGGCAAAACCTTAAATCCCCTTCCTAATTTTAGGATGAATAAAAAAAATACACCCCCTTCGATTGGGGCATCTGAAATGAAAATACCGGGATTTTTTCAGTTGAAAAAGTGATTATCTCCTGAACTGCGGCATCATTGCCCGGACCTCTTTTCCCACCTGCTCGACAAGGTGTTCCTCGTCCGCACGGGTAAGGGCATTGAAGACCGGTCGGTTCACCATGTTCTCGAGCATCCATTCCTTGGCGAATTCCCCGCTCTGGATCTCTTTTAATATCTCCTGCATTGCCAGGTAGGACTCGGTTCCGATAACCCTCGGGCCGCGGGTCAGGTCTCCATACTGCGCGGTATTGGAAATGGAGTTGCGCATATTGGTAAAGCCACCCTCGTAGATGAGGTCCACGATTAACTTTGTTTCATGGAGCACTTCGAGATATGCCATTTCTGGTGCATACCCTGCATCAACAAGCGTTTCGAAACCAGCTCTGATAAGAGACGTGATACCACCGCATAGCACCGCCTGTTCTCCGAAGAGATCAGTCTCCGTCTCCTCACGGAATGTTGTCTCAAGCACGACGGCCCTCGTGGCTCCTATCCCCTTGGCATAGGCGAGTGCGATCTTCTGCGCCTGGCCCGTGTAATTCTGATGTATTGCGATGAGGGCAGGCACACCCTTTCCCTCCTCGTAGGTCCTCCTGACCATATGACCGGGGCCCTTCGGGGCCACCATGATAACATCGATGTCAGGTGGCGGGACGATCTGGCCGAAGTGGATGTTGAAGCCATGGGAGAACATCAGGCATTTGTTCTGGGAGAGATGAGGGTGGATTTCCGCCTTGTAGATAGCCCCCTGGTGCTCATCAGGGACCAGCACCTGGACAATACTTGCCATTTTTACGGCTTCGGGGACAGGATAGACCTTGAATCCATCCGCAGAGGCCGCCTGCCATGAACGCCCGGGCCGAAGCCCGATCACGACGTCAAGGCCGCTGTCACGCAGGTTGAGAGCCTGCCCTCTTCCCTGTGACCCGTATCCTATCACTGCGATCCTCTTCCCCTTCAGAACCCCGAGGTCCGCATCGGTATCATAATATTTTTCCATCATAGCGTTATCCATGACATATCAGTAACAGAGCACTTAAATATTATATGAAAAAATACGTTCCACATCATTCTTGGGAGCGATGCATTATTCCCAGTCTCATTCCACAAAAATCCGGGCGTGATTTGCCAGACGTTCAATCCACCATCCCTGATATTCGTATTAATCTGACGAGGGTGGGAGTAAAGAATGTCAAGAAACTTGTTGAAGTCACAAGGCCCGATAAGAGGTCGGTTATCTTCATCTCCAATTTCGATGTCTTTGTCGATCTCCCCGGAAGTCTCAAGGGGGCCAACCTCTCCCGGAATTTCGAAGTGATTGACGAGGTTCTCCAGCAAGCCATCGATGGCGAAGTGAAGGAGATTGAAAACCTCTGCAGCGTCGTTGCCAGAAAACTCCTTGACAGGCACGAGTATGCAGACCGTACCGAAGTATTGATGAACAGCCAGTACATGGTAAAACGGGAAACGCCCGTATCCCATACGAGCTGCCACGAGGTTGTCAGGGTTCATGCCCGCGCAGTTGCCAAGCGGACCTTCCGGAACCCGATCGTGAGGAAGAGTATAGGTGCAGAGGTGACGGGCATGACCGCATGCCCCTGTGCCCAGGATATCATGAAGGAGAGAGCAATCTCTGTCCTGCAGAACCTTGAAGTCCCCGATGAGAAGATCAGCGGATTTTTGGCAGAAGTCCCCATGGCGACACACAACCAGCGTGGGCGGGGTTTCCTGTCAATTGAGATCGATGACGACCAGCACGTCAAACTCGAGAAGATCATAAAGATCCTCAAGGAATCGATGAGTGCCTCAATCTTTGAACTGCTGAAGAGGGGTGACGAGAGTTACGTCGTGCTGAATGCTCACAAGAATCCCAGGTTCGTGGAGGACTGCGTCCGTGAGATCGCCAAAAAAGTGATCGCCGAATTCAGGGATCTTCCCGGCGATTCACTCATCACCATCATGCAGACAAACGAGGAGAGTATTCACCAGCATGATGCCTATGCAGAGCGCCAGGCTACCATGGCCGAGCTTTACGAAGAGCTGAACGGAGAGCATTCCTGATACTTCTCTTTTTCAACTCCACCCCATACACTTTCATTCTGTGATTGCATCACTATGATTGAGATCCGATTATCTTCGAATTCCACCCGGGTTCGATATCCTGAACAAGTATCATCTATTGATATAATTTCATACTGATTCGCGCATGGATTTCAAAACTGGCCTTTGAAAAAAACGGTAAATTATCCCTCGATATTCAATGATTTTTTTCCACCTTTCTGTGTTCCCCTTGAATATTTTGTAAAAAAATGCTGATGCGAATCCTGTTTTAAAAAATATAATGTTTTTACCCTTTTTCCTAATGCCGTGCATAAGTGCACAGCAGATAAATATAGGGAGTTCGCAACACTTCTCCTGAACGTACTCTGTACGGTCAAACATCTCTCGTAAAGAGAGGTGCGTGTGGAATATTACCGGTATCGCAAAGAGAACAACGAGAATACCATGAGGCGATAATATTGTCGAAAATTGTAGAGATCTCCCCAACCACGAGGCATGAGGGACACTCAAAGCTCGTCCTGAAAGTTGACGATGCAGGTATCGTCGAGCGTGGTGACTGGCTCTCCATAACCCCAGTAAGAGGGGTGGAGAAGCTGGCCATCGGAAAGACGATGGACCAGGTCCCGAAGATCGCGTCCCGCGTGTGCGGTATCTGTCCGATCGCTCACACCCTCGCAGGTGTAGAGTCCATGGAGGCCTCCATTCGCTGCGAGATCCCCAAGGATGCAAAGCTCCTTCGTATCATTCTTCAGAGTGCCAACAGGCTTCATAGCCACGCACTTCACAACATCCTGACCCTCCCGGATATGTATCTCCCGGGGACTGACACCAAGATCAATCCCTTTACCCCCCAGGAGCCGGTACGGTCCGTAGCCAAGAGAATCCAGAGGCTCCGCGAGATCGGCCAGACCATCGGGCAGATCGCGGGTGGCGAGGCAATTCACCCCAGCAACCCGAGGGTCGGCGGTATGTACAAGGCCTGTACCCCACAGGCAAAGAACAAGATGTACGACCTCGCCAAGGAGGGACTGACCCTTGCACACGAACAGATGGACTTCATGATTGCCATCCTTCGCAATTTCCAGAAGCGTGACTGGGCGGAAGTCGCTGGCAAACAGATCCCAATCCCGAAGAAACTCGGGTATCACAACCAGGGCTACATGGCTTCTCACCCCCTGTACGGCAGCTCCAGTCTTGACTCGAATCCCGGGTGGGACCCCCAGCGCTGGACCGATGTCCGCCCCTGGGACTGGTACATGGGCGAGGGCGAGGTAAGTCTTGCAGACCCAAGCTACCCTGTTGGAGGTACATCACCAGTCGGGACCAAGGTCAATCCCCAGATGGAGGCCTGCACCGGTGTGCCGCTCTATGACGGAGCCCCCGTCGAAGTGGGTCCCCGCGCCCGGCTTGTCAAGTTCAAGAACTTCGACGAGAAAGGGACTATCGGGCAGCAGGTCGCACGGCAGATGGAATATACCGACTCTGTGTATTCCATCCTCAATGCACTGGACGAGTACAACCCGAACGGGAAGATCCTTGCGGACCATATCCCCCAGGGTGATGGTTCACTCGGCTGGGCTGCAAACGAGGCTCCCCGCGGAACTGACGTTCACCTGGCCAAGGTCAAGGATGGCAGAGTGCTCTATTATGAGATGCTTGTGCCCACCACCTGGAACTTCCCCACCTGCAGCCAGGCTCTCGCCGGGGCTCCATGGCAGCTGGCGGAAATTGTCGTCAGAGGATATGACCCGTGCGTGTCATGTGCAACCCACATGATCGTCATCGATGAGGACAAGAAGATAGTTGCCCAGAAACTCATTCAGTGAGACTCCCCCATGCTGTATCCAGAGATTGTGATAGCAGGGTGCGGTAACCCGTTGTTCGCGGATGACGGGTTCGGACCGGCCGTGGTAGAGGAGCTATTGCGCCTCGATCTCCCCGACAATATCAAAGCCGTGGATGCAGGCCTTGGAGGCCCGCATTTCATCTTTACACTGCTTGATCCGGAAGTGACACGAAGACTCATCGTGATTGATACCGTGAACTTCGAGGGAAGACCCGGTGACCTGGTCCGATTGACAGTCGAAGACCTTCCGCCGGGAAGTTATCGGGATGCCCATTCCTGGGACCTGACCGAGCCGCTCCACCGCCTGAAGGATAAGATCGATATCACGATAATCGGATGTCAGCCAAAGCGGGTGAGTGCCCCCGAATTCGAGATGGGGCTCACTGAAGAGGTTCAGAATGCAATACCCAGGGCCGTACGGGAAGTGCTGGCCCTTATAGGGGTGGATTATGGGACTACTATCCAAAATCTTCGAAAAGGAGAGCACCAGCCCGGAGCCGAAGGCGAAGCCTGCGGTGAGAGCTGACGTGGTGAAAAAGGAAGAAATCATAAAGAAGGAGGAAAAGCCTGTGGCAGACAAGATTACAGTTGGCCACGTGCACATGAGTGGTTGCACGGGCTGCCTGGTATCCTTAGCAGACAACTACGGTGGATTGTTAACCATCCTTGACAAATACGCCGACCTTGTCTATGGCCTGACCCTCGCCGATGTACGGCATATCCCCAAGATGGATGTGGCACTTGTCGAGGGTTCGGTCTGTATTCAGGACAAGCTATCAGTACAGGAGATCAAAGAAACCCGCGAGAAGGCGGCGGTCGTCGTAGCAGTAGGTGGGTGTGCCTGTTATGGCAATATCACCAGGTTCGCACGCGGCGGCCAGCAGAACCAGCCCCAACACGAGTCGTATCTTCCAGTCGGAGACCTCATCAAGGTGGATGTCTATATCCCCGGGTGTGCCCCGACACCGCAGATGATCCGGAACGTATGCGTGATGGCCTACCTGCTCCTCAAGGGCAACAAGGACCAGCAGGAACTCGCAAAGAAATACTTAACCCCGCTCATGCAGCTTGCCGAGCGCGGGACAGAGGCCTGTGGATGCGACCTGATGTATGACATTGTCAACCAGGGACTCTGCATGGGATGCGGATCCTGTGCTGCGGCCTGCCCGGTCAGGGCTATCACCCACGAGTATGGGAAGCCCAATGTGAACCGTGAGATGTGCATCAAGTGCGGTGCATGTTATGCACAGTGCCCCCGGAGCTTCTTCAACTTTGACGTAATCCCTGAATTCGAGGGCATTATGGAAGCCATTGCAGGGGCGCTCAAGTGAGGTGATGGAGATGGCAGGAGAACTAGGAAAATACAAGCTCTGTGTATCGGCCCGCAGCAGTGACAAGGCTATCCTGAGTAAATCACAGGACGGCGGCATCGTCACTCAGCTCTTCAAGTTTGCACTCGAAGAGGGCATCATCGACGGCGCCATTGTGGCAGGAAAAGGCGACGAGCCATGGAGGCCCCGCCCGTTCATTGCGACGACCGTCGAAGAGCTGATGTCCGCAAGCGGCACCAAGTACAACATCAGCCCCCAGGTGTCCTGGATCAAGGAGGCAACCCGCAGCTACGGTCTGGATAAGATCGGTATCGTGGGAACCCCGTGCCAGATGCAGGCAGTAAGAAAAGGCCAGCTCTACCCGGTCGGGCTCCGCGATGTCCCTGACTGTATCAAACTCGCAGTGGGAATTTTCTGTATGGAGAACTTCCCCTACCAGAGTATCGTCCAGCTGGTGGAAGATCATGCAGGCATGAGAATGGACGCTGTCAAGAAGATGGAGATCGGCAAGGGTAAGTTCTGGGTCTACGGTCAGCGCGGACAGGTTGTCCAGCTCCCACTCAAGGTCACCCACAAGTACGAACAGCCCGGGTGCCACGTCTGCCTTGACTATGTTGCAAACCTGGCGGATGTATCGACCGGTTCAGTCGGAAGCCCCGATGGCTGGAGCACGGTCTTTGTCAGGACAAAGAACGGGGACGACATCTGGTCCAAGGCTATCGCCGCCGGATGCTTCGAGACCAAGCCCATCGAGCAGGTGAAGCCCGGTCTCGAACTCGTGACAAAACTGGCTACCGAGAAGATCTCGAAGAACCAGAAGACTGTCGAGGAGAGGGCCAAATTCGGAGTGAGCAAGGGACTCCGGAACCCCTACCTGGGACCAAAATAATCTTTTTTGTTTTCTTTGGCTTTTTTCGTTCTCCTCTCCGCGGGAAACTCTGTGATCAATACCATCCCGTGTTCCCGAATACCTCCTGGGAGAAACTCATGTTGTAACTAAAACGCAACCCCCGTAATGCCCAGGACTGAAATATGCCGGGGCGTTTGTACGAAGATGCAATCTGTCACCAGGTCTCACACTCCTACCAGGCGGGTGCAAAAGCTAAGAGTGGCAGGAGATGCAACCCGGCTCCGATCATGAATGAAAGCACTGCTTTGCCAGGCACATATCGATTCACACATTCCCTTAACCACGAATAACTGCAGCTTTCTTCGCAGTCAGGGGAAAGCGTTTATTCGGTCATGACCTCATTCTTCTCGATCACGAAGGTGAAACAATACCATGCATCGTTCCACGCTCTTTCTCGCCCCCGTGGCGATACTGTCCGTCTGCCTCATCCTCGCAGCCGGATGTCTCCAGGAACAGGGATCCGGGGGAGTCCCCACACCCACGCCGACATCCACCATTATCCCGGGTCCTGCATTAGGCCCTGGAGACAACGGCAAGAATGTGACCATCGCCAAAGGAACAGAGTTCTCACTGACTCTTCCCGAAAACCCGACCACCGGATATTCATGGTATCTCTCCCAATCGCCGGGCACCACTCTTCTCAGAGATGAATACATTTCCCCGGCTTCACAGGTGATGGGAGCTGGCGGCAGCCATGCCTGGTTTTTTATGGGAGAAAAGAGTGGAGACCAGAGTGTGTATGGAGAATACCGGAGACCCTGGGTTCCATCCGGCACGGTAACATACCAGGACTTCGAAGGTGGGTTCTACGGCATCGCAGGGGATGACGGGAAAAATTACCTTCCGCTGAACCTTGAATCCCAATACAGGGTAGATGGCATGAGAATATCCTTTGAGTGTGAAGAAGCCAAAGACGTCGCCACTATCCAGATGTGGGGAATCCCGGTTCACATCACATTCATTGAACCGAGAGAGACCTTCCACGTCGCGGTGAAGATACCCTGAGTACAATTAATTTTTTGGGTATAGTGTCATTGTTACCACCAATCTCACTTATAAATCACGACGAAGAATTAAGAAAAATCCAATGACTAAAATTTGGGGGAAAAAAGTACGAGTTGTCGGTCTCACTTCTCATATGCGATTGACCCCGCCGCCCCCGAAGGGCGCCCCGGCGGCGAATCAAAAACTATTCACATTGACCTTGAAAACGAAATTATCATCTGATATTCATAAAACAACATGGAAACTCGCTTCAATATATCGCGATTATATTCTCTGTTTGACAAAAAGGTCGGTGGCTAGATTGTCACTATACCCATTTTTTTTGTAAAAAATCCGGAACGCTCGCGTTTTTCAGCCGGATCAGCACACTCCTTGTTCGCGTAACTTCTAACCAAGACCGAGAATTCCGGGGAGCGTTCGTGCCCATGACCGGACCATCTCCATATCCCGGAAGTCCCCCTCGGTAATTCCTGCCAGGGTCAGGATTGCCCTGTCAGAAGGAGACACCGCACCACACTCAACTCTCCCGGCAAAAAATGCAGAATCACGCGGTAAAATATAGAGCCGGACATCCAACAGCGCATCCTCGCCGCTCTGGAGAACCTGGTTCGAGCGATCCCGAAACGAGTACCCCACTGAAAATACTGCAACAGGTACACGCCCGAGCGCCACCCTCTCCCTCGAGATCAGTTCCCTGATTTCCGCAAGCCATTTGCCCATATAGAGCGGACTTCCCAGGACTACCGCGTCGTAACCGGAGGGGCGGATATCCCTCCCGGCAGGTATGCAGTCAGCATGTGTCCCTGATGTACGCAGCACCTCTGCAATGCATTCAGCAATTTCCCGTGTCGATCCATACCTGCTGGCATAGCACACCAGCACTGACGCCGTTGGTCTTCCCGGTTCACCCACCATTTCCATTCACCACAACGTTCTCACAAGGGAGTACAATTGTACGATGATCTGAGATTGCTCATCGTTCCTATACATTCATATGCACCGTGAAGGTTATTCATTCTCATAGGTGTAAAAATCAGATGAAACAGAAAGAAGTGTTTCAGGGTGTGCCGGGAATGCTCCGGCCATTCAAAGAGTTTATCGAGAGAACGGGACTTAAGGCGGGTGACCAGGTGGTCTATTATGGGTGTCCGGGGACCTGCACGCCTTTTGTCGAACTCCTGGGATTTGCGATCCGCAGCCTCGATCTCCAGCAGGTTTTTGTTCCGTACGTTGAAGAATCGAAAGCACAGAAGATCAGGCTGGTCCCCGATATCGGGATGCAGGCGGGTGGGCCGGCATCCATCCAGAAGCCGGCCATGGTTGTTGTTATGGGGGGTCTCTCCATGCCGAATGTGCCTGTCACGGTTGACCAGGTGAAATTGACGATAGAAAAATATACCGATGCCGCCAGGGTGGGCATCTGTTTCATGAACATGTTTGAGAAGGCCGGCTGGCTCAACGCCATCGATTTCGATCTAATGATTGATGCATCGATCAATCCTGTGAATGTCTGGAAGTAGTGATGCGGGGATCCTTCATCCACCCTTTCTCATTCACTATTGTTTAAGTGTATTCTCCCCGTGCCTAGTCGCTAGAGGTCAGGTGCCAGGGTTTCCACGAATGCCGTGAGTGCGGGCATTGTCCTTGCGGGTTCGTGTGCACAAATTTCGAATATTTGGGCATTCCGGAACGCGGCACGTGCCGTGGCCGGGCATGCCCCGGGAAGATCGCACTTGTTCAGCATCACTGCTACAGGGATTTTCTGCAGGATGAATGTCTCATAAAGATGAAGGGTAAACTCGTCCAGTTCAGCACTGCAGTCAACCATCAACACTGCAGCATCCATACCCCGCGATATGATCTGGCGCACAAACTCGAATCTTTCCTGCCCGGGAGTCCCAAAGAGGTGGACATCAAGGGCATGAACATGTGCCCTGCCATAGTCAAGGGCAACGGTGGTGTCACCATTGGTTGTATGAGCCTCCACGTGCCGTGCATTGGGATCAAGTGACTGTATGAACGTAGATTTTCCCGCGTTGTATGCCCCAAAAATGACTAGCTTAACCTTTCCTCCGGCCATTGAAGTAGCTATTCAATTCCAGATTGTTTTATCGTTTCGATATGCCCCTGCACGGGCATCTGGTACTACTCAATAACCTGTGGAGAACTCCTGTAGTAGGAGGTTTTTGATTTGAACGCAGGTTCAGGATGCTCGTGTCAACTCATAAATCAGGCAACTCTAATCCATAAAAAAAGCCTTGACTTGAGGCGCCCAAGAATACATGAAGAATCATGACTGAAACGAAAGGATCACTTCCAGGCTCGCATGTCACCATGGAGACCTCCCTCGGCACAATAGAGATTGAACTCTTTGAAGATACGCCAATAACGGCGGGGAACTTTGCCACCCTTGTTCAGAAGGGTTTCTACAATGGTGTTATCTTTCACAGAGTGATCAACGGATTTATGATCCAGGGTGGCGATCCCACTGGCACGGGAAGGGGTGGTCCCGGGTATGTGATCCGGGACGAGTTCAAACCCGGAAGAAAGAATGATAAGGGGACGCTCTCCATGGCCAATGCGGGTCCGAACACAGGGGGCAGCCAGTTTTTCATCAACCTGGTAAACAACAACTTCCTCGACGGAAAACACCCGGTCTTTGGACGCGTGGTTGCCGGTATGGATGTTGTGGAGAAAATCGCAAAAGTGCGGACAGACAGGGGCGATCGCCCGCGTGAACCTGTCACCATTATCAGGGCAACCCTCTCCTGAGTGATCCCGGGAACAATCCCGGTATCTTTGTATCCCAACCCGTGAAACCGGTGGAACTGTTTCCCCGGACCACGGCATGAGGAAAGGATATTCGGGGTTTTCCTGATTTTTTTTGGGTATAGTGTCAATCTAGCCACCGACCTTTTCGTCAAACTGTAATATAATCGGGTTACATTGTGGCGGATTTCCCTGTAGTTTTACGAATATCGGATGATATTTTCGTGTTTAAGGCCAATGTGAATAGTTTTTGAATCGCCGCCGTTCTCTTTCTGAACAGTCATATCCGATTTGGTCAGCCAATACTGAAGATCCATCGGTGACCGCAGGTCACCTCGGGTCAAGGGTAGTAGCCTCGCGGTATATCCGGGGGCGGCGGGGTCAATCACATATGAGAAGTGAGACCGGCAACCGGCAATCTTCGAAATGAGTAAACTAAAAAAAAAAAGAAAATCAGGCCAGGTAATCCGACGGGGTGGGTATCTGTTCCTTGAGACCCTTCCGCTTGCGGATACCGGTCACTACTTCCTTCATCAGGTTGTTGGGCACGAGCTCGAACCCAATAAACTCGGTGCTCCACATCGCACGACCCTCAGTGGCAGACCTGATATCTCCTGCAAATCCAAACAGTTCTGCAACCGGAGCCTTTCCCACCACGGTCATCGTGTCGCCTTCGCTCTGGATATCGAACACCTGCCCCCTGCGGCCCTGGATCTGAGAGGTCGCATTCCCCATCTGGTCTGTGGGTACCGTGATCTGAATCTTCTGGACTGGTTCGAGGAGCGTATCGCCGGCAAGCAGCATCCCTGCTTTTACCGCGGACCTGACCGCAGGGATCACCTGGGCCGGGCCTCTGTGGATGGCATCCTCGTGGAGTTTTACATCAACCAGCCTGAGTTTGAGGTTCTGAACCTTCTCATCTGCAAGAGGTCCGCCATCAAGGGCTTCATGGAGGCCCTCGAGGATGAGCTCCATGGTCTCGTTCAAATACTGGATACCCTTCGTCATGTCGATGAACATCGTGTGGCCATAGATGTCCTTCACATTCTTGGCCTCATCCTTGTCCATCCCGGCAGCGATAAGAGCGTCACGCCGCTCCAGTTGGGACTGGTTCATGGATACCTGCCCGTTCTTGATCAGGTCCACGATTGCATCCGGGAGTACCTCGAGCTCCACGTAGAAACGGTTGTGACGGTTCGGCGACTTCCCCTCAACAGGGCCTGCCTTCTGGGTGACCGTCTCACGATATACGACTATAGGCTCGGAAGTGACGATCTCGACACCCTTGTCCCTCTTGATACGTCCCGTGATGATCTCAAGGTGAAGCTCTCCCATGCCTGAGATGAGGTGCTCGCCGGTCTCCTCGTTGATGGTGATCTGCAGCGTCGGGTCCTCTTTTGCGACCTGGCGAAGTACCTCAACGAGCTTCGGGAGGTCCTTCATGTTCTTGGCCTCCACTGCAACTGTCATCACCGGTTCGCTGTAATGTTTCAGCGATTCGAACGGCGTCATGTTCATGAGCGTGGTCACGGTCGACCCGACAATTGCATCTTTAAGCCCTGTTACCGCCGCAATGTTCCCGGCTTTGATCTCTTCCACCTCGACCCGGGTGGGCCCCATGAAAACCCCAACCTGTTGCAGGCGATTGACCTTCTTTGCAGTGCCCATAACATAGAGTTCAGTGCCACGCTTCATCACCCCTGAAAAGAGCCTCCCGGTGGCCACTTCCCCTGCGTGGGGATCAAATGAAATGTCGGTAACCATCAGGGCTACAGGGCCGTTCGGATCGCATTCGAGCATCCCCTTGCCCTCCGGGGTGGTGGCATCCCCATGCCAAATCACTTTAATACGCCGCTTCTGGGATTCCAGCGGGTTCGGGAGGTGCTTGACAACCATGTCCAGCACCACTTCACTGAGGGGGCTCCTCTTGGCCAGGCTCTTCATGTCCCCTGACTTGCAGCTATCGTAGACCTCCTTAAAGGATACCCCGCTCTTCTTCATGAAGGGGACCGAGACAGCCCAGTTGTAGAGGGCTGACCCAAATGCTACGGTTCCAAGTGATGCATCGAGTTTCCAACCGTCGTTGTAGGCTTTCTCGTTCATCCCCTTGATCAGCTTGTTGACCTTGTCGATGACCCTGCCCAGGCGGATCTGCATCTCCATCTCATCCACCTTGAGCTCGTTGATGAGGCGATCCACCTTGTTGATGAAGAGAACCGGCCGGACCCCCTCCTTCAGTGCCTGTCGAAGGACGGTTTCGGTCTGGGGCATCGTTCCTTCAACCGCATCGACCAGTACCACTGCACCATCCACTGCACGCATAGCCCGGGTTACGTCACCTCCGAAGTCCACGTGCCCGGGGGTATCTATCATGTTGATAAGGAATTCATGCCCCTCGTACTCGTGCACCATGGAGACGTTGCTCGCATCAATAGTGATGCCACGCGCCTGCTCCTCCTCATCAGAGTCCATGAAGAGCTGTTTCCCGGCAAGTTCTTCTGAAATAATCCCTGCTCCGGCAAGGAGATTATCGGAGAGCGTGGTCTTGCCGTGATCGATGTGGGCAACGATACCGATATTCCGGATGTGTACCGGATCACTCATCAGTTCAGTGACTTTCTCGATTGATTTTTTGCCTCTGGCCATAAACACACCACAAAAAAGTGAATATATTTACCTATCGTGCGGATTTTGCAATCCGTTCGCGTTCTTCTTTCTTGTTCACCGAATACGCCTTCACATCACCCTTGGAGGCGGCAATAATCTCGTCGGCAAGGCATGCGGCAGCCGGCTTTTTGCTCTTACGTGCAGCCTTGTAGACCGCTTCGGAAATGAAAAAGAGGGATGTGTTCACCCTGCGGATAGGTGCGGTGTCCACCGATTTAGGGACGTTAATGCCCCCATATTTCAGCCGTACTGTCTCCTCTCTCTGGCCCGTATTGGTGATTGCCTCAACGAGCACCTGGACCGGGTTCTTCTTGGTTTTCTTGTGGATCGTCTCGAATGCATCACGCACGATCCGGGTCGCCAGCTGCTTGTTGCCAGTGTTCTTCTCAGTCTGCATCAGCCTGTTGATGAGGCGTTCCACAATCAGCATATTGGCTTTATTGAACTCCTGCCTGGTGAATTTTCCAGTTGAGTTAGGGACAATCACGGGATTCAGGCTTATATACCTGACGAGACTCGGGTCGGTCACCTGGACTTCCCCGAGATCCCACTTATTGAAGAGGAGTCTGGACGCACGTTCTTCTTCTGCCATGTCAGATCACCTGCGTGGTTTCTCCTTTCGGCCGATAACCATCTCGTGGAGGCAGACGTTGTTCACCTTTGTGACAACGTACCGTACTCCGGGAATATCACCCATTGAACGTCCCATACGCCCGCCAATCCCCTCGATTTCGACCTCGTCATGTTCATCGATGAAGTTGATAGCCCCATCTCCGACAGCAAACGCGGTGACCTGTCGGCCGTTCTTGATTAACTGTACCCTCACGCACTTGCGGATAGCAGAGTTCGGCTGCTTGGCTTCCACCCCGACCTTCTCGAGCACAATCCCCCTTGCCTGCGGAGCGCCCTCAAGAGGGTCCGACTTGAGGTTGACCCCGCCCTGGCTGCGCACGAACTTCGGGTCGCTCCAGCGGAACTTTTTTGCGTCTTTCAGCAGTTTTCTTGCTGCAAATTTTCCATTCGCCATGAAATGCCCTCAATTGAAATTGGTTTACGGTGGACTCCTTTTCATCCCGTTGTGGTATATATGAACGCGCGGTGGCGACTTATACATTATGGAACAGTCCACATTTGCTTGTATTGGTTGCCCTTTATTGCTAATAATATTATATCCCGTTCCCGCCAACACATGAGTCATGATGTGTCGGATTTTCAAGGAGGTGCATTTCGATGCGAGCCACAGGCTGCTCCACTATAAAGGGAAATGTGCCTGCCTTCATGGCCACCGCTGGAAAGTGGAAGTCTGGATGGAGGGACATGTGGATGAAAAGACCGGCATCCTGGTTGATTACCAGACTATAAAAACCACCATAGAGCGCTTCGATCACCAGATCCTGCTCAACCGCGATGATCCCATGGTCGCCGCAATTCAGACATTCCACCCGGTTATCACCACGCCGGGAGAACCAACCAGTGAACTCCTGGCATCCCTCATCGCAGGGTCGCTCAATGATGAATGTTCGCTTCTTGGTCTTCGTGCAAAGGTAACCCGGATCAGGGTCCATGAATCTCCAAGCTGTTATGCAGAAATCGTATATGAAGGTCAGTGAGATATTCAGGAGCATCCAGGGAGAGGGAAGAAATCAGGGAAGGCCCTGCACATTTATCCGCCTCGCAGGATGCAATCTCCGCTGTTCATGGTGTGATACTCCCCATGCCCTCACCGGAGGAACAGAGATGGGATATAACGAGGTGGCCGCGCAGGTCTCTGCACTCGGGGGAACCTATGTGTGCATAACCGGGGGGGAACCCCTGACCCAGAAAAAGGGGCTCCACGTTCTCGTTGATTTCCTCGCCGCACGTGGTTTTCAGATAGATATCGAGACCAACGGCACTATTGCCTTTTCCGAATTCCAGGACCATGCCAGCATCTGCATGGACGTGAAATGTCCGTCATCCGGTGAGAAAAGTGATCTCTCCCTCCTTCCTGCAATCACGGGCAGGGACTCTGTCAAGTTTGTGGTACGGGATCTTCAGGATTGTGAATATGCCGAAGGAGTGATGAAAGCATACCCCGTTGACGGAGAGGTTTTTTTCTCGCCGGTCGAGGGATCCGATGCAGCGTTCGTTGCCCGTTACCTGGTTGAACATGATATCCCGGCGAGGTTACAGCTGCAACTCCATAAAATTCTCGGGATGGTATAACGTGAACGCAGTGTGTCTCCTCTCAGGCGGGATGGACTCTACCACCCTCGCGTACCTTGCAGCGGATATGGGCTACAGGATTTTCGGCCTCCATTTCAACTATGGACAGAGAACAGAAGCAAAGGAGCGTGCGTGTGCAAAAACAATCGCGTTATTCCTCAACGCCGAAGAATTCCTTGAGGTTGATCTCTCTTATCTCAGAAAAATCGGGCAGAGCAGCCTGACTGACCATGCCCTTCCGGTCGATTCCTACCGTGAAGACCGCGAGGGTGTCCCCAATACGTATGTCCCCTTCAGGAATGCCAACCTCCTTGCTATCGCGACGAGTTACGCGGAGGCCAGGGGCGCCGATGCCATCTTTATCGGGGTCCAGTCCCAGGATTACAGCGGGTATCCAGACTGCCGGCCTGCGTTCATTGACGCATTCCAGAGGGCAATCGATGCGGGCACGAGAGATGAGACGCATATCCGGCTGCTCGCGCCCTTCATCAACATGACCAAGAAGGATATCCTGAACGAGGGATTGCGCCTCGGGGTTCCCTATGAACACACGTGGTCCTGCTACAGCAACCAGGAGACCGCATGCGGGATATGCGGGGCATGCCATTTTCGGCTTGCCGCCTTCTCTGCACTCGGAATCAAAGATCCGATCCCTTATTCGGAGCAAAAATGACAGAAATTTTCGCGGGCCGAAGGCTCATGGTGGATAAAAAGAAGTATGCCCTTCCCAACGGAACACGGGTGGAGAAGATAGCAGTGCACCCTGGAAACGCCGTGGCAATCCTCCCCTTCCGTGCTGACGGGGCCTGCTACCTCATCCGCCAGTACCGGTTCGTTATCGGGCAATACATCCTTGAGGCGCCTGCGGGAACCCTCAATCCCGGTGAAGAGCCCCTCGACGCTGCCCGAAGGGAACTGATTGAAGAGACCGGGTTCCAGGCGGAAACCTTTGTTCCGAGGGGGTCCATATTCACCACGCCTGGTTTTTCTGATGAAGTAATCTACCTGTACGAAGCTCATGGCCTGACTCCTTCCTGCCTCTACCAGAAAGACGAGGACGAGATCATCGAACTGGTCAGGGTGGAGACAAAGGATCTGACTGAAATGATCCGGGACGGCCGCATATGCGACGCGAAGACGATATGCCTGATCACACGCTGCATCGGAGCGTCCCGGTGAGACCTGCCCTCTTCTTCTCCTTTCTTATCCTTGTTGCCCTGATGTTCGCTGCCTGCTGTACAGAAACTTTGGGTACCCAGTCCGGTTCATATTCAGTTGATGATGAGGGAATGCTCCTGATAAACTGTCCTTCGTGCACCGTAGAGGAGACGCACCTTTCAGATCATGAGGGCTTCGTACTCAACCGGGTGGTGTTCAGGAACCCCCACGGCGATGTGTATGCACTTGCTGCCATCCCCGAGAAACCCGTCGCGGGATTCGTGCTCGCACCAGGTGCAGGGGTGACAAAGGAAGGCCATCAGGGGCGGGCGGCAGCCTATGCTGCCCAGGGGTACGCGTACCTGGTCCTGGATGTGAGAGGGAATGGCGGACAGACCGCGGGAAATCCGATGGACCTGGAGAAAGATTATCAGAAGTTCCTTGCGGGGGAATGGCCACAGTATTACCTCTCCGTGTGTGACGTCTCATCGGGACGCCTTTACCTGCAGGAGAAACTGGGAATTCCCGTCTATGCGGTTGGAGAGAGTAACGGGGGCAGATACGCTGCACTCGCTGCAGCCCTGGATCCCCAATTTGCCGGGTATATCGGCATTTCCACATCGGGTTTTTCCAGGGCGGGCGACGAATACCGCGGAGATGCCCGGAAATTTTTACTCTCGGTCGACCCGGAGATTGCTGCGATGAGGATGAATGGGAGAAGTTCCTGGATCTTCCATGCACCCGGAGATCCTGTCATCCCGTTTACTGCAGGACAGGCATTCTTTGCTGCGTTCCCGGGGCCAAAAACGTTTTTTGCGTTCAACGGAACGCATGGGCAGAACGGGGAGACGGATGCACGGATACTTGGGGAATGTGCGCAAATTTATGCCCCACAGCGTTGATTCATATTGAAGCTTCGGGATACCCGGAGAGACCTTGATGACCGAAACCGAGGAGATAGACGAGGGCAGGAGGCGCTACGAGTTCAAGAAGACCCTGGAAAAGCTGGAAGCAAAACAGGGAAGCGGGACTGAACTCATTTCGCTCTATATCCCCCCCGATAAGCAGATTTACGATGTAACCGGCCAGCTTCGGGACGAGTTCGGGCAGTGCGCGAACATAAAAAGCAAGCAGACAAGAACCAACGTCCAGAGTGCCATCTCCTCAATCCTCTCCCGACTCAAATATTACAAGAATCCGCCATCCCATGGCATGGCAATCTTTTGCGGGACAATCCAGCTGCAGGGCGATCGGACCGATCTCGAATGCACGATCATCGAACCTCCGGAACCCTTGAACCTCTACATGTACCGTTGCAGTTCGAACTTCGAACTGGAGCCACTTAGGCAGATGCTCGAAGAAAAGAGCGTCTACGGCCTCCTCGTCCTTGACAGGAGAGAAGCATACTGGGGATTTCTTAGGGGAAACCGTATCGAACCCGTTGGCGGAGCAAATTCGACAGTCCCTGGAAAACAGAGAAAAGGGGGGCAGTCAAGTGTCCGTTTTGCACGCCTTCGCGAGATCGCCATCAACGAGTTCTATACAAAGATAGGTGAGCGGGCGAGTGCGATATTTCTGGCCGAGAAGGACTTCTTCGAACGCTTTAAGGGAGTCCTCATCGGAGGTCCCAGCCCGACCAAGGAAGAGTTTGAAGCCGGGCAGTACCTCCACCATGAAATTCAGAAACGCATCATCGGGATCTTTGATGTTGCCTACACAAACGAAAGCGGACTTCCCGAACTCGTGGATGCTGCAAAGGATGCCCTGAAGGGCATGGAGGTGATCAAGGAGAAAGAGGTCATGAACCGGTTCCTCAAGGAGCTTGTTAAGGAGGATGGTCTTGCTTCATACGGCGAGGAGAGTGTCCGGAAAAACCTTGATCTCGGCTCCGTGGATGTCCTTCTCCTCTCAGCATCACTGCGAAAGTCGAGGGTCAGTCTGAAGTGCCAGGTATGCAGCCATGCAGAGGAACGGACGATCCAGCTCGAATCCGGAAAAACCATCCAGGATATTCTTTCAAACCAGACCTGCAGAAAATGCAACGGACCCCTCATCGTCGACCAGGAAGTGGACATCATAGAGGAGCTGACCCGACTCGCCGATCAGACAAGCACGCGTGTTCAGATCATCTCTGATGACTTCGAAGAGGGATCCATTCTTTACACAGCATTCGGAGGGATTGCTGCTATCTTGCGATACCGGACGGGATACTGAAATGTACTGCATGCTCTTTCAATTGGTTGAACATGCCCTGCGCGAGGTTGCAGGGCTGGAGGAAGTGCTCCTGGGAGAGGGGGGTGAGCACGCTGACCTGTCCAGCACGGTTGCCTTCAGTCTTGCAAAGGTGAAAAGGGCTCCGCCTGCGAAGATCGCACAGGAACTGGCGGCAGCCCTTGCGGCAAGGGAGGATATGAAGAATATCAGGGTTGAAGCCCTGGGGCCATACCTCAACTTCCATTTCAGCAGGGACGTGGTGGAAAAGGCGCTCCTTCAGGCCACGAATCCCGGGTATGGGACCCGTCCGCCTCGAAGCGAGCGGGTGGTCCTCGAGCATACGAGTGCCAATCCCAATGGCCCCCTGCATGTCGGTCATATCCGGAATACGATCCTTGGAGATACCCTCGCCAGGTGCTTCCGCAAGGCAGGGTATCCGCTGGAAGTCCAGTATTACGTCAATGACATGGGCCGGCAGATTGCCATCGTGGTGTGGGGTTTCTCGACGCTGGAGAGTGCCCCTCATCCGGGCGAGAAGGGAGATCACCATGTCGCAAGGATCTATATCGCGGCGAACCGGGAACTGGAATCAAATCCCGGATGTGTTGCCGACGTGGATCGCCTGATGCAGCGTGTGGAGGGCGGGGATCCTGCCACGGTGCGCCTCTTCCGGGACGCGGTGACGGAATGCCTTGATGGGTTCAAGGTTACCCTTTCGAGGCTGGGAGCAAAGCATGACCGTTTCGTGTGGGAGAGCGATTTCATCCGCAATGGCGATACCGAACGAGTACTCGGAAAGATCTCCCACATGCAGGAATGCAGGGACGACGGGAAGCTGTGGCTCGATCTCTCATCCGCCGGGTTCGAGAAGGAATATGTGCTCCGGAGGAGTGATGGCACCTCGGTCTATGCAGCCCGTGACCTCGCCTACCACACCTGGAAGGGCAGGAACTTTGACAGGGTCATTGATGTGCTGGGTGCCGATCATAAGTTGATCGGTGCACAGCTGATCGTGACCATGCGCCTCCTCGGTGAGAGAGCCCCAGAAATCATCCATTTTGAATTCGTTTCCCTTCCTGAAGGGTCTATGAGCACGCGGGCGGGAAAATTCGTATCCGCCGATGAGCTTCTCGACGAGGTCAGCGGGCGGGCGCTGGAAGAGGTAACCATCCGCCGGCCTGAACTCCCGGAACCCGAACGCAGGGAGATCGCGCGGTCAGTCGCGCTTGCAGCAGTCAGGTACGACATTGTCAGAATCTCTCCAGAGAAAAGCACCGTGTTCGACTGGAAAGTAGCACTTGATTTCGAGCGCCAGAGCGGGCCATATATCCAGTACGCCCATGCCAGGGCGTGCAGCATCCTTGACAAGGCGGGGGAGTTCGATGAATACATCGCACTTGAGAATGAGCACGAGCTGGCCCTCGCGAGGTATATCATCCGTTTCCCGAGGGTAATAGAGACGGTGGTCACAGAACTCAAGCCTCACCTTCTTGCAGCGTACGCCAGGGAACTCGCTGATCTCTTCAATGCGTTCTACCATTTCGAACCTGTGCTCAAGACTGATGGGCTTGTCCGCCGTTCGCGCTTAACGCTTGTGAAAGCCACCCGGAATACGCTTTCAGAAGCACTCCAGACCCTTGGTATCGATGCACTCAGAACCATGTGATGCGCTGCGGCGCCAGGGATACCAGTTTTTTTCGACCGAATCATCTGCTGCCCTGAAACCCTGCCTGTGGTGCAAGAGGGCGCTCCGCGGCGGTGACATGTGCTACAAACACCAGTTTTACGGAATAGAGAGCCACCGCTGCGTGCAGATGACCCCCACACTCCGCTGCAACCAGCGATGCCTCTTCTGCTGGAGGTCGTTTGAGCACGAATACCCGGGAGAGAGAGAGATCTCTCCTGATGAGATCCTCGCGTCCGTCCGGCAACTCCAGAAAAAAGCCCTTTCAGGGTACAAACCATCCCCTTATGTCACTCAGGAACGATTCGCTGCAGCCCTTGATCCAAAACACGTGGCAATATCGCTCTCTGGCGAACCTACGCTATACTCCCGCCTGCCTGAATTGATCGATCTCTTCTCTCATGAAGGCTTTTCAACATTCCTCGTCAGCAACGGGACCAGACCCGATGTTCTTGAACAATGCAGGCCTTTTCAGACCTATATCTCACTCACCGCGCCTGACAGGGAAACCTATCTCAGGGTATGCCGGCCCCTTGAAGATACATGGGATGCGATCCAGGAGAGTCTCTCACTTCTGGGAACCCGCCGGTCTGCGGTGCGAATAACGCTGGTGAAAGGGTATAATGATCACGAACCCGGGGCATACGGCCGTATGATCCTGGAGTCGGGAGCCACATTTGCGGAGGTGAAGGGATATATGTTTCTTGGATACAGTAGAAAGAGATTGGAAAGAGGGAATATGCCAAGCTTTGCCCACGTGAAGGAGTTTGCGGAGAAGATTGCCGCGGAGGCCGGGTACAGGATCAGGGACGAGAATCCCCTGAGCCGGGTTGTCCTCCTGGAGAGGGTACAATGAGATTCGATGTGGACACCTACAAGAAGAGATCGAGGGAACATTTTGAGAAGGCCTGGCACGAAGGGCCTGAAGTCCTGACGCCGCCCCGGTTCAGCGACCGGTACCCAAGGCTCGCCTACAAGGCAGCGAACCCTCATCCGATATTCGAGATGGTGAACCGTCTCAGGGAGACCTACCTCTCGCTCGGTTTTTCTGAAGCCTGCAATCCCATCATTGTCGAGGAACAGGATGTGTACCGGCAGTTCGGCCCCGAAGCGAGTGCCGTGCTCGACAGGGTTTTTTATCTGGGCGGGCTTGATCGCCCGAATCAGGGGATCGGCAGGGAAGAACTTGAGGGCATCGCCCGGATTACAGGAAAGGCGGTCGAACCGGAGGCCGAGGAGAGGCTCCGGGAAATCCTCCAGCAGTACAAGAAATCAGCCATAGATGGCGACGATCTGATCCATGCAACATCGGAGGCACTCCGGATCGATGACGGCCAGACTGTTGAGGTTTATGAGAAGGTCTTCTCCGCATTCCGCGAACTCGTCCCCCGTTCCTCCCGGAGCACGCTCCGGAGCCACATGACAAGCGGGTGGTTCCTCACCCTTTCTGCGCTCTGGGACAGGTCTCCTCTCCCCATAAGGCTCTTTTCAGTGGACCGCTGCTTCCGCCGAGAGCAGGAAGAAGGGCCTACCCGCCTGATGTGCTATCATTCCGCATCATGCGTGATTGCAGGAGAGGAGGTGACGAATGAGGATGGTAAGGCAGTTGCACGGGCTCTCCTCTCGGCATTCGGATACCAGGACTTCCGGTTCCGCCCTGATGAGAAGAGATCAAAGTACTACATGCCCGACTCACAGACAGAGGTGTATGCCAGGCATCCGGTCCATGACTGGGTTGAGGTGGCAACATTCGGGATGTATTCCCCCTCAGCACTTGCAGAATACGGGATAGGAATTCCTGTCATGAACCTCGGCCTTGGGGTGGAACGCCTGGCGATGATCGCGAATAACTCCCAGGATATACGGCAGCTCACCTATCCCCAGTTCCATCCCCGGCCCCTCACGGACATGGATATCGCAGGCGCCATTTCTGTCAGGGAAGAACCTGCAACCGTTGAGGGGAGGGTGCTCGCACTCGCAATCCGCCGTACCGCGATGGAGCATGCCACGGCGGCAGGCCCATGCTCATTTGTGGCATATGAAGGCTCTTTTAGTGGGACATTGATCAGAGTAACCGTCGAAGAGCAGGAAGAAGGCGCGAGACTCTGTGGCCCTGCCTGCGGGAACGAGGTGTTCGTCCACCAGGGTTCCGTGATGGGGATCCCCGACACTCCCCAATGGGCCCGGGTGAGGCAGGAGGGCATCCCGGCAGGCATCTCCTATCTCGACGCAGTCTGTGCACTTGCCGCGTCACGGATAGAGGAGGGGACACGGTGCGGTCGTCCTGTCCATGTACAGGTGAAAATGGCAAAGTTGCTGAGTGACATCAACCTGCGTATCGCTGAGTATGCAATGAGGTACATCACTGACCAGAAAAAGAAGGTCGATACCCGGGGCCCGGTATTCCTGTCCGTCAGGTCAGAAGTGGTGCAAAAGGACACCTGATTCACATAAAAAAAGAGGGAATCCGAAAAGAGCAATGGGGAGTTGCCGGATTCCTCTGATATTCCTTTTTTGAAGGGCTGCAGAGGGAGGCACATTTTGGCCTCCACGTATCATCATCGGAATGTCCGGGTAATAAGGGACAGCCGTGGGGGGTGAAAGTGATGACATCATATCCCCTGCAGCATCACCGAACATTCATCCGTCTTTGCATTCATATGAGAGCTTCATGCACGTCAGGGTAGTGGGTGTGGGAAAGGTGAGGGAATCCTACCTCCAGGAGGGTATAAAGGATTACTGCACGAGGATCCAGCCATATTTTCCCATTTCACTCCACGATGTCGCCGAAGAGAGAATCCCCCAGAAACTCACGCCGGCGGAGAAAGAAGCAATCCTGGAACGGGAGGGTGAGAGGTTGCTCTCGTTGACACGGGGAAGCGGAATCCTTGTCGTTCTCGAAGTAGAGGGAACGTCATGGAGGAGCGAAGACCTTGCAGCGCACCTTAAATCATGGATCCTTGAAGGACACACCTCTGTTTCTTTTCTGATAGGTGGTCCGCTTGGTATCGCACCCGGTGTCCGGAAATCTGCCCGCTATGCTCTCTCCCTCTCCCGCATGACCTTCCCTCACCAGGTGGTCCGCCTCATTCTTCTCGAGCAGATCTACCGTGCTGCCCGGATATGCAGCGGAGAACCATATCATAAATGATGGGTCCCCCACTCACGGGATGATCTCGCACCCGTTGTACCTCGTATGCGAGAAATCCCCTTCGTTGATCCGGCCTTCGGCAATACACCTCCGGACGAGGGGGAGTGCTTCAACCAGCCCCGCATGAAGGTTCTTCACCGAATCGCATACGGCCAGGCGCATCTCGTCCGGCCATGGCCTCACGATCTGGGAATAGAGGCACCTGCCCCCGCAAAAGCCCCTGATGGGGCACCGGGTGCATTCGCTTTCCACCTCCACCACCGGAAGGCTCATGGGATTTGTTTCCCTTATGTGCCCTGCATAATATTCTTTCATCCCGATCATCACCGGGCACGGCCCGATATGCCCATCGGTCATGATGGTGTAATTCGCATATCCCGCTCCACAGCGGAGCCAGCTGTCCCTGCATGCGAGGAGATCCTGCATGGGCTGCAGAAACGGGTACCAGCGTGCCACACCTTCTCCCCCTGCCATCATTCCAACCCAGTCGTGAATGAGACGGCGTATCCCTGGATTGTATGATTCATTGAGCCACCTATGGAATGAGCGGGTTCCTGCATCTCCTGCAAACTCCGCATCCATCTGCCAGTGGAGAGCGCGAAAGGAATGATCCCTGTTTCTGTGCAGGAATGTTACCGCATCATGAATGTCAACATCCTCACCCACGGTCATCCTCGCGATCAACTCTCCCGTAAAGCCGGCAGATTCGAGGTATGCACAATTTTCCATGACCCGTTGATATGTACCCGCTCCGCGATGCCTGTCCGTAACCGGGGGCGGTCCATCTATGGAGACCAGGATTGTTTCGAACCGGCGGATATGGCGGGGTTCAAGATCCTTCAGGAGAAGACCGTTTGTCTGGATCATGAACCTGCACGGTGGGGCATGATCCATGATCTCGGTGATCAGGTCACTCCTCATCAGAGGTTCTCCCCCGTAAAACGTGATGCAGGCATCGGGATCCCTTTCAATAAACGTATAGAGATCATCGAGATCGATGCTGAGATCCGGGGGAAGCGCCGTGTCGATCTCTACGTCCCGGCCGCACCACTCAACATCGCCCGAGTGGATCTTTCCGCGGCAATAGCTGCAGCACAAGTTACAGGTGTCAGTAAGGATGAGATGGAAGAATACCATGAATGCCTGCCGCCTCGAAAATCAGCGGCGATTCGCTGATATCCTGACCCGGAGCACTGCCGCGGATGACACAATACACCATGCAAGTATCATTGAAAAGGGAGAGAGGGGGATCGGCAGTTCTTCTGATTCAGCGGGCTTCGGTTGAATGGGCGTCACAATCGATTCGGGAGATACTTTTGCCCGAAAGAGGGTCTCATTCACGTATTCAACCCCTGTAAGAGCACGCTCGTATTTGGGATTGATATGAACCGCAGTCTGATACGAGCCGAGTGCTTCTTCAAAACGGCCCAGCCTTGCCAGTGCTTCACCCTTGTTTGCCCAGAGTGTTGCATCATATTGTGCCTCGTTGGGATTTCTCCGCACCTCTCGTTCAGCGAGCCTTATCACCTCGTTGTATGCCTCCATCGCCTGGTCCGATCTCCCCATATTCTGGAGGTTTATCCCTTTCTGGAGAATCGCATGAAGATCATTGGAATTAATCGTAAGAGCCCGGTCATATGCCTCGTTTGATGCCTGGAATTCTCCCTGTGCCTGGAGAGCATCGCCCTTGTTCCTCCATGCCTTTGCATAGTAGGGATCGAGATCAAGCGCCCTCTGGAATGCAACAACCGCATCAGGATACCTTCCTGCATTCATCTCTGCGATCCCAAGCCTGTTCCATATGGTGCTGCTGTAGGGATCGAGCGCAATGGCTTCATTATACACAACGATAGCCTCGGTATACCGTTCCTGCGCTACAAGGTCATCCGCTCTCTTTGAGAGTGTCATCGCCAATTCGGAGGGATTATCGGCAAGGGCTGGCCCGGAAATACTCATTAGGAGCACCATCGCTACCAGCGACAGCCCGATCCTCCACCCCCGATTCCCGAT